>Ga0209403_10008132_pt1 | contig 10176 bp, 14 predicted proteins | sample ArcticOcean_MG_C_8_FD_187440 | JGI IMG/M metagenome (GOLD analysis project Ga0209403, IMG submission 187440) | Marine microbial communities from western Arctic Ocean - ArcticOcean_MG_CB11_86 (SPAdes) (version 2) | ecosystem: Environmental > Aquatic > Marine > Oceanic | place: Arctic Ocean...
TCATTTGATGGATGGAAATGTAAATGTAATAGTTGCCGATGGATTTACAGGTAATGTTGCTTTAAAAACTGCCGAAGGTACAGCTAATTTTATAACGAGTGAACTAAAGCAAGCAATGAAAAGTTCTATATTTAGTAAACTAGGTGCGTTAATTTCTATGAATAGTTTAAAAAAATTTAAAAAAAAACTAGATCCAAGATTATATAATGGTGCTATTTTATTAGGTTTAGATTCACCTGTAATTAAAAGTCATGGTGGAACTGATTATATAGGTTTTTCAAATTCATTAAATGTTTGCAATAAAGTTATAAGTGGAAATTTAATACAAAAAATAAAACAAAATATTAATTAATGAAAAGAATCAATTTAACCAAAAAAGATTTAATAAATTCAATTTACATGCAGATTGGTTTTTCAAAAAAAATTTCTGAAAATTTATTGGAAGATACACTTAATACAATAATTGATAATTTAAAAATAAATAAAAAGCTTAAAATTTCTAAATTTGGAACATTTTCAATTCGTAACAAAAAAAAGAGAATCGGCAGAAATCCTTTAACTAAAGAAAATAAAGTAATATCAGATAGAAATGTTGTTTTATTTAAACCTTCCAATGAATTTAAAGATCTAGTAAATTCTAATAAGGATGAATAAATCTGATACTGCTTATAAAACAATAGGTGAAGTCGCCAAAATGTTAAACCTTGTAAATAAAAAAAATGGAAATCTTAATACTCATACTATTAGATTTTGGGAAAAAGAGTTTAATCAAATTAGACCAAAAATTTTAACTGGTAATCGAAGATATTATGACCAATCTTCAATAGAAATTTTAAAAAAAGTTAAATATTTATTAAAAGAACAGGGCATGACTATAAATGGTGTAAAAAAACTACTTAAAAATGACAAATCATTAAAACTTGACGAACTTTCAAAAAATTCTATAAGTGTCAATAATACAGAGATTAAAAATAAACTTAAAAATATTTCAAATTTAGTTAAACAGATAAAAAAATTAAAATAAAATGGCAAAGAAAACTCATGTTAAAGTACGTTTGGTTCCAGAAACTAAGCCAAATAGTCCTTTTTTTTATTATGTTAAGAAACCTTCGGGAGGCGAAAAAGCTAAAGTTAAATTAAAAGCTAAAAAATATAATCCTGCCACTAGAAAACACGAGGTATTTGTAGAAAAAAAATTACCTCCACATAGCAAATAATTTTATTTTTTTTTAAAATTTCTTTTTTCAAAATCAATATAGGACCAAATCATATTTTTCCATATTCTTAGAGTTATTTTTGGATCTATATTGTTTTTTAAAGATTCTTTTCTTATTTTTTTTAAAACTACAGAAATTCTTTTTTTATCAATAATTTCCTTTTTGTAGTTTTTCAAAGATAAAACTTTTTTTACAATTTCAGTTCTTTTTTTGACTACTTTTAATAGCTGATTATCAATATTATCTAATTTTTTTCTTAGTATATTTAGTTTTATTTTGTTTTTTGGCGACATTTATTCAATTGGATTCATCAATAATTAATATATTTATTCTTATATGTACATAGGAAATAAAGTGTTTAATAAATATATATCATACTGGTTAGCCTCTATGTATTGGGTTGTTTCAATTATGATAATAATAGGTGGTCTTACTAGACTTACAGATTCGGGTTTATCAATAACAAAATGGCAATTGCTTACAGGCTTATTACCACCTCTTAATAATGCTGAATGGAATGAGTATTTTGAATTATACAAGCAAATACCCGAGTATAAATTGCAAAATTATTTAATGTCTTTAAATGAGTTCAAAGTAATTTTTTGGTGGGAATTTATTCATAGATTTTTAGGAAGATTAATAGGTATATTTTTTATTCTACCATTAATATTTTTTTCTATAAAATTAGGATTTAATAAAACTAAACATCTATTTACAATTTTTATTCTTATATGTTTACAAGGTTTTATAGGATGGTATATGGTCACTAGTGGCTTGATAGACAGGGTTGATGTAAGTCACTATAGACTCTCATTGCACTTAGTTTTAGCTTTTATAATACTTTCATTAATTTTCTGGAATTACTTAAGTTACAAACAAGTTAGATATTCAGAAAAAAAAATTAGTTTTAGTTTACCAATAATTTTTTTATTATTAGTTTTTTTTCAAATTTCTATTGGTGCTTTTGTCTCTGGTATGGATGCTGGTAAAATTTATAACTCATGGCCATTAATGGGAACCTCTTATTTTCCTGATGATAGTTCAATATTTAATTTATTTAATTTAAATGCCTTTAATGATCCTTCATTAGTTCAGTTCATGCACAGAAATTTAGCTTATTTAATTTTTGTTTTTTATTTATTAATTTTATTTGTAGTTTACAAAAATAATGCATTAAATTTTTTTAAAATTATCAAAATAATAGGCTTTATACTAATTATACAAATAGTTCTTGGTATCTTAACTTTATTATCTGGCGCACAAATAATTTTTTCATCTATGCACCAAATAAGTTCAATATTTTTAGTTAGCTCAAGTGTTTACTTGGTATACTTAAACTTAAGCACTAACTTACAGCTTTTAGACTAGGTTTGCTTGATGCAGACAAAGCTTGATCTAAATCAGCTATAATATCATCAGGATGCTCTATTCCAATTGACAGTCTAACATATCCAGGTGTAACACCTGCAGCTAAAAGTTCTTCTTTAGTTAATTGACTGTGAGTAGTTGTAGCAGGATGAATTGCGAGACTTCTGGCATCACCAATATTTGCAACATGGTAAAACATTTTTAATGCTTCAATAAATTTTTTACCTGCTTCAACTCCACCCTTAACCTCAACACCAACTAGTCCACCATTCCCACCTTTAAAGTATCTTTTTGCTCTATCTCCAATCTCACCTTTGTGTAAATTAGGATAAATAACTCGTTCTACATTTTTCTGTTTGCTTAAAAAATCAACAACTTTTTGCGCATTTGAACAATGTTGTTTCATTCTTAGAGGGACAGTTTCTAAACCTTGAATTATTCCAAAAGCATTATCAGGAGCTAAAGGAGCCCCAAGATCTCTTAAAAGAACTACTCTAGCTCTTACAGCAAAAGCTACATTAGCCCCTGTTAATTGTGGCACTACTTCTCCCCATACTGCACCACCATAACTCGCATCAGGTTCATTAAATAACGGTTGTCTTTTTTTATCAGCTGTCCAATCAAAATTTCCCCCATCAACTAAACATCCTCCAATAACAGTACCATGACCTCCAATAAATTTTGTAAGTGAATGAACTACTACTGCTGCTCCATGTTCAATTGGTTTACAAATTACTGGTGAAGCTGTGTTATCCATTATTAATGGTATGTTATGTTTTCTTCCAATATCAGAAACTTCCTTAATAGGAAAAACTCTTAAATAAGGATTTGGTAAAGTTTCAGCATAAAAACATCTAGTTTTATCATCAATAAGTTTTTCAAAGTTTTTTGGATCAGAAGGATCTGCATACCTAACTTCTATACCAAGCTTTTTTAATGTATGTGTAAATAAGTTTACTGTACCACCATAAAGATCTGTAGAACTAATAAAATTATCTCCTGCTTGACAAACATTTACTATTGAAAAAGTTGAGGCTGCTTGACCGGATCCAACTGTAACACAAGCTAAACCTCCCTCTAAAGCTGCAACTCTTTTTTCTAACACATCATTAGTTGGATTCATTATTCTTGTGTAAATATTTCCAAACTCCTTTAAGGCAAACAAGTTTGCCGCATGTTCAGTATTGTTAAACTGATAAGATGTTGTTCTATAAATCGGAACTGCTACAGCTGTTGTTGCTGGATCGCTTCTATAATCCCCACCATGTAAAGCAATAGTTTCTGGGTTTTTTGTTGTTTTTGTCATTTTTATCTCCTTTTTTAGTGCTTTAGTTTGTCTAGGTGCACAATTTAGTTAAATACCTGCCAAAAAAAAACCGCTTAACAGCGGGTATAACTAGCATTATTCACTTTAGCTGTTATGCCCGCAAGCGTATCAAATCGGCATTAGCAAAATATCATAATCACTATTCATTACAATGAAATAATATTCTTAAAAAATTTGACTTTATTGATAAATCTCAGTACTTATGCGCATTCTTATGACAAAGTTTATTAAAAAAGCTGAAATAGAAAGCACATGGTTTGAGATTGATGCAAAAAATGCTGTAGTTGGAAGACTGGCAACTATCATTTCAAAAATCATTAGAGGGAAAAATAAAAACACTTTTACTCCACATATGGATCATGGAGATTTTGTTGTTGTTAAAAACATTGAAAAGATAAAATTTACTGGAAAAAAATTTAAAAATAAAAAATATTATAGACACACTGGTTACCCTGGTGGAATTAAAGAAATAACACCTGAAAAACTTTACGAAAAAAAACCAGCTGAAAGTTTAAAATTAGCTGTTCAAAGAATGTTGCCTGGTGGAGCTCTTGGAAAAAAACAAATAACTAAATTAAAAATTTATTCTGGTGAAAGTCACCCTCACTCAGCACAAAACCCTGAAACAATCGATTTAGCTAAATTAAATAGCAAAAATTTAATAAGAAATTAAAATGGAAGCAATTCAAAGTTCAGATAAAAAAATTACTAAGTTAAATTTAGACTTTAAAGATAGTAAGTATGCAACGGGTAGAAGAAAAACTTCAATAGCAAAAATTTGGCTTAAAAAAGGATCAGGAAAAATTTATGTTAATGGAAAAAGTTATGAAGATTATTTCAAAAGAGCTAACCACAAAATGCAATTATTAAGACCATTTGAAATTATTAATCAACCTACAGATTATGATGTTAGATGTAGTGTAAAGGGAGGTGGTCATACCGGTCAAGCCGGAGCTATGGTCCATGGTATTTCAAAAGCCTTATTACAATTTGATTCTGAATTAAAATCTTCGCTAAAAAAAGAAAAGCTTACCACGCGTGATTCTAGAGCTGTTGAAAGAAAGAAATACGGCCGTAAGAAAGCTAGAAGAAGCTTTCAGTTCTCTAAAAGATAATTCTTTTTTAATTTTTAACTGTTATAATATTAAATGTATAAGCTTAAGGTATTAGTTGTTGGTTCTACTGGTTATATTGGTGTTCAATTAATTAAATTATTATCTAAACACAAAAATGTTTTAATTAAACATTTATGTGGAAAAACTTCTGTAGGAAAAAAAATTTCTTATTTTGATAAATCTCTAAAATCAAAAAAATTACCAAATATAGTAAGATTTAATAAATCATTTTTAAAAAATGTTGATTTAGTTTTTACTGCTTTGCCCAATGGTGAGGCCCAAGATATTTCTAAACATTTACTAAAAAATAATGTTTTAATTGATTTAGCTGCAGATTTTAGATTAGAAAAAGCAAAAACTTATTTAAAATGGTATAAACAAAAACATAGAGCCGTTTCAAAAATTAAAAATAGTATTTATGCATTACCAGAATTAAGTTCAAATAAAATAAAAAAATTTAATATTATTTCTTGTCCAGGATGTTATCCAACATCTATATTAATACCTTTAATACCATTAATTAAAAAAAATTTAATAAATTTAAAAAACATAATAATAGATTCAAAATCAGGTTATTCTGGTGCAGGTAGAGGCGTACTTAAACAATATGCTAATAAAAATTTATATGAATCTATAAGTGCTTATGGAGTAGGTTTTCATCGACACAATTCAGAAATTGAACAAGAAATAAATAAAGTTACAAAGAAAAAATTTAATTTTACCTTTACTCCTCATTTAGCACCAATGTTTAGAGGAATTTTAAGTACAATTTATTTTGATTCATATAAAAAAATAAACATTACTAAAATTCACAAATATTTAAATGAATATTACAAAAACAAAAGTTTTGTTAAAGTATTAAAAACTAATTCATTAATTAGCACAAATGATGTTATAGGTACTAATAATTGTTATTTATCAGTCTGCAAAACTAAAAATAAAAATAAATATATAATTTTATCCGCTATTGATAATTTGATAAAAGGTGGAGCAGGCCAAGCGATTCAAAATATGAATATTAAATTTAATTTTCCCGAAACAGTAGGATTAAAATGAAAAAATTTTTTTTTATTATTTTTATAACTTCATGTACTTCAAATAATTTTAATGATAATAAAGTTTTAGATTTTAATACAGTTGTTACGTTTGATGAATTTAAGATTTTATTGGAAAATTATAATAAAAATAAAGGATATCCTTCTATAGATAAATAAATTCATGAAAAAAGTAAAAATAGCAATTGTTGGCTTTGGTAATATTGGATCTTTTCTGTTCAATGAGTTAAAAAATAAATGTGAAGCTATAGAAATTAAAACAGGAAAAAAAATTTCAATTGTAGCTATTTCAGCAAAAAATATTAATAAAAAGAGAAAATATAAAATTAATAAAAAAATTTTTTTTAAGAATCCTCTAGATATTTTTCAAAAACAAAAAATTGATATTTTGTTTGAACTAATAGGTTTATCGGATGGAATATCTAAAAGAGTTGTTCAGGAAGCTTTAAACAGAGGAATACATGTTATTACAGCCAACAAATCTTTAATTGCTAAACATGGTGAAGGTTTAAGTAAATTAGCTGAAAAAAATAAAGTTAATTTGGAATTTGAAGCTGCTGTCGGTGGAGGAATACCAGTGTTAAGAACAATCAAAGATGGTTTAGCAACAAATAAAATTAACAAAGTTGTTGGCATTTTAAATGGAACTTCAAATTACATTTTGTCAGAAATGGAAAATACTAATAAAAGTTTTAAAGATGTCTTGAGTAAGGCTCAAAGCCTGGGTTATGCTGAAACCAACCCCAAAAATGATTTGGATGGCAATGATGTTCTGTCCAAAATAAGAATCTTATCTTCACTTTCATTCAATACTAAAATTTCAAAAAATATTTGCTTAATGGATGGAATTGAAAATATTGATTTAAAAGATATTAAAATTGCCAATCAATTAAATTTAAGAATTAAATTACTAGGCATAACTGAATTATTAAATAACAAATTATTTGAGAGAGTTCACCCCTGTCTAGTTGGCAAAGATACCTATATTGGCAACATTAAAGGAGTTATGAATGCTGTAATCCTTAGTGGCAAACCTATTGGTGAAACAGTTTTGCAAGGCGAGGGTGCGGGTCCCGGACCCACTTCTTCTGCTCTTTTATCTGATTTACTTTCTGTACTTAGAGGTAACATAAAATATCCTTTTGGAACACCGCATGAAAAAAGAAAAACTATAAAAAACTATATTAAAAATAATTATTTTAATTCACTTTATTTACGGTTTGAAGTTAAAGATAAACCAGGTGTATTATCAGAAATTACTAAAAGATTAGCTGAATTTAAAATTTCAGTTAAGAGAATTATCCAAACTCCTGATAAAAAAAATAAAAGTGCTACCATAGTTATTATTACTCATAAAACTGATGAAAATAGCTCAAAAAATTGCTTATTAGTGTTCAAAAATAATAGAAATATCCTTAAATACCCGACGTTAATTCGCTTGTATAATTAATGGATATATATTTAAAACTTTTCGAAATTATTTTCCCAGTTTTTTTTGTAATAGGCATTGGATATTATATAGGAAAAAAAAATGTTAATTTTGACACTAATTTTATAACAAATTTTGCAGGCAATATAGGAAGTCCTGGCATGATATTTTATATAATTACGACCACTGGTGTTACTTTTGACATTTTTATTGAATATTTTATATATGCTTTAGTTCTTATTACCGCTTTTACTATAGTGGGAATTTTTTCTTTATTAATTCTTAAAAAGGATTTTTTAAGAGAGCTACCACCTTTAATCTTGCCTAATACAGGTAATATGGGTATTCCAATCTGCTTATTTGCATATGGAACTCAGGGTTTAGGTATTGCTTCAGCTATTACTTCAGTAGTGATTTTGTTACATTTTACATTGAATATTTTTTTAGCAAAAAAAAGTTTTTCATTTGAAGTAGTTTTAAAAAGCCCTTCAGCTTACGCTGTTATAATTTCAATATTATATCTTTATTTAAATTTAGAAGTTCCTAAGTTTATCGAAAATACTACTTTTTTGATAACTTATGCTACTATATTTTTAATTTTGATGTCATTAGGTGTTGCTTTAACGAAATTAAAAATTTTTTCTTTAAAAACTTCATTATTCTTATCTTTTGCTCGTGTTATTGTTGGTCCTATTATTGGATTTATTATAATTGATACATTTGATTTAAAAGGTTATGCAGCGGGAGTTTTGCTGATCCAATGTTCCATGCCTAGCGCTGTTCTTACTTATTTAGTCGCATCAATGTACTCACCTAAAAAAATTGTGGATAGTATAGCTAGCACCATTGTAACCTCAACCATGATGTCTTTTGTCACTGTTCCCATTGTAGTATTCTTTGCTTTAAAATACTTTAATTAAGCTGTATCTTTCGGCTCATGAAGGCCATCACTTTTAATTTATTAGCTTGGGTAATGTTGCCAATTATGGATGGCTTTGCAAAATATTTAAGTACTGATTTACCTGTTTTGCAAATCACTTGGGCTAGATATTTTTTTACCGTTGCTTTCACACTTCCTATAATGTTTTTTTTTTACAATAAACAGTTAGTCTGGACAGACAAACCTAAACTTCAGTTATTAAGAGGAGTGATTTTACTTTTTGCAAATATTTGTTTTTTTTATGCAATATCTGTTATCTCTTTAGCTAAAGCTTTAACTTTAGCATTTATAGCACCATTAATCGTTACAGCTTTATCTCCAGTTTTATTGGGTGAAAGAGTAGGGGTAAGAAGATGGACAGCAGTTATTTTAGGTTTCTTAGGTTCCTTAGTAGTTATTAGACCTGGTTTTGTTGAATTGAATTTAGCAAGTTTTGCTGCATTAGGCACGGGTGTAATGTATGGTTTTTACTTAATAATTACTCGTAAGTTAAGTACTTATGACAACCCACTTTTAACACTTTTACTAACTGGTTTAGTTGGCGCCATAATAATATCTTGTGCAATGCCTTTTGTTTGGATTAAACCAACTCTAAATCAATGGTCTATGATGGCCGGGATAGGTGTTTTTGCCTGCATTGGACATTTATTTCTTATATTATCGCTTAAATATGCTGATGCTTCTAAATTAGCTCCATTTAGCTATTTTGAAATTGTTACAAACATAATTATTGGGTATTATTTCTTTAATAATTTTCCTGATAATTGGACATTCTTTGGTTTGTTCATAATCATATCTTCAGGTATCTATATTTTTAGAAGAGAGACTTTTATTAAGTCTAATTAATATAGTAAATATATATAACCAAAAATTTAATGTATTATATTAAATATAGCTAATAAATCCATGAAATTATTGAATAAATTTAGTTATTTAAAGTAATTTATTTTATATATAATTTAAGAAATAAACTAAGAAAAATAAGCGAAGAAACTACTATTAAAAACAAAATTATTAATAAAAATGAGTAAAATAAGGGTTATTAGCATGCTCAGCTCGTGTAGATTAATAGTAGAAGGAAATGATACATGTATAATTTACGTAAATAGTAGTTTTTTTTACCATTTAATAAGCGTTGATATGTATAGATTCTGGAGGTTTGCACAAACGGAATATAGCGTTTAAACGTCCATAGAAGGTGTTTATTTGATGATATAACCATATAGAGTACAACTGAAGGGCGAACATAAGAAAAACTAATAGAATAGGGTGTTAATTAAGTAAAAACGTTGGTATTGATAGCTTTTAGAGGGAAAAACCTTCCTTTTTTAGGAGCTTTTTCTTGGTTTTTGTCCCACCAGGGCTAGAAAAACCACCCAAGGTGCCATCAGACCTGATGACCCTATGACAGGGTACTTTAGGGGCATATGGGTTCTTAGCGCAGGCATTAGCTACTGCACGGGCTGATTTAGGCTTATTTATGCCTATAGCGACCTGTTTATAGGTTTTTACCTTACCTTTTGGTATACTTTTAAGGTAATTCCACACTTTTACCTGAAATTTAGTTCCCTTCATTATTGTTCGATTTACCTGAAACTAAACTATATAATTTTTTAATTTTGGTGCTTGCAGCTCTTGTTAATATACCTGGATATATAGCATGTATCATTGCCTGCATGCCTCCATATATCATTGATATTCCAACACAAGTAGCGAACTTAAAAT
>Ga0209403_10008134_pt1 | contig 10175 bp, 9 predicted proteins | sample ArcticOcean_MG_C_8_FD_187440 | JGI IMG/M metagenome (GOLD analysis project Ga0209403, IMG submission 187440) | Marine microbial communities from western Arctic Ocean - ArcticOcean_MG_CB11_86 (SPAdes) (version 2) | ecosystem: Environmental > Aquatic > Marine > Oceanic | place: Arctic Ocean...
GCCAGAGAGGTGGCGCAAACCGTTGATAGCCGGCGGGTTGTCACGAGTGACAGCCACCCACCTGCTTGTAGAGTACCCGCTTTTCCCTTTGGGGGATCGCCTGTTCTCAAAGCAACACTCCGACACAGCCTGGCTGCCGCATCGCGGTAGCCAGGCTGTTCTTTTTTGGTAACATCTCAGACAGGTTCTCGATAGCAACCCACTATTTTTGATTCAGATCCGTAGCCGTGGGATGGCAACCGATGAGTGACCCGCAGCGTAGCAATGAGGACTCTGTCCTGGAGGCCCAGCAGGCACTTCTGGAAACGAGCTTGCCGCTTGTGTTTGATGCTTATGACGCAGCAACCAAGTCTGGCATGCGCCAACCGGTGGTGTTCTTGCTCGATTGCGAAGATGCAATCGGGCGCGAGATTGCTGAGGGTTGGTTGAGCACCGAGGCGGTGCAGGCGGCCGTTGAGCAACAGCAGTTGCTCGCAGCGGACGTGGAAGTGGCCGAGGCCGGCAGCCAGACCACCGTGTTCGCGCACGCTTTTCCGCTAGAGGATTGCCGAACCGAAGTGCCGGAGGTGTTTCCGTATCTCACGCCCGTGTTTTCTGCGGACTCTCCCCGTGACGGTTTCCTGGTCATTGCCGTGACGTGCGGCGGGGCCTCGGCTCTCACCGTCCCCCTGTCGGCAAGAGAGGAGGGTTGAGATTTGATGCTTGAGTGTCTAGGGTTGAGGGCAAGTTTCTCCACCTTTAACCCTAAACCTCAGCTATTTCGTGACTTATTCGCTTACCCTGATTCCCGGCGACGGCATTGGTCCCGAAGTCGCCGCCGCGGCGCAGCGTGTGCTTGACGCCACGGGTTTGGACCTGGAGTGGCAAGAAGTCCTTGCGGGGCAAGTCGCTTTGGAAACGCATGGCGATCCCTTGCCAGACTCGACCGTCGATGCGGTGACGGCAGCTGACGCAACGCTCAAAGGGCCGACGACCACACCTTCGGGAACCGGCTTTCGCAGCATCAATGTCGCGCTACGGCAGCGATTATGTCTGTATGCGAACTACCGCCCTGCCCTTTCGCTGCCTGGCATAAAAACACGTTTTGAAGACGTCGACCTGATTGTCATTCGCGAGAATACTGAGGGTTTGTATAGCGGATTGGAACACACAGTTGTTCCAGGCGTCGTCGAAAGTCTGCGGATCATCACCGCCAAGGCTTCGGAGCGAATTGCCCGGTTCGCTTTTCAGACCGCCAAGCGCCAGAACCGCCAGCGAGTTACCTGCGTGCATAAGGCCAATATCTTGAAGCTTAGCGACGGCTTGTTTCTGGACTCCTGTCGAAAAATAGCAGAGGAGTTTCCCGAGATCGAGTTTGACGACTGTATCGTCGACGCCGCAGCCATGAAGCTGGTAAGTAATCCGCAGCTCTTTGACGTGATGGTGATGGAGAATCTGTTTGGCGATATCCTGTCGGACCTGACCAGCGGGTTGGTAGGCGGATTAGGTGTCGCGCCAAGCGCCAACGTCGGTGACGGCATCGCGGTATTTGAGGCAGTGCATGGTAGTGCGCCGGACATTGCGGGCAAGGGCATTGCGAATCCAATGGCACTCATTCGGAGCGGCGTGCTGATGTTGCTTTATCTGGGCGAAAAAGAGGCGGCCGAGCGAGTTGAGCAGGCCGTCCGCACAGTGCTTGTCGCAGGAGAGTTCCTCACAGGCGACTTGGGTGGCAAAGCGGGGACGAATGAATTTGCTGACGCGGTAATTTCGGCTCTGGAGCTTTAGCGGCTCCTTAGAGCGGGTATATCATAGATCGCTAGATTGGCCGGCCGTTAAGCGATTTGAATCGCCCCCTCACGACACGCCGGACGAGTTGCTCGACGACTAGGATTCTTCGAATACTACGGTGATCCCTGTTCCGACGGAATTTTGCTAAGAGAGACCCCGTTGTCTATTAATGCGGGGTGGTATGATTTTGGTTTTTCTCCCTGAGGCCATGACATGCGTTGCGACCCACCCGCCAAGCCGCGATCGTCTGCCAACCGTTTTGCGAATATCACCTCAGTCCTGGCGATAATTCTTTGTCTCGTTTGCTGTGCGAATGAATACACGTTCGCCCAAGTTAAGTTGCAGCCCGGACAAAATCTGACTCCAGAGCAGATGAAGCAAATGCAAGAAATGCAAAAAAAGCTCGACGCGCAGCCAAGCAACAACAGGATCAACCCAAGCAGGAAGAAAAGCCCAATGAAAATAAGGAAGGCGAAAAAAAAGACGCTGACAAAAAGGAGGACGAGGTCAAGACGATCAAACGGCCTACCGACAAGCCCAATCCACTAGACGTTGATCGCGTCAAAATCCAGACGGATGCCAACGGCCTGGTGCAGTTTAGCTACAACGGACATCCGTGGCCTACCGTCATGCAGGATTATGCCGGCGCGGCCCGCCTGACTTTTGATTGGCAAGAGTTGCCCGCAGACTATTTGAATTTGATCACGCACCGTAAGTACTCGCTCCTTGAGGCCCGCGATCTCCTGAATCGGCATTTGCTGGCGCGCGGGTTCACGATGATCGTCCATGGCGAATTGCTGAGCGTGGTGAAAATTGACAAGCTGGATCCCAGTTTGATCCCGCGTGTTTCGCCCGACGACTTAGAGGACTATCCACCGTATGACTTCGTACGGGTTCGGTTTGATCTGCCGCAGTCGATGGATCCTGCTAAGGCCAAGGAAGATGTAACGGTGCTGTTAAGTCCCAACGCGAAGGTGACGCCACTGCTGGCCACCAAGCGGCTGTTGGTGATCGATGCTGCGGACCAGATTATGATTGTGATTGAAGATTCACACTTTGGAAACGCTCATCAGCGCTCGCGAACTGGCCAGCGTGGAGAAAGGTCGTCTGACCCACCCAAAGAATCAACACACCGAGAATAATGTTGACCAAGCTTCCACCGAAGCGGTCGACCACTTTTCCCCCGCGATTGGGTTCGTTGGACTCTTCCACGATGGACATCATCTCTTCGAACATAGGTCAGTCGGGTTAAAATGGGAAAGCTCCATTAATCCCCATCAACCGCTACAACCCTTCCTCTTGAACATTCTGGTGACTTACCACTTTTACTAGCGGCGTTAGAGCGACAAACAGCGGTCGATGCGTCTCAGACAGCGCTCTTGACCCAGAATTGCTAGCGTATCAAAAATGCCGAAGCCTACCGATTTGCCGGTTACGGCCGCGCGCAGCACGTGGACGATCCGGCCAATTTGGATCTCCTTGGCAGCGACGAATGATTTCAAGAGAGTTTCAAGCGCGGTCGCGTCAAACTCGCTGGCTTCGGCAAGCAGATTACGAAACTCTGAGAGTAATTCGGCGGCACCTTCTGGCTTGCGTAAGCGCTTTTCGACCGTCTTCTCATCGTAGGACAAGTCGTCGTCAGCCACAAAAAAATCGTCGTAGTCGAGGATGTCGCCAGCAACTTTCAGCCGATCGCCTGTTGCCTCAACAATCTGCAAAAGGTAGGGGCCCGTGTCGCAGGGCGGCGGCTCACTGACGAGGCCCGCCTTTTGCAAGAAAGGCAGCACGAGCGCTACTTTCTGTTTGCTTGGCAGTTGTTGCATCGCGCGATCTTGAAACGATACGAGCTTTTGCGGATCAAAACTGGCGGGACCTTTGCCCACGCGCTCCAGTGAAAAGTGCTGGAGCATTTCTTCGCGAGTAAACTCTTCTGTGCGGTCGTCGAGCGACCAGCCTAAGAGCAGCAAATAATTCAGGAGCGCATCGGGTAAAAATCCGATCTGCTCATAGAAATCGACGATTACGGGGTTAAAAGTTTCGCCGTCTACCGGCACTTTGAGACTCGCGGCAATCGTCTCGCCGTGCTGCTTGAGCTGGGCAAAGTCGCGGTTTTTCAAATACTTGTCCAGCTTGCGCTTGCTGAGCTTATGTTTGCTGCCCGGCTCGGCGACGTAAGGCAAGTGGGCGAATTGCGGCAGTGTATAGCCGAGCTGCTCGTAAATAAATATTTGCCGAGGTGTGTTCGACAGATGTTCTTCGGCGCGAATAACGTGTGAAATCTGCATCGCGTGGTCATCGACCACGGTGGCGAGGGTGTACAAGCAGGAACCATCCCCGCGCTGGATGACGTGGTCCTGCTCCCGGGCCCACTCAAATCGCACTTCCCCTCGAACGAGGTCGTCAAGGACCAATTCGCCAGTGCGGGGCATCTTCAATCGCACGACAGCCTGTCTACCTTCGGCGATAAATTTGGCAGCCGCCCGATCGTCTTCAGCCATCCAACTGCGACTGTAGGTGAATTGTTCACCCACTTGCTGCGCCTGCTCTCGCTCGGCCTGAACTTCTTCCGTTTTGGCAAAATCACGATAAGCCGCTCCGCTTTCGAGGAGCGCTTCGACAGCGGCCTGATACGCTGCCGCCCGCTGCGATTGATAATACGGTCCGAAGTCTCCGCCGACATCTGGGCCTTCGTCCCAATCAAGTCCCAGCCAGCGAAAGCCGTGGAGGATTGGTTCCAAGGCGGCATCGATGTTTCGCTGTTGGTCCGTGTCGTCAACACGCAGAATGAACTGCCCCCCCTGCCCTTTGGCGAACAGCCAATTGAACAGAGCGGTGCGGACGCCGCCGATGTGGAGATAGCCGGTCGGGCTAGGAGCGAAGCGGGTGCGGATGGGCATTGATGGGTTGAGAGTTGAGTGTTGAAGGATGAGGGATGTGGGTTGAGAGATGAGAGATGAAGAACACTAAACCCTAAACACTCGACCCTCAACTCTCAACCCACAACTCTCAGCCATCTACGCCGCCCATTTCTCGCTTTTCTGCTTGCGGAGACGTTTTCGCTCGGCTTTGCTCAGTCGACTGGAGGCCAAGGAATCGTCGTCATTTTCACGTTCGCTGCCATCGACCCAATTGTTGGATTGCGGTGGCTCTGCTGTGGCAGCTGAATCAGCACCTTGCTTAATTTCTGCTGCTTGCTCGAGGGAGACCGGGTCGGCCCCATTCGTTTTATTGGTACTCTGCTTACTGGGAGTGGCTGGATGCTCAATGAGCCCTTGAACGTCCAGCACCACATAGCGGGCATAAAGTAACGTGCCCGTCAGTAGCAGCAAGTTGGCAGCCGCTGGCAGGGAACGGCCTAGAATGCCGGGAAAGTCCACTAGCCAAGTAGGTGACCACCCGAGGCTATCAGCAGCGGCAGCTGCGAAGCAAACTAGGGCAAGTCTGTAAGTAAGCGCCGCTGTACGACACTCGCGAGCGTCCCAGGTGAGTTTTACCAGCAACCACCCGCCCACGATCGCTGCCGGTAGGAGCCACCAGCCCACATGGCCGGGGAGTAGGCTCCACCCGGTAAGATGTGCTAGGACCCGTGACACGGGCTCGTGCAAGCCGAGAATTGCGTTGATGCTCAAGGCGACGGCCATCACAACAGCGATGCGCCAAACTCGATAGCGGCCACGGTAGTCATCGACTCGATGGCGACGCAAGGAATAGATCAAACGCGCGTAGCAGGCTGTCGCCAATAGCATTGCGGCAGAGGTCCAGGCAACCAAGCGATCGGATAACATCGCACGGATTTCTTCAGTGTGGAGAACTTGCGTCCACGCGCTAAGTGATCCGGCAAAGTACGACGCCAATTCGCTCGCAACGCCAACCGCTAGGCCAAGCACCGCCACCAGCCCAATCAGGCGGTAACGTCGTGGCACGAAATCGGTCACTTGGGGGTGATTCTCGATGTTGGCGCCTGCGCCGTACCGCGGCGTGTCACCCGGTTCGATTTCCCGACTTCCCTGACTTGAATCGTATGCCGCAAAGCTAGCCGAAAGAAGTTCTTCTTTCATGACGCGTCGTCGACGCCCGGTGCGACCAATATTTTGTTCCATTTTGCCTTCGATTACCTATAGTTTCAAAGGAGATGATTCGTTTTTCCGATGCTGCCAGCGACTGCGCTGGTTCGGCAAGCACCAGCGCCCGCATAATCGGATTCGGCATTTTTACCGGTCCGACCTCGTTCCTCTTGGGTCCGCTAGGGTTGTTCCGGCTAGGCAAACTTTGCAGGGTCGTTTAGCTATGGGCTGCAACGACCGGGTTTCAATGTGTCCCGGCGCGCCGAGATGCCATTCTAGCCACGGGTACACGAACTCCACCGTGGTGCACGGAATGCCACAGAGGGCCTTCCCTACAGGGCCTTCGGTCTCTCCAACACTTCAGAACGCGCAGCGGACTGGAGGGATTGTAGCATTTACAGGGGCGAGATTGACAACCGTTCGATGGAATTTACCCACGGCTGTGCCATGGCCAATCGCATGACCTAGATTTCAAGAGTAACGCATTCCCTGGAAAAATCCCTTGCGCCGCTACGTCGCTGTTGCTGGAACTTAAGAGATATAAGCCATGACCGACATTTCGACGAATAATTCAGATTCTCCCATTATCGCCCCGATAGTTCTCGGAGCTGACGCAAGTTCTCGTCCGACAACGCGGCAGGTAGAAACGAAAAATCGCGTAGCAGAAATCAGCTCGCTGCTAAGCGCATTGGAAGAAGCCGCCTCCGAGAGCGGCCTGGTAATGCCCCGCCCTGCTCCTCCAGCCGGCGTGCAGCACGAAACTCGTTTGGTTCAGGCTCGCCTGAAGATGGCAAGTAGCCTACTCACGGCACTTCGGCAGAAACATGCCCCGACTGCCGCGCACAGCCTACGTGTGGCCTTAGGCTGTAGCAGCTGGGCCATGTTTGCCCAGCTAGATGACGAAACACGAGACACGGTAGAACTCGCCGCTTTGCTGCACGACATCGGCAAGATTGGCGTGCCAGATAGCATTCTGGCCAAAGCGAGTCGAATGACCGCCGAAGAAAAGTCGATCATGGACTGTCACCACGATCTTGGCCTGGAAATCTTGGCCGGTTGTTGTGGTTCCGCACGCGTGCTTAGCGCAGTGCGGTACTCCGGTGCACGATTTGATGGTCAAGACGGCAACTCTCAGGGCGAACTGCCATTAGAATCGCGGATGATCGCAATCGTGGACGCTTTCGACGCGATGACGACCGACCATGTCTACCGCCCAGCCAAGTCACGCGAGCGCGCCCTGAACGAACTCTTCGAATTTGCGGGCAGCCAGTTCGATCCCGTCTTAGTCAAGCAGTTTGTCCAAACGCTTTCTGGACGCCAAGAAGCCTTCACGACTCAAATTACGTCGCGCTGGCTGGGCGAACTTTCTCAGCAAGGCGGAGATCTCCCCTGGCCGGTGCCCGGAAAGAAAGAAGTAGCCACTGCGGCACCCGTATCGCCAGTCGTTTCCTCGAACTCGCTATTTGAACAAAAACTTATTGATGCGATGCACGACGGCGTTGTCTTTGTCGATGCCCAGGCCATGATCACTTTGTGGAGTAAGGGCGCTGAGCGTCTCACGGGCGTGAGCAGCGGTGCCGCCATCGGACGGGCCTTTGTCCCGAGTCTACTCGATATGTGCAGTCATCTGAATCGGCAGGTTGACGATCAGGCGTGCCCCGTGGCCAAGTCGCTGCTGACGAACACGCAACTGCGGCAACGTTTGTTGATAATGGGCCGACAAGGCCGCCATATGGCAGTCGATCTGCACGCGATTCCAGTTCACGCCTCCAATGGCGTCGTGCAAGGGGCGACAATTCTCTTGCATGACGCACAGCCTGAGGCATCGCTCGAAGAAAAATGCGAGGCCTTGCACGCCGAAGTCACAAAAGACCCGATGACCAAAGTCGCCAATCGAGCCGGATTTGATCGCATGCTGGCTCTTTATGTCGAAGCGCATGAGCAAGCCGAACATCCGTGTAGCTTGATCATGGTCGATATTGATCATTTCAAGAACATTAACGACACCTACGGACATCAAGCTGGGGATGAGGCCATTATCACGATGGCCAACTTGCTTAGCTCTATGTGTCATGCAGGGGATTTAGTCGCGCGCTACGGTGGCGAAGAGTTCGCCGTTTTGTGTGCCGATTGCAGCAATGCAGATGGCGCTCGTCGCGCCGAACAACTGCGCCGCAAGCTGGCAGAACTTCCGCATCCGACGCTTGGCAACAAGCGTATTACCGCCAGTTTTGGCGTCACGGAACTGCAGGCGGGCGACACGTCCGAGACGATGTTGCGTCGCTCCGACCGCGCGCTACTTATGGCAAAAGAACAAGGTCGTAACCAAGTAATTCAATTGGGCAATGGCATGGAAAAAGAACAACCGAAGAAAAAGTGGTGGAAATTCGGTGGCTTGCGAGCACAGCCGGTCGTCGAATCAACGTTAACCAGCGCCGTGCCGATCGACATGGCCATCGAAAAATTACGTGGCTTTGTATCCGACCATAAGGCGAAAGTTCTTTCAACTTGTGAAAACTCGGTCGAGCTTGAGGTTTCTACCGAGTCAATCGCCTACAATCGCCGCAAGGGGGATCGCAACATGGTCTTCTGTGTAGAACTGCAGTTTTCAGAAAGGCGGGTTGAGCGCAGTAACAGCATGGGCTTCGCCGCCGGCGAATACGTGTTTACTCAGGTTGATCTGAAAGTGCGACCCAAGCGGGCAAAGAAAACTCGCAAATCAGACATGGCCAAAAGAGCCCGTTTGCTACAACAAAGTATCAAATCTTATTTGATGGCCAAAGACGAAGACGAAGCTCAGGCTGAGTTGGCATTATCCAGCAGTAAGTAAAGTCAAGGGAACTCTAGTCCAGCAGTCCTTCAGAAGAGATTAACCAATGCGAGAAGAAATTAGCGAGCCACAGCACTGGAGAATTTGTTCAGCAGGTAGTACTTCGGCAGTCAATTCCTGGGCTGGGCATCGCTGTCAGCACGATCTGCCGGTCGAGGCCGTGGACGCAGCGTTCAAGGAGGAAACGACGCGAATTACGCCGGCACGTGCTTCGCAACGCGACCTGACGGCTCGAACCGAGGGCGAAAGATCGCCGTCGCGCCTAGATGTTGTGCAAAGCCTCTCGGCTCAACTGGTCATGCTGGAGGCACAGCGCGAGCAACTCCAAAAACTGCTCGACGAAACTCAGGGCTAAACAACGCAGATCCTGAGCTCTTCTGCGCCATGGACTGCGCCCGAGCATGGCATCGGAACACTCGAAAGAGACGTGTGCTCGAGGCAGGCGAAAGTGTAGTTTTTCTCGCGTTTATCAAAAAAGCAGCCGATTGCCACCCATCAGGTGATTCGATATGCTGCAGGCGTTCCTTTCGCATAACGTTCTGACAGCAGATTCTATAGCAGGAGATACGAAAAATGGCCTACGCACTCCCCGAATTGCCCTACCCTACCGATGCCCTGGAGCCTCACATCGGCGCCAAGACCATGGAAATCCATCATGGCCGTCATCACAACGCCTATGTGTCCAACGTGAATGGCGCGCTCGAAGGCTGCGCGGCCGGCGAACAATCGATCGAAGATCTGTGCCGCAATATCGAGTCGGTCCCTGAGAATATCCGCAGCGCGGTCCGCAACAATGGGGGTGGTCACGCGAATCATTCGCTTTTTTGGACCGTCATGAGCCCGCAGGGCGGCGGTGAGCCGACCGATGCGCTGGCCGACGCCATCAACAGCGAACTGAGTGGCTTCGACAATTTCAAAGAAGCTTTTAGCAAAGCGGCCGCAACTCGCTTCGGTAGCGGCTGGGCCTGGCTAAGTGTTAATGCTAGCGGCCAATTGGTCGTCGAGAGCACGCCCAACCAAGACAATCCCTATATGGCTGGCAGCACGCCAATCTTAGGTTTGGATGTTTGGGAACACGCTTACTATTTGAACTACCAAAACCGCCGTCCCGACTACATCGCTGCGTTCTTCAACCTTATCGACTGGAACGCTGTGGGCGAGCGCTACGCGAATGCAAAATGACGTCATTCGTCATTCCCCGGCATCGTGCTAGCACGATGCCGGGGAATGACATTGACCCCCCCGGGACTCTTTCTATAATCCCGCTGCGTTTTTATTGTTATAAGCTGGGTTTACGCGATAGGCTGGTTTTGTTTTTGACGCGCTGGGAGTTTCGACAAGTTGGCGCGTGGTTTGACTTGCTGAGGGCTCCGGTGCGAATTTCTAAAATTTTGTGGCCGTTGCGCCTGCAAGTTGTCGACAATGTCAAAATGTGGCGGTCTTGCGGATTGTCTGCAATGATTCCGTCGTAAGTATCAGAGAAGACCTTACGTTACATCCGTTCCGCCTCG
>Ga0209403_10008135_pt1 | contig 10172 bp, 8 predicted proteins | sample ArcticOcean_MG_C_8_FD_187440 | JGI IMG/M metagenome (GOLD analysis project Ga0209403, IMG submission 187440) | Marine microbial communities from western Arctic Ocean - ArcticOcean_MG_CB11_86 (SPAdes) (version 2) | ecosystem: Environmental > Aquatic > Marine > Oceanic | place: Arctic Ocean...
CTCAAGAAAGATTCTCCTAGTTGTGGCCTTTTTAGGACTAGGGTTTATAAAGGTGATGGACCTGCATCGAGGAACGGAAGAGGACTATTCGCAGGACAATTAGTTAACCGGTTTCCGATGTTGCCAGTAGAAGAAGAAGGACGGTTACGTGATCCAAAGCTTAGAGAGAATTTTATCGGTAAAGTATTTGCATACCAGCGCTTTGGTGGACTAATTTCTAGTAATCCAAAGGCTAGTGATTTAGTCAAATTCCACGCATCTCATAAACTGTCAATAATGGCGCATGACCCTCGTGCTCAAAAGCAGTTAGGGCAACTCGTCTCCGAATCGGGTCGCGCTGCTATGCACGATTTAATCCCTCAGTATGGCCGATTATTTATGGAAACGTTGAGCAAAATCTCTACTAGCCGTAAACATGCCAATGTACTCCAGCACATTATGGGATACCTGAAGAACTACTTAGATAGCCACGACAAACACGAAATGATTGAAGTGATTGACCAATATCGCCTAGAGCTGATACCCCTGGTTGTACCGATTACTCTTTTGCGTCATCACTTAAACCGACATCCGGTTCCTGAATGGGTCAAGCAACAGACTTATCTGAACCCATATCCACAAGAGCTCATGTTGCGTAACCACGTTTAATTTAATTACTAAGCCCCATGACCAGTTAGAGTTGTAGGTCGTCCAAATAAGAAAGGATATATGAGGATTGTAGTCACAGGAGCCACTGGCCTTATTGGCAGAAACTTGGTGGCCAAGCTGGTTGCCAATGGGGATTCGGTAGCTGTTCTTACCCGGAACAGTTCAAAGGCAACCACGGTTTTCCCGCCAGATGTTGACATATATCAGTGGGATTATAATTCTGATTCCTTCCCGCTAGAAAGTCTTAATGCTTCGGACGCCATAGTCCATTTGATCGGGGAGCCAATAAAAGGTCGGTGGACACAAAGCAAAAAGCTTCAAATACTTCAGAGCCGAGTGGACAGCACCAAGAGCCTTGTGACAGCTTTAACAACCATGAATAACCCTCCACTAAAAGTTATTATGGCAAGTGCAGTGGGTTATTACGGCGACCGTGGTGACGAAGAATTGACCGATTCCTCAATCCGGGGTGAAGGTTTTCTTGCAGACGTTTCAGAAGCTTGGGAAAATGCCTCGCATCCTCTTACGAATGCAGGTATATCCGTCATCCCTCTTAGATTGGGTTTGGTTCTGAGCAGCCAGGGCGGAGCCCTAAAAGAACTGCTGCTCCCTTGGAGTCTAGGTCTTGGAACAAAAATAGGAGACGGATCTCAATGGTGGCCGTGGATTCACATAGAAGACGTGGTAGGTCTGATTGATTACGCCCTAAAGGGACATATCGCGAATGGACCCATTAATGCAGTGGCTCCGGAATCAGTCACTCAACTTCAGTTTGCAAAAGAGTTGGCTCGAGTACTGCATCGGCCTCAAATACTCAGAGTACCGAAACCTATTCTTCGAGCTCTCCTGGGAGAGGTCTCGTGGGAGTTAACGGCTAGTCGCCGGGCGATCAATACCGAAACTGGATACGTTTATAGGTACCCGGCCCTAAAGCTAGCATTACAGAACCTCCTTTCTGATAGGGAAATCAAACGCAACGGGATGAGAAGATACCAGACCGAAATGTGGGTCGATGCTCCAATTGACAAAGTGTTCGCATTCTTCTCTGACCCTGCTAACTTAGAGCAAATCACGCCTCCGTGGCTGAAATTTAAGATGCTGCCGACCGAACGTTTGAGCATCGGACGAGGTACGATTATTGACTATCGTTTGCGGCTCCACGGTATCCCCATTACCTGGAAATCAGAGATTACTGAATGGAACCCGCCTAACAACTTCATTGATGTACAGAAAAAAGGACCGTACCGTTACTGGGCGCACACCCACGAATTTATTGAATCAGGAACAGGTACTTTTGTAAGAGATAGCGTGGATTACAAGGTCCCTGGCGGTTATCTAGTTGACAGACTGCTTGTACGAAAAGATATAGAACGAATATTCACGTACCGCAAATCGAAGTTACGCGAATTAATGACTGCACAACCGGTTGACCAATAACAGTCCATTCGAGTCTTGGTTGCTAACGCATCTTTAGTAAATATTCAGCGACGGCATCCACCTAGCCCTATCCAAGTGCTGATATGCATTGAGCGAGATGCTATTTGGGAATCAACCTCCGCTGACGTTTAAAGATTTTATGATTAATACGAATTTATCTGTAACCGAGTTTTAGCTCTAGATAATAAGAATCACAAGCTTAGATTCAGTTAGTTTTATATCACCTAACTTTTACGGTAATAAGCTGTAAATATTATGGCACCCTAGGTCTAATCTGAAGGCCTTAAGACGCCCTTCTTACTATCTAAGCTCAGCCCCTCATTCTGTATTCGGTCAGAAAGCAGACGCTCCAAACGGACCGGAATCAATACCAGTAAGACTTCCTAGTTTATTCGTATACTAGCTTATTATTTTATATATAACATATTCTTCATTATAGTTAAAATAGTTGTATATTATAGACATAATAAAGAATTCTTGCTAAACTGTCATAGCAGGAACCAACGAAATTCAGGAGATTAACATCATGTCACTTGCCACAATAGATAGTGCCTTAGAAGACATAAAGAGCGGCCTTCCAGTGATTGTTGTAGATGATACAGACAGGGAAAATGAGGGTGATTTAGTCGTGGCCGCCGAAAAAGTGACTCCTCAAATAATCAATTTCATGGCTAAATATGGCCGTGGTTTAATCTGTGCTCCAATGGCAGGTAGGAGGTTAGACGAATTAGAAATACCAGCGATGGTTAACGACAATACAGACCCGCACAAAACGGCATTTACAGTATCTGTTGATTTCGCTGATTCAAATTCCACTGGAATTTCGGCTTTCGATCGAGCTAGGACCATCAGAACGCTGTTTGACCCTGAAACCAAACCTAGCGACCTAAACAAACCCGGACATGTATTCCCCCTTAGAAGCAAGGAAGGTGGAGTCCTCGAAAGAAGAGGCCATACGGAGGCCTCCGTCGATTTAAGCGTTTTATCCGGAGGATTACCGGCAGCGGTGATCTGCGAAATCCTGAACGAAGACGGGACAATGGCCCGTATGGATGACCTTGAAGTCTTTTCAAGCCAACACGGGCTCAAAATAATTTCGATAGACGACCTAGTTAAATACAGGATGGGCACTACCATCTGAGGTTTGTGAATTAGATACTTAGTGGGAAATCCTCAGAAAGCAGGGTGATCGATAAAAAAGTTATGCCTGCAATCAAATATATTGACCGGGAGTGAGACATGATTCATCAATCTCAACCTCCGCAAACGGTGCCAACTCGATTCGGAACGTTTGTACAACATACATTCACAGAAAACGATACCGGTAAACAACATCTAGCCCTAACGTTAGGCTCCTGGTGTAAAAGTAAACCAGTTCCGGTTAGAATCCATAGCGAATGCCTAACTGGCGATGTATTCGGGAGCGCTAGGTGCGATTGCGGCGACCAGTTGGATCTGGCGTTGGAGTTATTCCAAAAGCGGGGAGTCGGATTATTGATCTATTTACGCCAAGAAGGGCGAGGTATTGGGTTGGCCAATAAGATTAGAGCTTATCAGTTGCAAGACCAAGGGTTTGATACTGTGGACGCGAATTTGGCACTGGGATTCTCCGCTGATGATCGGAGCTACGATTGCGCCTCAGAAATCCTTAACCATTTTGAAGTTGGACCAGTTCAGTTATTGACTAATAATCCGGATAAAATAATGGCACTTGAAAACTTAGGGATTGATGTATCTGGAAGAATTCCTATCGAACCAAAGATAAAATATGAATCCGCTAACTACATGCGGACTAAGAAAGAAAGGATGGGACATATCCTCTCTCCTATGGCTGAGGTACAAAAGTTAGAGACTGTGTGCAACCGTTAAGGCTTTCCATTTACTCTAGTCCACGCTCTAATAGTAATCTTCATCCTCGCAATCGCAAATGTGCCATTCTTGCACTGGTGTCTTTGTCAGTATCTATCAGGAAGAATTTCCAAAGGCGATGATCTCGAATAACATTTTGATATCCACGGTAGTTGGGGCCCGCGGAATACAGCATGCCTGATTGGATGGGAGCCAATAACTTCACTTGCTCCAATGAATGGATGTTGTTAGTTACCGCATACTCATCAAGTGGGCTTTCTGAAACCTGGATGACGCGGTCCCCTTCAACGATACCGTAGTTGACTTCTCTCCCCGTTTCAAAGTGGCACCAAATCATGTTTGTCCTACTCTATGAGAAAGTTTTATCGGACTCTCGGGGTATCCGATATTCCTGTATACCCCGAACTATCAGTCGAAATGCCCAATATCGACCTAGACGGGCCTCAAGAACAACCATTAAAAAGTGCTTTGTTATATCTTCAAGTGCGAAACTATCTAATCGGCTATCTTTGCCCGTTCTTCCACTCTGAAAATACTGACCCTGATCTGGTGGCGATTATGCTGACAGGCATCAGGACGTTGGAAGGACTAAGTGCCACTATCGTACCTGTAAACATGCCAGACCTTAGTTGATATATGGAGGCCTGGAGAGTCTTCTGCTCTTCGGAGGGACTAGCTGCACATGAATCAACGTACTCGTCCCGCCGATATGACTACGGGCAGTGGTTCCAAGGATGGTTGGAGAACGGAGCCCAGGTTACTGGGTCAGAATACGCAAAGGCGAACAATGTCCGCTCAGCCTACCGCGGGCTTCTGCCAATATATTCCAAGACGTTGACATAATCTGCTGCCCTGCCCTGCCCTGCCATGACGTCACCCCCTTTCTCGATCACCTTGGAGGAGATGTACGGGCCTTCGTTCTTACTGGACAACCCTCACTGGGGCCGGTTTACGGTACCTTATGGTTTCAGTGGGTCTCCAAGCATATCTGTACCTTGTGGCAAGAACAGCGAAGGGCCACCTCTTGCGATTCAATTTGGAGGAAGGCTCTTCTCAGAACCACTACTATGCCGGATTGGACACACGTTCGAACAAACTACTGACCTGACAGCCTTTAGACCAAACATCGACTGAGGTCCGCGAGGGTAGCTACAGGAATGTAACTGTGACAGGCAATCGGAAAACCCCACTTTTTTCTGATGGCACGGGATGCCTGCAACAACAGCGGACGTTTCCTGGCATTACAACCGGTAGGATCTACTTGCCGTCCTTGATAAAGTCCGAAACCCGCTCCGCTATCATCATAGTAGTGACGTTCGTGTTCGCGCGTATGCAATCTGGCATTATCGATGCATCTACTATCCGGAGGTTCTGGATGCCTCGAACTCTTCCGAATTGATTAACGACGGCCATATCATCAGAATCTGGTCCCATCTTGCAGGTACCTGATATATGTTGTCCGGTCGTTACCTCTCTGGTCATATAAGTATTCAGATTATCATCAGAAGACAATTCTTCATCTGTGGGCTCGAGCCTAGACTCGATGATGTCATGGAATTGTTCATGGTCTCCCAAACTTACGCACTGACGGACCGCCTCTCTCATCCTTCTAAGGTCCTCTTCCTCTTCGAAGTAATGATAATCCAAGAAAGGCTGTTCATCCGAATCCCTAGAGGTCAACCGCAATTCTCCCGAACTAAGAGCTAATTCGAGGGACGCCATCATCCTTATACCCAACGGAGGCACATCGCCTACGCCTCGGTAAGCCCGGTCGGTCGCGTATGACACCATGAATATAAGCAAGTCGTTCCTGAGATCAGAACCCTCGGCAGTCCATCTGAGAGTGGTCTGGAGTCGCGGCGCAAACCCGTCTAGTTGATGGTCTGGTTTTGTGCTCCAAGTGACAAATACAACCGGATGATCGCGGAGGTTCTGTCCGACTCCCGGCAGGTCTTTTACGACCGGTATCCCCATTTCTTGAAGGTGCTTTGCCGGCCCAACGCCGGAAAGTAACATCAGGTGGGGAGATCCGATAGCACCCGAACTTAGAATTATCTCATCACCCTCTACGACGAAGCGCTCACCCCCACTCTCAACCTCCACACCGATTGCCTTGATCCCGTCGAATACTATTTTCCGGGTTGTGCAGTTCGGCCGGATCGTGAGGTTTAACCGGTGACGAGACGGGTTCAGATACCCGAGTGCGGTACTGAACCTGATTCCATTTGGATTGTTTAAAGGGGTCGGACCAACACCACTAGCATCAGGAGCATTATGGTCCGGGCTATCTTCAAACCCTGAATCGAGACAAGCTTGATAGAACGCCGTCTGGTCAGGCCTCATCTCTTCCCGCTTGAACCGCCTTGTAACTATTGCCCCTTCCGAACTGTGAAAATCGTCGTCCGGAAAATCTGTGTCAGATTCGACTTTCCGGAAGTATTGGATTAGGTTCTGGAACGCCCATTCATCGTTCCCCATAGACGCCCAAGAGTCGTAATCTTCTGGAACTCCTCTGAGAAATACCTGCCCATTGATCGCGCTTGAGCCTCCAGTGACCTTACCTCTAGGGACCATCATAGGAGGTGCAGTCTCTGTAGCTTTGCCTATGAATTGCCAGTTGTGATCGCTAGTCATGATATCTAGGCCAGTGGCATATCCCTCTTTGATTTCTTCTGGTAGTTGCTCGAAGTCAGGATAATCAGGACCCGCTTCCAATAAAAGAACTGAGTGATTAGGGTCCTCACTCAACCGGGATGCAACGATCGACCCGGCAGACCCGGCCCCTACTACGATTGTGTCGTATTTCAATGTTTTGCTCCTTTATGACAAATATGAAATGGCTGTAGATGTTAATTACCAATAGCCCCAGCGTCAATTTACCTACCCGTTAACGAGATATAGTCTACAAAAACATGGGCTATTATATTCTCTGACAATTTCTTATAGATTCAGTTGATTGAGATGTCGGTTATAATCACTGGTCACTGGGTATCCTTTGGAGACGGCGAAATGGGTAGTAGACCAGACTCAGAAAACAGCGACGATCGTATCGTGTTTTACGATGGATACTGTGTACTGTGCAGCAAATCGGTAGACTTAATCTTATCAAGAGACCATCGGACTACGTTCCGATTTGCATCACTCCAGTCTGATTTTTCTAAAAAGATCCTCACTGCTATGGGATATCCCGTAGCAGACATCCAGAATCTTAGTAATATCGTGTACCTTCGGAACAACGTCCTAAAAATAAAATCAGACGCAGTCCTATCCATTCTTTGGGATCTCGGTGGCATCTACAAGATCAGCTTCCTAGTTTATCTATTACCTAGAGTTGTAAGGGACTTTGCTTACGACCGTATAGCTAAACTCAGGTATAGGATTTTTGGAAAACGAGACACCTGCCGTGTACCAACTCCGCAAGAAATGGCTAGGTTCCTGGGGTAATGTTTTTGAAACAACCTCGGAATCGCCCTGTATTTCTGTCAGCTGATTGGCATAATCTTTTGTTCGCTAATTACACCATAGACCCCACGGTATTAACTCCATTGGTCCCCAAAGGGACTGAACTCGATCTTCACAATGGCAATTGCTACGTAAGCCTTGTCGCATTCCAGTTTTTGAATACTAAAGCATTCGGCATACCGGCTTTCTCTAACCGGAATTTCGATGAGATCAATTTACGTTTCTATGTAAAGAGGCCTATTGCTGACGGGAGAGAACAAAGTGGTGTGGTTTTCATCAAAGAGATAGTTCCTAGCCGATTAATAGCGTGGACCGCGAGGACCTTGTACGGGGAAAATTACATCGCAATGAATATGAATCACGAAATCACAGATGACCGTGCAAGTCGGGAACTGAAACTTACCTATAGATGCGGGGAGGAAGAATTGTCCAACAGGTTCTCCGCGGTTGTATCTCAAGGGAGTCAGATGGATGAAGATGAGCTACTGGGACCGTACATTACAGAACATTACTGGGGTTATTCGAGTCCCGCTCAAAATAGGACTGTAGAGTACGAAGTGAAACACCCTAAATGGACAATTAACAGGGTTACTGATTACTCAATAGACTTCGATTTCAACGATCTCTACGGCCCACCCTATGAATCGCTATCAGAAGCTGAGCCGGCCTCGGTGCTATATTGCGAAGGGTCTGGTATCACGGTCCACTTAGGAAGCAATATCTCACCATAGGGGTTGCCTTTTATCGTTCGAGCGTATTCCTGTCCACAGGCACGGTCGAATACTTAAGACGTAACAGCAACAACCAAAGCATGGATGCTACCGTTCGCAGGTTACTTAACCTTGATAAGAACAAAGGCAAACTGGTAAAAAGACAAGTCGGAAGAACCCAACTAGCACCTATCGAGGCCTACACTTGGACGATAATCCATCAGCTCTACATGGCCTCTGAAGGCACCTTGTCCCGGAGAGCACTACAAGTCCAAGTTCACGAGTTTCTCCGTGCAGGGGGGTATTTGAGACCTATACAGACGATGATGCCCCCACAAAGAATGGCCAACCACGGTGGAAGCAGCGGTACAACAGTGCAATCGCTCACCTCAGGAAGAATGGTTGTCTGGTCACTGAATCAAAGGCTGGGCCAGAGAGATATAAAGGACTGAACCTCCGTCGCACGGAAGAGGCTCTTGATGCCATAACTGACATTAACCTCCATTTAGACGGTCTCGAAGGTCATGTATATCTATGCCGTTACTCTGACCCTGCCTTAGATGGTATTGGAACGGATAAGTGCCCAGTGCCATTGAATTCTATGGAAATCCCGTACCAACTTTCTGGACGATTCAGAGGAGCTAAGGCACTCTAGTGGTGGTTGGATCTGGCTCTCAGAAAGAGTCCAGAGTTAGTGACGTGACAGAAACCGGGCGGGAGCAGACTTGATGAGAGTGTTAATTATCGGGGCCAGCGGATTTATAGGGCATTACCTGCAACGCCGCCTAATACAGAAATTCGGATTTGACGTCACAGGCACTTACAACTCCAAGGTGCCTACGGACCTTGCTCAGTCCTGGTACCCGCTGGAGATCACCGACCAAAACCGTTTGAACCAAATCTTTCTAGAAGCCAGGCCAGAGGTAGTCGTGTTATTGGCCGCCATCGCAGATGTTAAAACTGCCGAAATGGGCCCGGGGAGAGCGACCGAGGTCAACGTGGACGGTGCTCGACAAGTGGCTCGGCTTTGTACGAAGTATAATGCAAGGTTGATTTTCCTATCTAGTGAGTACGTGTTCAGAGGTGACCGTGGCAATTATCAAGAGAACGACGAACCCGACCCTAATACTCACTACGGTAATACAAAATGGCAGGCAGAACTAGCAGTTGCTGATGAAGCCTCACAGTGGAGTATCGTCCGGACTAGCCTTGTGTATGGCTGGCCGATAATCGGTCGTCGAAACCTAGCGACCGTCATTGCTGACCGCTTGAAAAACGGCGAGACCTTTGAGGGTGACACTGGGACTTACCGCACTCCGATCTACGTCGAGCACCTGACGGAAGGTATCACGCAACTGATCACCAGCTATCACCCCGGGATCTTTCACATCGCTGGAACAGATTGGATGAACATGTACCAATTCGGACATTCCGTGGCAGAAGTATTTGGCTTAGATAGTAGCCTCGTAAACCCGGTCCCGGTATTAGCTGATCCACATCCTGAAAACGCCCCGCTGGAAGGGTTGGAGGATAGCCTCAGGCCAGACATATTAGGACTGGACTGTACACAGACCAATCATAAGCTCGGGCTCTACGCCTTTAGCGTAGTTACAGGACTGCAAGAGATGTTGGTTTAGTTAAGAACACCCACTTACACGAAGGTATCCGGCCGTAGATCGGTCCAAGTTTCAGTCAACATTTCCGGACCCGCTATCACAAACTGTTAGGATACCGTCACTTTACTCATCTTGGAGAGCTTTATATGAGTCGCCACGTTAAGTTCGGCGTCCGAATGCACCAGCACGGTTACGACTTCGACGACTTGAAGCGGGTGTGGACCGAGGCAGACCGCCTGGGGTACCACTCGGCCACCTTATATGACCTGCTGAACGCTCCTGCCCTAGAGTGTTGGACCGCTCTGTCGGGCCTGGCCACTCTAACGGAGCAGATTCGACTTACACCGTTAGTCCTGGGCAACACTTACCGTCCTCCAGCCTTGTTGGCCAAGATGAGCGCCACTCTGGATGTGATCAGCGGTGGCCGGTT
>Ga0209403_10008143_pt1 | contig 10169 bp, 4 predicted proteins | sample ArcticOcean_MG_C_8_FD_187440 | JGI IMG/M metagenome (GOLD analysis project Ga0209403, IMG submission 187440) | Marine microbial communities from western Arctic Ocean - ArcticOcean_MG_CB11_86 (SPAdes) (version 2) | ecosystem: Environmental > Aquatic > Marine > Oceanic | place: Arctic Ocean...
GATCGCCATGATCAGGTGCACGCCGAGGACGAAGGAGATCACCGTGATGATGATCAACGCAGTCAATCCGCCCGACCCTTCGGCGCCGATGAACAGCACGCCCAACGGCCATATGCACGCGAGCACCATGATGGCGTTGGCCAAGTGGCGACCCGGCAGCAACAGCGGCTTGCTCCCGATTGAGCCGCGGAGTTTGCCGAATGCGATGATCGATCCGGTGAAGGTCACGCCACCGATGAACACGCCCAGCAGAATTTCGATTTGATGGACCATCTCATGGGCTTCGTCGCCGTGATCGAGGTAGCTGGCCAAGCCGACGAGCACTGCGGCCAAGCCGACGAAGCTGTGCAGCATGGCGACCAGTTCCGGCATGGAGGTCATCTCCACGCGCTTGGCCAAGACCGTGCCGATGAATGCGCCCACAACCATCAACGGGATCAGCCATGCGAAGTTTGTGATGCCGGAAAGCAGCGTCGCCGCGATGGCGATCGTCATGCCGATGATGCCGTAAACATTGCCGCGCTTGGCCGTCTCCTGCGTGGAGAGCCCACTCAGGCTCAGCACGAACAGCACACCGGCGACAAGGTAGGCCATGGTCAGCAGGCCGGCCGGTATCTCCGGGGGTTGTGGAATGGCGGCAAGCGTGATCATTTTCGGAACATTTTGAGCATGCGCTGGGTGACGAGGAATCCGCCGGCGACGTTGATGGTGGCAATCAGCACGGCGACGCCGGACAGGATCATCACCGCCTGGTCGCCACTTGAAATGAACAGCATGCCACCGAGGACGATGATGCCGCTGATGGCATTCGTCACACTCATCAGCGGCGTGTGCAGCGCCGGGGTGACGTTCCACACGACCATGTACCCGACAAAGCAGGACAGGGTAAACACGGTCAACTGGTCGAGGAAGTGGCTCGAGCTTTTCCAGCCCAGCGCGAGCAGCGCCAGGCAGGCGAGGCCCAGAAAAATCCCGGCGAGTGACGAACCGTCCTTGGCCTCTTTGGCCTCCGGCTTGGCGGCGGCAGGCTTGGGCGGCGGGGGGGGAACGGCCGTTTGTGGGGGCGGCCAAGTGATTTCGCCATCGCGAACCACGGTTGCGCCCCGAACGATTTCGTCCTCGAAATCAAGCTTGAACGCCTCACCGCCTCCGAGCAGGCCGAGCAGCTTGACGAGATTGTTGCCGTACAGCGTGCTCGATTGTGTCGCCAACCGGCTGGGCAAATCGGTGTAGCCGAGGATGGTCACGCCGTGCTCGACCACTTTTTCGTTGGGTCGAGTCAGTGCGCAATTGCCGCCGCCCTCGGCTGCGAGATCCACGATCACGGAGCCATCCTTCATGCTGCGAACCATCTCCTCGGTGATGAGGATGGGGGATTTTTTTCCCGGGATCATCGCGGTGGTGACGATGATGTCCACCTCGGCGGCCTGCTCGGCGAACAGCTTCATTTCGGCCTCAATGAACTCCTTGCTCATCACCTTGGCATAGCCGCCCTCGCCGGTGCCGTCCTCCTCGAACTCCAGTTCAAGAAACTCCGCACCCATGCTCTTGACCTCGTCCTTGACTGCGGGACGCGTGTCGAACGCGCGCACGACGGCACCCAGCTTGACCGCCGTGCCGATGGCCGACAGCCCGGCGACACCCGCGCCGATGACCATCACCCGGGCCGGGGGCACGCGACCGGCAGCGGTGATTTGGCCGGTGAAAAATCGCCCGAACTCGCTCGCGGCCTCGACCATCGCACGGTAGCCGGCGATGTTGGCCATCGAGCTGAGCGCGTCCATCGACTGCGCCCGGGAAATGCGCGGCACGGCGTCCATCGCGATGGCGTTGACCTTGCGCTTGGCCAAGCGCTCGAGCAGGTCGCCGTTCTGCGCCGGCTGGATGAGGCTGATCAGCGTCGCGCCCTCGCGGGCGAGTTCGACTTCATCATCCTGGGGCGGGCGAATCTTGAGAATAATGTCGGCCTTGGCCCAGACATCCGAAGCGGACAACACGGTCGCCCCGGCTTCCTCATAGAGCGCATCGGGGAACTTGGCCTCCTGGCCCGCGCCGGCCTCGACCGCCACATCAAAGCCAAGCTTGATGAACTTGGCCACGTTCTCCGGTGCGGCGGCGGCGCGGCGTTCGCCAGCGGCGATTTCCTTTGGAATTCCTATTAACACGATCTGAATTGAAACCAAGCGTTCCACCCAAAGTTGGCAAGCTTGATCCTGCTGGTTTGGCGATTGATTGGTTTCCCAACTGAGAGAACCGGAACCGTAGCAAATTCCCAAGGCTATTCAAGCCCTTAAACTCACACGCCCGCGAGCGCGCTGCCTTGGGTGACGCCCGGCGCGGGGAGCAGACTGGAACCGGTGAGGAACTGGTCGATGGCGCGGGCGGCGCCGCGGCCTTCATTGATGGCCCAGACGACGAGGGATTGGCCGCGGCGACAATCGCCGGCGACAAACACGCCCTCAAGGTTGGTGGTGAATTCGCCGTGCTCGCCGATGAAAGCCTGCCAATTGCCGCGCGGGTTTTGGGTTTCGAGGCCTAGCATTTCGCCGACTTCAAGTTCCGGCCCCACGAAACCGGTCGCGAGCAAAACGAGGTCGGTCGGCCATTCTTTTTCGGAGCCTTCCACTTCGCTAAAGGGCGCGCCGCCTTCGACAGGTTTGGCCCAATCGACCTCGACGGTTTTCACAGAGACGATGTGGCCGCTGTCATCGCCGATAAATTCCTTGGCGAGGACGTGGTACGCGCGCGGGTCGTTGCCGTGTTTGGCTTTGTTTTCGGCGTGCGAATAGTCGAGGCGATACACGCGCGGCCATTGCGGCCACGGATTGTTCGCGGCGCGCTCGGCGGGCGGTTGGTCGAGCAACTCAAAATTCACCACGCTCTTGCAGCCGTGCCGCAGCGAGGTGCCGATGCAATCCGCGCCGGTGTCGCCGCCGCCAATGACGATCACGTTTTTGTCCTTAGCCGAGGTGTACGTTTTGTCCTCGAGATTGGAATCGAGCAAGCTCTTGGTGTTGCGCGTGAGGAAATCCATCGCGAACTGTATGCCGTCGAGGTCGCGGCCGGGGTTGCGGCCGGTGGGGTCGAAGGGCTTGGTCGCTCCGGTGGCCATCAGCAGCGCGTCGTTTTCCTTCAGCAAATCGTTGGGGTCGATGAACCGCATTTCGCAGCCGTGTTCCTCCATGATTTGCGTCATGTGGCCGGAGGCGAAGTCCTCCTTTTTGCCGACGTGCGCGCAGGTGACAAACTCGACACCCTCCTCGCGCAACAAATTCACGCGACGCTCGACGACGCCCTTGTCGAGTTTCATATTCGGGATGCCGTACATCAGCAAACCGCCGATGCGATCGGCGCGCTCGTAAACGGTGACCGTGTGGCCGACTTTGTTCAATTGATCCGCCGCCGCCAAACCGGCGGGGCCGGAACCGACGATGGCGATCTTTTTGCCGGTGCGTTCCGCGGGCGGTTCGGCGGTCACCCAGCCTTCCTCGAAGGCGCGATCGATGATCGTGTTTTCGATATTCTTGATCGTCACAGGCGGATTGGTGATGCCGAGTACGCACGCGCCTTCGCACGGCGCGGGGCACACGCGACCGGTGAACTCCGGGAAATTATTCGTCTTGTGCAGTCGATCAATCGCCTCGCGCCAACGGTTTTGGTAAACGAGATGGTTCCACTCGGGGATGAGATTATCGATCGGGCAACCGGGGCCGGACTGGCAAAACGGCACACCGCAATCCATACAACGCGCGCCCTGCGTTTGCAGATGTTCCTCGCTGGGATTGGTGTTGATCTCGTCGTAGTCGTTGATGCGCTCCAGCGGATCGCGATACGGCACCGCCTCGCGCTCGAACTCCATAAATCCTGTTGGCTTACCCATTGAAAAAAATCTGGTTATGCGACCAATTCCTGTTGGAGTTGTTTGCGTTCGGCCAACACGCGTTTGTAATCGCTTGGCATCACTTTCACGAATTGGCCCAGCGCGGTTGTCCAGTGGTCGAGCACCTCGGCGGCCACGGTGGAGCCGGTGCGCTCGGCATGTTCCTCGATGAGGCTTTGCAACTCGGCGATGTCCTCGGCGTCCTCCACCGATTCGAGTTCCACCATCTCCCTATTGCAATTGGGCGCGAACGCGTTGTCCGGATCCCAAATGTACGCGACGCCCCCGGACATACCGGCGGCGAAATTGCGGCCGGTGGGGCCGAGGATGATCGCGCGGCCGCCGGTCATATATTCGCAGCCGTGATCGCCCACGCCCTCGATCACCGCCGCCGCGCCACTGTTGCGTACGCAGAAACGTTCCGCCGCGCGCCCACGGAAAAACGCCTTGCCGCTGGTCGCGCCGTAAAGGCAAACGTTGCCGACAAGAATATTTTCCTCCGGCGCGAAGGTGGAAACCTTGGGCGGATAAATCGTGAGCTGACCGCCGGAGAGTCCTTTGCCGACATAATCGTTGGCGTCACCTTCGAGCTCGATGCTCACGCCCTTGGCGAGAAACGCACCGAGACTTTGGCCGGCGGAACCGGTGAATTTAATTTTCACCGTGTCGTCGGGCAGCAATTCCGCGCCGTGCGCCTTGGCGATTTCGTTGCTTAAAATCGTGCCGACTGTGCGGTTGGTGTTGATGATCGGCAAGTCGATCTCAACCGGCTCGCCGGATTCAAGTGCTCCCTTGGCCAAGCGGAGCAGTTCGTTATCGAGCGCAAATTCCAATCCGTGATCCTGCGTTTGCGTGCAGTAAGTGCCGACATCCGCGTGCGGCTTTTCGATAGGCGTGAGAATGGAACTGAGATCGATGCCGTCGGCTTTCCAGTGGTCGATGGCCTTTTGCATTTCGAGCGCGTCCACGCGGCCAACCATTTCGTCAATCGAGCGGAAGCCAAGCGTAGCCATAATTTGGCGGGCTTCCTCGGCGACCATAAACAGATAATTGACGACGTGCTCCGGATCGCCGGTGAATTTTTTGCGCAACTCCGGATCCTGCGTGGCGATGCCGACGGGGCAAGTGTTGAGGTGGCACTTGCGCATCATAATGCAGCCCATCGTGATGAGCGGCGCGGTGGAGAAACCCATCTCCTCGGCACCGAGCAACGCGGCGATGACCACGTCGCGGCCGGTCTTGAGGCCGCCGTCGGTTTGGAGTACCACGCGGCTGCGGAGGTCGTTGAGCACCAGCGTTTGATGCGTCTCAGCGATACCCAGTTCCCACGGCAAGCCGGCGTGTTTAATACTCGTGAGCGGGGATGCGCCGGTGCCGCCGGTTTCGCCGGAAATCAAAATGTGATCCGCGTGCGCCTTGGCCACACCGGAGGCGATGGTGCCCACGCCCACTTCGGACACGAGCTTCACGCTCACGCGCGCGGCGCGGTTGGCGTTTTTGAGATCGTGAATGAGCTGCGCCAAATCCTCGATGGAATAAATATCGTGATGCGGCGGCGGGCTGATGAGCCCCACGCCGGGCGTGCTGTGGCGGATGCGCGCGATGGTGTCGTCCACTTTGCGCCCGGGCAACTCACCGCCTTCGCCGGGTTTTGCGCCCTGCGAAATTTTAATCTGCAACTCGTCGGCGTTGGTGAGGTACCAAATGGTGACGCCGAACCGGCCGGAGGCAACCTGTTTAATTGCCGAGCGTTTGGAGTCGCCGTTGGGCAGTGGATTGAAGCGCTCGGAATCTTCGCCACCTTCGCCGGTGTTGCTCTTGCCGCCAAGGCGGTTCATCGCGATGGCCAAGCCCTCGTGGGCCTCGGCGGAGATGGAGCCGAAACTCATCGCACCGGTGCAGAAACGCTTCACGATTTCACTGGCGGGTTGGACGTCATCAATGGGGATTGGGCCGCCATTGACGCCTTCCTTGAATTCCATCAACCCGCGCAGCGCGCAGCGCACTTTGGTGTCGCCGTTGATGTGATTGGAAAATTGCTGGTACGATTCAAAGCTATTCGTGCGCGCGGCGGTTTGCAGAGCAGCGATGGATTCCGGATTCCACATATGCTTTTCGCCCTCGGCACGCCAGTGGAATTCGCCGGGGTTGGGCAAGCTCTCCGTCTCGTCCTCGGCACGCTCGGGGAAGCCCAGCGCGTGGCGGCGCAACATTTCCTCGGCCAACTCATCGAGGTTCACACCTTGCACGCGGCTGGCGGTGCCCACGAAACAGCGGTCAATGACGTCGTCACGCAAACCGATGGCCTCAAAAATCTGCGCGCCTTTATAAGAGTGCAACGTCGAGATGCCCATCTTGGCCATCACCTTCAGCATCCCCTTGGCCACGCCTTTGCGATAGGCGGCGACGATGGATTCGTCGTCGGCAAATTTTTTGGCATCGGTCAGCCCTTCGTGGCGCGCTTGCCACAGCGACTCAAAGGCAAGATACGGGTTAATGGCATCCGCGCCGTAGCCGACGAGCAAACAATGATGATGCACCTCGCGCGCCTCGCCAGTTTCGAGCACGAGACCAATTTGCGTGCGCAACGCGTTTTTCACCAAATGATGATGCACCGCGCCGGTGGCCATTAAAGTGCTGAGCGGAATGCGGTCGGCGGAAATGGCGCGGTCGGAAAGAATGGCGAGGCTGAAGCCATCGGCGATGGCGGCCTCGGCCTCGGAGCAAATGCGCTCGAGCGCAGCGGCCACGCCGGCGGGGCCTTCGGTTTTGAGAAACGTGATGTCGATTTCCTTGGACCGCCAGCCGCGATAATCCATCCCCTTGAGCGAGTGCAATTCCTCGTTGGTGAGAATGGGATGCGGCAGGCGCAGGCGATGGCATTGGGCCTCGGTGGTGTCGAGTAGATTTTTCTCGGGGCCGATGTAGCACTCGAGCGACATGATGACTTCCTCGCGAATGGAATCGATGGCGGGATTGGTCACTTGCGCAAAGAGTTGGCGGAAGTAATCGTAAAGCATCCGCGGTTGATCGCTGAGACAGGCGAGCGAGGCGTCGTTGCCCATCGAGCCGACGGGATCGCGCAGCTCGTGGATGAGCGGCAGCAGCATAAACTGCATCGTCTCGGTGGTGAACCCGAAGGCTTGCATCCGCTGGCGGAGTGTGTCCGCGGCCAAACCGTGCGCGGTGCCGGCGGCGGCGAGGTCGTCCAGCTCGATGCGTTGGTTGCGGAGCCATTCGCCGTACGGGCGGCGCGTGGAAAAGTCGGCCTTGATTTCCTCATCGGGAACCATCGTGCCTTTTTCGAAATCGACGAGGAACATCCGGCCCGGCTGCAAGCGTCCCTTGGCTTTCACGTTGGCGGGATCCACGGGAATAACGCCCACTTCGCTGGCCATAATCACGCGGTCATCGTGCGTGAGATAATAGCGACTGGGGCGCAGGCCGTTGCGGTCGAGCACGGCGCCGATGTATTTGCCGTCGGTGAACGCGATGGAAGCGGGGCCATCCCACGGCTCCATCAAACAGGAATTGTACTCGTAAAAATCGCGCTTGGCTTGCGGCATTTGGCGGTGCTTCTGCCACGCCTCGGGCACCATCAGCAGCACGGATTCCTGCAACGACCGGCCGCTCATCAACAAAAATTCCAGCGCGTTGTCGAAGTTGCCCGAGTCGGAACATTCCGGCTCCATAATGGGATAAAGCTTTTGTAGGTCGTCGCCGAGAAGATCACTGCGTAACGTGCCTTCGCGCGCGCGCATCCAGTTGATGTTGCCACGCATCGTGTTGATTTCGCCGTTGTGGCTCATGAAGCGGAACGGCTGCGCGCGATCCCAACTCGGAAAGGTGTTGGTCGAAAACCGCGAGTGCACCATCGCGAGGTGCGTTTGGAAATCGGGGTTACTCAAGTCGTCAAAGTAGTTGAGCAACTGATCCGTGGTGAGCATCCCCTTGTAAATCATCACCTTGGTGGACAGGCTGCAAATGTAAAACAGCAACGCCTGTTCAAGCGAGGCATCGAGGCGCAGCTGATGGCTGGCGCGTTTGCGGATGATGTAAAGCTGGCGCTCAAAGTCATCGCCCTCCACGCCCTCGGCTGCGCCGATGAAAAGCTGCATGATGCAAGGTTCGGCCGCGCGCGCACTGGGGCCGACGTCAGCCTTGTCCGCTTGCACCGGGACGGCGCGCCAACCGAGGCAGGTTTGGCCCTGCTCGGCGATGATGCCTTCAACCGTGGCGATGCACTTGGTGCGTTCGGATTCAATTTGCGGTAGAAAAACCAGCCCCGCGCCGAAGTGCCCCTTGGCGGGCAACTCCACGCCCATCTCCTCGCGAGCGACCTTTTCGAGAAAGCCCCACGGCAAGCCGGTGAGAATGCCGCTGCCATCGCCGGTGTTAGCCTCACAGCCACACGCGCCGCGATGGTCCATATTTTTGAGCATCTGAATGGCATCGAGCACAATCTGATGGCTCGGCACGCCCTTCACATTAGCCACAAAGCCCACGCCACAGCTGTCCTTCTCATTGGCGGGATCGTACAGGCCCTGCTTTTCGGGAAACCCAAATTGTGCTTTTTTGCTCATTCCACTCAAACCTTAAAAAAGCCGGAGAAACATCAAAACGGGCTAAAACCGCCTTCTTTTCAGGCACATTGGTCACCCAAGCAATCATCACTTGGTTCGACCTTTCTAAGGGACGAGCAGCATCCCACAGCCAAAAAGCTTGAGCAACATTTTAATTTCTAATGAGACTCATTAGTTTTACTTATGATTGCGGGAGGTGAGAAGGTCATCCTGTCAATTTTTGTAGCTTCAAATTAACCTGTAAAATTCGTGTTCCCGCTCAACTCGCCCTCTCGCTTGGCCAAGCACTCAAGGTGTGACGCCGCGTTGGTCATGGATTCCGACTCGCTTGCCAATTCCGGCACGATGGCAGCCAAGCGCCGAAAAAGCCGCTTCCCCGGATCGAGCTCCGCTTGGCCAAGCGACAACTGACCGGCCAAGCCGATGCACGGCTTGCCGAGTCGGCGGCAAAGCGCTGCGAGTTGGCCTGTCCCCTTCCCCATCCGCGTCTGCTCGTCAATCGCCCCCTCCGCTGTAACCACAAAATCGACCTCACCAATTTTCGTTTCCAAGCCGGTCGCCTTGGCGAATACCTCGAAACCTGACTCAATCGTCGCCCCGGCAAACGCCATCAACCCGAAGCCCAGCCCTCCCGCCGCCCCCGCGCCCGGCGTCAACGAGAAATCACTGCCAAGCGTATCGGCGGCAACCTTGGCCAAAAAGCCAAGACATGCCTCGGCCTTGGCAAAATCTTCTGGTCGCATCCCCTTCTGCGGCCCGTAAATGCGCGTGGCCCCATCGACACCGAGCAGGGGGTTTTGAACATCACTCGCCACCGTCACGCTTGGCCAAGCGCGGCTCGGAGGTGGCTCGATCGCAGCCAAGCCGTCGAGCTCGGTCCACTGCCCGATCTCCCTGCCCGACTCATCGCGAAAAACCCAGCCGAGCGTCCGTGCCATTCCGAATCCGCCGTCGTTTGTCGCGCTGCCCCCGATGCCCGTGAGGCAGTGCGCCGCCCCCGCTTGCCCAGCGGCAAGCAGCAGTTGCCCCACCCCGCACGTGTCCAAGTCGAATGGATGAAACCGCCTATGCGGCAACAAGGCCAAGCCGTTCGATTGCGCCGCCTCCACCACCGCTTGGCCGGACTCGGAATCAAACCACCAAGCTGCCGGCCGCGTTTCGCCCGCCGCATTGACAATCTCGACAAGCTGCTCCTCCAACCCAAGCGTGCCCGCCATCACCGGCCCAAAGCCGTCCCCGCCGTCACTCATCGGCAGTAGTGCCAGCGTGTCGTCCGGGCATGCCGCCGCCCAGCCACGGGCGATCGCATCGGCCGCTTCCAGCGCCGAGAGCGACCCCTTGAGTTTATCCGGAACAATGAGAATTCGGCGTTTCATGGCGCGGAAAAAGGTTGCCTCGTAAATAGTTTATGGCAATCTGTTTTCGCATTTGATTAAATCAAAATGGAAAAACCAAATATAACCGCCTACATGAAGCCATCCTGCGGCTGGAGCAATGGCGTCCGCGCCGTAATGCAAAAGTACGACCTGCCGTTCGAGGATCGCGACATCATCAATGACCCCAGCCAGCGGCAGGAGATGATCCAGAAAACTGGCCAAATGCTGCAACCGTGCGTCGAGGTCAACGGCAGCATGCTGACCGACGTCAGCGGCGAGGAGGTCGAGGCCTATCTGCTAGCCAACAGTCTGGTGGAAAGTACCGACCGC
>Ga0209403_10008153_pt1 | contig 10159 bp, 9 predicted proteins | sample ArcticOcean_MG_C_8_FD_187440 | JGI IMG/M metagenome (GOLD analysis project Ga0209403, IMG submission 187440) | Marine microbial communities from western Arctic Ocean - ArcticOcean_MG_CB11_86 (SPAdes) (version 2) | ecosystem: Environmental > Aquatic > Marine > Oceanic | place: Arctic Ocean...
GCCGAAGCGCTGCCGATTGCGGATCAGTCAGTTGCTGCGCGTCTCGCCGTCTTGACGCTGCATCACTGGCGTGACTGGCGCGCCGGCCTGCGGGAACTTGATCGGGTGTGCAGAGACCGGGTTGTCTTGTTCACGCACGAGCCAGATCTCGCCGACTTCTGGTTGCTGTAGTACATTCCCAAGGTTGACGCGATAAACAACACAATTTTTCCGACCTGCCGCGAGATCGCTGATGCCGCGCGCGACTGCTTTCATGCGTCGATCGACACGATTCCCATCCCGGCTGACTGTACGGACGGTTTCCGTGCGGCCTATTGGCAACGTCCGGACGCCTATCTCGAAGAACGCGTGAGGTCAGTTAGTCCCTGTCCCATAACTCTGTTCTGGGCAGGCACTGGCGTGCGGTGCAGGGATGCACCGCCATTTTCTGCAAGCCTCTTTTCTTCAAGATCATGCGAGGTTTGTTTGCAAACCGACTCCCGAGAATTGTCAGGATGACAATTTTGGGACAAGAATTTGCTATCTCAACATTCAATCGATTTGGCGCGCCGCTTGTCGAGGAACGATTGTCCAGACTTCGCGCAGATCTCGCCGACGGTGATTGGCACAGGCGGTTTGGGCAGCTGCTGTCGCGTTCGAGCCTCGATGTCGGCTATCGCCTCATCACGCTGAGGCGGCGTTGAGCAGGCGTAGGTGCGGGGCACCGCGGCAACGCCGGTGAGTCTGCTCGTTGAACACTGGCTGGCGGCGATCTTGCTTGTGGTCTACGCGCTGGTCCTTGCCTACAACGCCGTGCTCGGGCGCCGCGCGAGTGACTCGGTGGAGGGCTACTACGTCGGCGGCCGCAACATGAGCGGTGTTGTCGTCGGGGTTTCCTTCTTCGCCACCTTTGCGAGTACCAATAGCTACATCGGCCACGCTGGCAAGGGCTATGACTTTGGCCTCGCGTGGCTGGTGATGGCCGGCATCATCGTCGTCTTCACCTACGTCTCGTGGCGCTGGGTCGCGCCGAGAATGCGCGCGCAGGCCGCCCACTTCGGCTCCGTCACGGTGCCGCATTTCCTGTCCCAGCGTTATGGTGACAGTGTGTCGGTGCGACTGGTCTCGGCACTGGTTGTCGTCAGCGCGAGCCTCCTGTACCTCATCGCTATCTTCAAGGGCGCGGGGAATCTCTTTGAGGCGTTCTTCCGCATTCCTTATGAAGCCGCGATCGGTCTGACCCTCGGGATTGTCATGGCATACACCGCAGTCGGCGGCTTTGTCACCGTGGTGCGAACCGATCTCGTCCAGGGCGCCCTGATGCTCGTCGGGTCGGTGATGATCTTTTACTTCGTCACCGATGCGGCGGGTGGCATCTTGGCATTGCCTGAACTCGCGGGGCGAAGGGAGTCGCAGCATGTTTTTGATATCAATGGCGGGCTGCCGTTTGCGCTCTTGCTCGGCATTGCATTTGCCGGGTCGCTCAAGCTGCTGGTGGACCCAAGGCAGGTGTCGCGCTTTTATGGCCTGCGGGATGACCGTGAGGCAGCACGGGGCATCTGGATAGCCGTTGGCGGCCTGCTCGTTATCCAGTTTTGCCTGTTTCCGGTCGGAATTTATGCGCACTTCCTGCTGTCCGGAGTGACTGACACGGACACGATTGTGCCAAGGCTGCTCAATGATCGCTCGGTCTTCCCCCTGTGGGCGTCTGACTGCCTGATCATCGCGATTGTTGCTGCGGCCATGTCCTCGATGGATAGCGTCCTGCTCGTGACCGCCAGTGTGTTCACCCAGGATGTTGTGTCGATACGCAGGCCGCCACGAAAGCCGGTCCTGTGGACGCGCGTCGCCATCGCCGGCTTTGCCGTTCTTGCCGCGGCCCTCGCGCTCGACCCGCCCGGCGGCATCGTTGAGATCACGATCTTCTCCGGGAGCCTCTACGCAGTGTGTTTTGTACCGAGCCTGCTGGGCGGTCTCTTCTGGCGTCGGGGGAGCGCCCTCGGAGCCGTTGTGTCCATGCTGCTGGGTATTTCGGTTCTGCTCGGCTGGCGTAGCTTTGGCGCGGACTGGTTGGGTGATTGGCCGGTGCACGAGGTGTTCCCCGCGCTGATCGTTGCGGTGGCCGCCTTTGCGGCGCTGGCTGATTGGTCCGGTGCGCGGTTGGCACCGCGTTCCTGATCCTGTCAAAATGCGCCCCCGCTTGGGGCGGTTGACCTCGAAAGCCGCTTGGAATCAACCCGGCAACTGACATGGGAAACGGTCAGTCTTTAACCCACGTGGTTCAAGACGGCGGGGCCAGGAAATTAATCAGTACAAAAACGGCGCTTTCAGGAAACACCATGGATTTCTCCAAAAAACCCGACTGTCTCTACTTTGGCATCCCGTCCGGGAGTCTCAATGAGCAAGTGTTGAGACTGTTGGCCCGGGCCGGACATCCACTCGACGTGGGGCGTCGGTACGAGGTCAATGCGCCCTATGACGAGCGCATTGTCTTTCGGGTGCTGGATCGCAAGGAGATGCCGGAGAAGGTCGCCAAAGGAATCGTCGACTGCGGCATCACCGGCAAGGACTATGTCTTTGAGGCGGGTCGCGAGACAGAACTCGACGTGCTCGGCGACTTCATCTTCTCAAAGCGGACCAACCAGCCATCGAGGCTCGTGCTCGCCTCCCGTCCCGAGACCGGCATTGAGGAACCAGAGCACTGTCGGGGCAAAACGATAGCAACCGAGTTACCGAATCTGACACGGCGGCGCATGGCCGAACTCTTCGGCATTGACGACATTACGATCCTGCGTTCGGAGGGCAAGACCGAGGCCAAGGTGGTCATGGGTGAGTCCGATGCGTTTACCGACGTGACCGAGACCGGCGAGACGCTCCGTGCCAACGGCAACAACTTCATCGCGACGATATTCACGTCCAACCCACAGTTGATCGCCAATCCCAAAGCAATGGAAGACCCTGTAATGCGCGGCCGCGCGGAGGACATTCGCATCTGCATAGACTCGGTTTTGCAGGCAGAGAAAGAACCGGTCTACATGGTATTTATGGACGTGCCGGCGAGGGTGCTCGATCAGGTCGAATCGATGTTGCCAGCGGTCGTCTCGCCAACGATCAGCCCGGTGGTAGACACCAACTGGCGGAGCGTTGCCGTAGTGATCAATGATTCCGAACTCAACCGACTGGCGCCCCAACTGCTCCGTCTTGGTGTTGATGGCATTGTGCCTATCCCGGCGCCCAAGGTGTTTACGCAGAACATGCTGCAGGGTCGCAGAATTGAGCAACCGGAAGTGGGGGAGGGTTGAAACATGGCAAATGCTCAACTCGAAGAAGGAACGACGCTTGCGGTCGATTTTGGGAAACGCGGCGGCTTCATTCCCTGCGTCGTTCAGGACGTTCGCGACGGCGCAATCCTGATGCTCGGCTATGTCAATGCCGTGGCGCTGCAAACGACGCTGGACAAGGGCCTTGCGACCTTCTGGTCAACGTCGCGTAACGAACTGTGGACCAAGGGCGAGACATCGGGTGACTTCCTCAGTATCGAAGAGATCCTGATCGATTGTGATCAGGACTCGCTCGTTTATCGCGTTGTACCAAAGGGGGCGGGCGCCTGTCATACGACGGATCCGGCGACTGGCTCGGCGCGTCACAGTTGCTTCTATCGGCGACTCGATGTGCAAAGACGTGAGCTTGAATTCTGCTAGATAACGCCTGGTTCCCCGACCGTTGGACCGCCCTTGAAGTCAGGCATGATGAACATTCGTCCATGATGATTTGCACTGGAACACGATAGCGGATGGTCGCCAGGACATGTTTCATTGCTGTCGGGGCATGTGCGACAGGCGGGGCCGATGGCTTGGCGTGAGCCTGGGATGGAGTGACAGTAGGCGGATGAATCTGGCCTAATACCGGAGCTCAGGGTCTTCTCAACTCAACTCTCTGGCCCAACTCTCTGGCCCAATACGTTAGACCCAATACACTGACCCAAAAGCGAGCAGCTTCGCTTACGCTACAGGACCCTGCATGAAATATCGTCGATTTGGTCGCACGGAGATGATGCTCTCTCAATTCTCGCTGGGTTGTATGCAATTTACGGGCGACAGTCCCGAAGAAAACGCTATCGCAACCATCGAGCGAGCAGTCGAACTTGGCGTGAACCACATCGAGACCGCACGCGGCTATGGCAATTCCGAGGAGCGGGTTGGCAAAGCGTTGGCACGAATCTTCAAGCGCCAACCGCGCGAGAGTTTGTACATCACTACAAAGATTGGCCCGTCGACAGAGGTCGACGAATTCAAACGCAACTTCGAGAAGTCCATGAAGCTGCTGGGTCTGGACTACCTAGACAACCTGGACTTTCACGGTCCGGGGAATCTGGCGACGGTCAAGCCGGCCATGAGCGACAAGGGCTGTCTCGGTTACGTGCGCAAGCTGATGAGCGAGGGCGTCGTGCGGCACTTCGGTTTTTCGACCCACGGTTACCCGACCGGTGTCCTCGACCTTGTGAACACGGATGAGTTTGAGTCCATCAACCTGCATTACTACTATTTCTACCAGGGTCTCGCGCACGTCGTCGAACGGGCGGCGGAGCTTGATATGGGCGTCTTCATTATCTCTCCCAACAATCAGGGCGGTAAACTGCAAGCGCCCACGGCCCCGCTCGAAGCGGCTTGCGCGCCGCTAGCGCCTATGACGTTCAATCACATGTGGCTGCTCAACAACCCGAATGTCCATACGCTGTCATTCGGACCTGCAAATCCGGGGCAGATAGACGCCAATATGCTTGCGCAGGACTATGACGGTGTCGGCGCCGCGCGTGAAGAGTTTGATGAGGTCCTTGAGCAGGTAGAGAGTGACTACCGCACGCGGATGGGTGACGACTTCTGTACGGTCTGCAACGCATGTCTGCCGTGTCCCGAGAACATCAACATTCCGGGGTTGCTCAACTGGCGCCAGATGAACAAGGCGTTTGAGATGTCGAGCTATGCCGAGGGACGATACGCCCGTGTGGGTACTGGTGGCGCGTGGATTCTTGGCGTCAAGGGCGATCAGTGCACGCGTTGTGGCGACTGCTTGCCACGCTGTCCCGAATCGCTCGATATCCCGCAGCTTTTGTGGAAAGCCCACCAGGAACTCGAAACCGGTGACGTCGCCGGCCCGCGTTGGGAGCATGAAGGCGACCTGCTGAAGAAGGATCTAAAGAGCTAGTCGGTGACATCCGCTGACTTCGTATGACGCCCTTCAGGTTTTCAGACAGGTGGCGCGGACAAGCGTTATAACCTTCGGGAGGACTGGGTCGCCTAGGGCCGCGTCCACTTTTCACCTCCAATTTCACCTCTAATTTCAGTTCCGCTTTCGATGCCGTCTTCAATTCTGCCTTCGATTCCGCTATCGATTCAGCCTTCAATTCTAAAGCCGGGCCAAGGCAATCGGGTAACTGAAGGCCTCGTTTGCGGCCTTCTTATTCGCGTGAAGCTTAAGCCGTGACCGGAACCACTGATTCGCCGCGCGTCTGGGTCCGCCACATGAAGCGCGTCTTCTCCGGCGCCATGGGCGTTCTCATGTGCAGCAGCATGCGATTGTCCCAAACCACGACCTCGCCCTCGGTCCAGCGGTGTTGATAGCAAAACGCCGGCTGCGTGGCATGCGCCCACAATTCATTGACCAGCGCTTCACTCTCATTGAGCGGTAGCCCCATGATGTAGGCATTGGTGCGCCGACCGAGAAAGAGTGCCTGTTTGCCGGTTCCCGGAATCTCTCGCAGGATCGGGTGGGCATGGCCTTCGGCTTCGACCGGGGACGCGGGCTCCGTCATTCCCGGACGAATCATGCCGCTTGAGCCGTAGGTTGAGTCGTGCTTGAGCCGCAGGGGCAGGATCCGCTCGCGCAGCGCCTCAGGCAACGAACTCGCTGCCATGACCTGGTTGCAAAAGCCGGTGTCGCCACCGCTATCGGGCACGATGCGGGCGTGGAGCAGACTGAACGTGGGTGGCACCGGGATGTAGGACATATCCGTATGCCATTCCCATTCGCCAAAGAACTTCTGATTGACGTTGGTTCGTACCGCGCCGGTTCGCGGTTCAACGTTGCCAATGTACGCCATGAATGGGTCGTCGCCGCGCGCGCGGATGGCGGCCACCTGGGCTTCCACCGATAGTGCCTCATCGCCGGGTTTCGCCTTCTTGCCCACGCCGTTGATCTGTCCCGGGGCAAACTCATTGGCACCGAAGACCGCGGTGAGTGCGTGCAACTCATCGGCGTTGAGCATGCGGTCAAACGGAAAGGTAAGAAGGCCCTTGGCCGCGAGGTAGGCATCGTGGATGCGCTTTTTCTCGGCTGCGTTCAGGTCGAGGGGCGCGACGCCCTCGACAGCAGCGCCAAATGCGGTGCCGTCCAGCGGGCTGACAGTGATGGCCATAGCGGATGTCCTTTGAACGGATTTCAGGGATGATTCTAAGTCCTTCGGTGGCGTGACAGAAGGGCGATTGCGTAACGGGCCGCGTGTTTACCGCGTTGCCGCCACGGGCTATGTTTCGCGGGACCAGGAACACCAATGCCGGGGCCAATGTTGCCCCGGGTTAGCAATGAGGAACTGATGATGGCTGACGAAGATGTCCTGACCGAGTTGACGAGTGACGGCGTATTGATTGTGACACTCAATCGACCGGAGATGATGAACGCGCTGGGCGGAGGCATTCCGGCCGGGATACAAGACGCGGCTGCGCGGGCAAATCGGGACGACGATGTGCGGGCCATCGTCTTCACCGGCGCGGGCCGTGGGTTTTGCGCCGGCGCTGACCTCTCCGGCGGCGGCCCCGCACGTGGTGGCGCGGCTCGCGGTCGCTCACGCATCGTCGACAAGCGTGGACCGGCTGCGACGGTCCTTGCGCTTGCCGCCTGCAACGTGCCGCTGATTGGTGCCATCAATGGAGCGGCGGCGGGTGCTGGATTTGGCTTTTCATTGTCGATGGATGTGCGCATTGCGTCGACCAAAGCGCGCATGGGAACGATTTTCATCCGTCGTGGCATTGGGCCAGACTGGGGCACCAGCTATTGGCTGCCGAGGCTGGTCGGCATTCCCAAAGCCTATGAACTGCTCTATTCCGGTGAGTTGCTGGACGCGGAGGCGGCGTTGGCAGTCGGGCTTGTTAACCGCGTCGTACCACACGACAAGCTGCTGGAGGAAGCTGTGGGGTACGCCTCGATGATTGCGTCAGGTCCGTCCATTGCATATACGTACACGCGACGCGCGATGATGCAAAGCAGTCTCAACAGTCTCGATGAGCAGTTGGTGCTGGAATGGACCCAGCAGACTGAACTGTTGGCCACGGATGACGCCAGGGAAGGATTCAAGGCGTTTCTGGAACGCAGGGACCCTGTTTTCAGCCGCTAACTCGTTCCTGTCCCAAAATTGTCGTCCTGACAATTCTTGGGAGTCGGTTTGCAAACAAACCTCGCATCCTCTTACAGATATAGAGGCTTACAGAAAAGAGTCCTGCAGAAAATGGCGGTGCATACTTGCACCGTGACTAGCTGACCAGGCCTCGTGCGTTCGCGCCTCAGCCCGGCGCCACCTGGCTGGTCGACGTCAGTAACCCGCTGACCGTTTCCATGATCGCTCGCGTTTTTGCCAGGTCAGGTGTGTTGGCATCGATGATGAGTTCGTCCACGCCGGCGTCCTCAAACGCATCGATAGTGGCTTTGATTTCAGATTCTGTTCCGCGCAGTGTCTTGCGCTCGCTGATCGGTTTGTCGAATGGCTCGGTAAGGACGTCGGTGGAGACCCGCAGGCTGATGTGCAACGAACCGACATCGCGACCGGCCCTGGCGCAAGCGGCTGACAACTTCTGCAGTCCGCTTGCCATGCTGGAGGGGCTCTGGCCCAGCGCGTGCCAGCCGTCGCCGAAAGTAGCGACCCGGCGCAACGCCGCCGGTGATCCACCGCCGATGTGGATCGGTAACGGCTCCTGCACCGGCTTGGGTTCGAAGCGCATGCCACTAAAGCGATAGAAGTCGCTGTCGTGATGAGGGAAATCTTGTGTCCAGAGCGCGCGCATGGCGGCCAGCATGTCGTCGGTGCGTCGACCGCGTGTACTGAAGTCGATGCCGAGGTTTTCGAACTCATCAGCGGTTATCGCGACACCCACGCCGCAGTCAACACGGCCCTGCGACAGATCATCCAGCGATGCGATCGTTTTCGCCAGTCGAACCGGGTGATGCCAGGGCAATACCAGGACGGACGTACCGAGGCGTATTGATGTTGTCAGTGGTGCGATCGCGGTCAGCACGGTGAGGGGATCGTGATAGGGCCGGTCGCCGAGTCGTTGTGCAACGTAGGACGAGTGCCAGAGGTGCTCGCTGACCCAGACACTGTGATAGCCCGCGCGCTCGGCGTCGATCGCAAGCGTAATCAGGTCCCGTACATGGGCGACGCCCTGATTGTTAGGCAGGCTGAGTCCGAGTTTCATCGCAGGTCTCACTGGTTTGGGGTATGCCGTTTTAGCGGTGTTCACGATCACCTTTTAAATAACCCGCCCCCATGACTTTTTCAGATCATGTTCATGCATCAAAGAAGGCGATTGTCGGACACCAAACGGTAGCGATATCCTACATCCACACCGTGGGCATGTTGATAGATTTCGCAGACCTAACTCATGGAGAGAAACGATGGAACGGAGATTCCTTGTCATTTTTGCGGCGGGTGTTGTGCTCGCTTTTGGTGTCGGTGCTGGCTCGGTGTACCTTGGCGAGCGCACTGCGCAATCAGGTGCGCGAGACACTGCAATGGTTCCTCCGGTTGATGAAACGGTGTCCACGCGACAGCCCGAACCGGTCTCTGAAGCGGCACTGGCGTTGGACGATCAGGCGGGTGCGGAGATCACCGAATGGGTCGCCGACCGCGACCTGTCCCGTGTCGACAAAGCCGTCTATTACGCGACTGGACGAGGCCCCGATCCTATCCTAGACATGCTCATCCACCGGTTGGGACGTCTGACGCCTGCCCAGGTCGAGCGATACAACGAACTGCACATCATTCCCTGGAACCAGATTACGCAGTACGAGTGCCAATCGCCTTCAACCGAGGAAATCGAGATGACGCAGGGCGGCATCGTGAGCACCTGCCTGCCGCATTATGCGCGTCCGCACCATCCTTACGCTGCTCTCTCGCGGGACGAGCTACAGGATTTGCAGAACGAAGATGCTGAGCGGGCTTACTTTATCGCGCGCCGATCGAACCTTCTGTACACATCGCGCGGTACCACGATTCAGGCGCACGGACGTGCCGCTGCGCTGGCCGCGAAGCCTGGGCCGCTGTTGGAATTGTCCTATCGGGTGTCGTTGGATCCGGGCATGCATGAAGACCCGGTTTCCGCATCAATGATTCGCTACATGCTGGAATTTGTTGCCGACTCGATGGGCGATGAGCGCAGCATGGTGGAGCAGCGGTACTTCGAGATGCTTGAGGTTGCGGCGGCAGTTGGCGTCGAAAAGGGGAGTGTCACGGGGGACGTGAATAAATGGATCGACAATTTCCGGGATGAAATGAAGGAGCAACGCCGATCCACCCTTGGTTTGGAGCTGGACCTGGGGCGGGGGATTCGATGAACTATTTAACCAAAATAGCCGCAGCCGGGTCCCTCGTTCTGATGTTCGCGACGACTTCCTTTGCAGGCACCGTGAACTGCGAGGGTTGTACAACAGACGACCGCTTCGCGTATGCGGCGGCACTCAAGGTGCTGCTTGGCAAGTCCACAATGGAGATGATCGACGGCGTTAGCGTATTGATGACGAATGAGTTGGGCGACCAAGGCTGGTTCTTTGTCACCCATCCCCCCGCTCTATGAGCCTGAGCTTTGGCCATACGTTCTTTCAGGGTGAGTTCAAGCTGCCCAACACGGCGATTCTTGCGGTAACCGGACAGCTCCAGTTGGCGGACGGCTCGACCCCGCGGAGCGCCGTAACCCGGAGCTATATGGTCGCGATGTTGCAGTCGGTTAACACCGAGTATCTGCTGGAAGAGGTCGCGAAAACGGCCGCCGAAATCAGAACGCAGAATTACTTTGCGGGCAGCGCGTTTCAGGACCAGGGGTATGGATACCACCGGGATTTCTCGATGGGGACTTACGGTTACTATGACCTGCCGTTTTATCGTGTCCAGGGGTCTTATATCCGGCGCGTTAGA
>Ga0209403_10008156_pt1 | contig 10155 bp, 10 predicted proteins | sample ArcticOcean_MG_C_8_FD_187440 | JGI IMG/M metagenome (GOLD analysis project Ga0209403, IMG submission 187440) | Marine microbial communities from western Arctic Ocean - ArcticOcean_MG_CB11_86 (SPAdes) (version 2) | ecosystem: Environmental > Aquatic > Marine > Oceanic | place: Arctic Ocean...
AATTAAAAAAAGTTATTTAAAAAATTAAAAAAGTTATTTATTAGTTATAAAATATATTTTAAGAAATTTAATATGAATTCAGAAATAGAATCAATTTACATAGGTGAAACTGAAGATATTGATAAAGATAGTGTTGAAAATTTTGAACATGAAGAGATTGATTATGCTATTTTTAATCTAGGATCTGGATTTTTTGCTACACAAGGTCATTGTAATTGTGAAGATCAAGCCTTTCTTAGTGAGGGCAACATAGAAGGAGAAGATATTGAATGCCCCAGTTGCGGTGATATTTATAGTATTGTTTCTGGAGACCCTATAAAAAATGAAGATCTAATTCCTCTAAAAATTTATGATATTTCTGAAGATGATGGAAATATTTTTATAAATTTATAAATTTAAATTTTTTCTATTAATAATATTTTCTTTATTTAATTTTAAATGATCTTCTAAAAAATATAATATATTCTCAGCTGTTTCAACAGCCATTCTTTTTCTACATTCTAGAGTTAAGGCAGCATTGTGGGGGGATAGTAATATATTATCTAATTTTAATAAAGGATTATTGATATTAGGAGGTTCAATTTCAAACACATCTATCCCCGCACCATGAATTTTTTTATTTTTTAAGGCCCAATAAAGATCTTCTTCATTGACTATGCCCCCTCTAGCTGTGTTTATTAAAATTGTATTATCTTTCATTTGTGTAAAATGCTTTTTATCAATCAAGTTTTTTGTTTTATCTGATAGAGGCAGATGAATTGTTATAAAATCAGCACTTTTTATACCCTCATTAAACTCTACTTTAGTACAATTTTTTTTCTCAATAGTGGCTTGATCTACAAAGGGGTCAAATATATTTACTTTAGCATCAAACCCCAAGCATCTTTTTGCAACGGCCTGCCCAATTCTTCCAAAGCCTAGGATCAAGATTTTTTTTTGATAAAGTTCAAAAAAATTTGGTAAAGAAGATTGTTCTGTAAATCTACCTGATCGAACTAAATTGTCAGATTTATTAATATTTTTTGCCAAGTATAGGAACATTGTCATGACATGTTCTGCCACACTTACGGCATTAGATGTTCCTGTCACAGCTAAAGCTTGATTGTGTTGATTTAAAAAATTTAAATCAACATTGTTGTAACCAACTCCATGTCGAGCAATAATCTTTATATTTGGACATGCTTTTAATATATCTTCATCCATAGCTGCTGTACGCAAACCTACCGCATCTACATCGGAGAGTTCTTTTATTAAGTTGTCTTTTGATAAATCATTAATTTCAAATACATCATATCCTTTGTTTGTTAATATTTCCCAGCCATCTAGATGTATTTTTCCAACCATAGCAACTTTTTTCATAATTATTATATAAAGGAAATTTTAATTTAAAGTAAATAATTAACATTTATTTGTATAAATAGGTCTATTAATTAATTTAAATCTTGAAATTATTAAAATTATAATAAGAATAAACTTTTTAATTGATTATAAAAAGGAAATTTATGAAAACAGTCCAACTTACTTGTGCCCAAGCTCTTATTAGATATCTTATAGCTCAAAAGATTATTATTGATGGAAAAAAAGAACCTCTTTTTCCTGGTGCATTTGGAATTTATGGGCATGGCAATGTAGCGTGTATCGGTCAAGCAATGGAAGAGTTTCAGGATGAACTTCCTGGTTATAGAGGTCATCATGAACAAAATATGGCTCTTACTGGTATTGGTTATGCAAGAGCTATGAGACGTAAGCAAATTTTTATTGCTACATCCTCAGTAGGACCAGGTTCTACCAATATGGTAACTGCTGCTGCTGTTGCATTAAGTAATAGATTACCAATCTTACTATTACCTGGAGATACATTTGCAAGTCGTTTTCCTGATCCAGTTTTACAGCAAGTTGAAAATTTCACTAGTCCTACTGAAACTGCTAATGATTCATTTAAATCTGTTTCAAGATATTTTGATAGAATCGTTAGACCTGAACAAATTTTAGCCTCTCTTCCTCAGGCAGTCCAAGTAATGCTTGATCCGGCAGATTGTGGACCTGCTATTATTTCTATTTCTCAAGATGTTCAAGGCGAGGCTTTTGATTATCCAGAAATATTTTTTGAAGAAAAAATTCATGAGATTAGAAGAATCTATCCTGACCCAAATCAAATTAAAGCAGCGGCAGAAAAAATAAAATCTTCAAAACAACCTATTATTATTGCTGGAGGAGGTATTTTATATTCTGAAGCCGAACAAGAACTATCTGATTTTGCAAAAAAACATAATATTCCAGTTACCCCAACGGTTATGGGTTTAGGTTGTATGGATAGGGATGATCCTTATTACATAGGAGCTATAGGTGCGCTGGGAGTTGGTTCTTCAAATAGTTTATCTAAAGATACAGATCTTGCATTAGCGGTTGGAACAAAGCTTGGAGATTTTACAACAGGTTCGTGGTCAAATTTTCATAATGAGGATTTTAAATTAGTTTCTATTAATACTACTCGTTTTGATGTAACTAAACATCGAGCTACCCCTGTGATTAGTGATGCCAAAATAGGTTTTCAAGAATTATCAAAAGCTTTAGGAGATTGGAAAGCACCTAAAATTTGGTTTGAAAGGGCGGTAAAAGAAAGAACAGAATGGGATGCTTACGTTAATAAAGAAAGCGGTCCTACTAATCGTGAATTACCAACTTATGCCCACGCCGTAGGAGCTGTATACCGTAATGCCGATCCATCTGATATTGTTGTTACTGCTGCAGGAGGCTTGGTTGGTGAAGTAGTTCAAATTTGGAAACCAAAACAGAGGAATACTTTTGAAACTGAGTGGGGTTTTAGTTGTATGGGTTATGAAATTTCAGGAGCATTAGGTATTAAAATGGCTAAGCCAGAACAAGATGTTGTTGTTTTTATTGGAGATGGTTCCTATCTTTTAGCTAATAGTGATATTTATACCTCAGTTATATACGATAAAAAACTTATTATTATTGTTTGTGATAATGGCGGGCATATGGTTATTAATCGTTTGCAATTGGCTAAAGGTGGTAAAGAATATATTTGTAATTTGCGTTCTGCAAGAGCAACTAACTTGCAATTTGTTGATTTTGAATCTCACGCAAAGAGTATGGGGGCTAATGGAGAAACAGTAACTTCCACCTCAGAATTAGAAGCAGCATATCTTCGTGCAAAAAAATCTGATAAAACATATGTTATTGCTGTTAAAACTGATGGTTATGAATGGCTCGAGGGAACATCTTTTTGGGAAAGCCCAACTTCAGAGATTCATTCCAATGATGGTAATAAAAAAGCTTATGCTGATTTTGTTGAGGGAAAAAATAAACAACGGAAAGGAGTTTAAAAACTTTGCGTTTTAAAAATAAAATTGCTTTAGTTACTGGTGCAGAAACTGGCATTGGTTTGAAAGTACTCCAGCAACTTTTTAAGGAAGGTTGCAAAGTTATTGGTACTAATTTTTCTAAAAAAAAAATATTAAATAAAAAAAATTTAGAATATTATAATATAGATGTTACTAACGAAGATGAGTGGAGGCATTTTAAAAAATATTTAGAGAAAAAATATCAAAAAATTAATATATTAATTAACTGTGCTGGTATTAGGGTCAGCGGAACACTTGAAACCACAACTTTAGAACTTTGGAAACATGTAATCAATACCAATACAACAAGTATATTTCTTGGTTGTAAATATGTATTACCTTTATTAAAAAAAGCAAAGAAAAGCTCCATCGTTAACCTTGCTTCTGTTACAAGCTTAAGAGGTGTTAAAAATATGTTAGCTTATGCTACATCAAAAAGTGCTATATTAACTTTAACATCTTCGTTGGCTTTAGATTTAGCAAAATTTAAAATTCGAGTTAATGCTGTTGCCCCTGGTGCTATTGATACACAGATGGTTGCTTCTTTAAAAAAAGAAATTAATTCTATTAAAAAATATAATGCTAGAATGAAAGAAGCCCACCCAATTGGAAGAATAGGTATGCCTCAAGAAGTTTCTAATGTTATTTGTTTTTTGGCAAGTGACGAAGCTTCGTTTATGACTGGGGTTACTATTCCTGTAGATGGCGGCAGAAGTATTAGATAAATATTTTTTAATATGTAATTATTGCAATTTAGAAATTTTATATTTTTAAAAATCATAATAAAAAAACCAATTAACCTATAAAATTTTATCTAATGAGCGTTTATAATTATACATATTATTAGTTTTTATACATAATTTGAATATACTTTTGTTCTTGATTTATTTTTGTTCGATATTAGGAGGTTTAATTAATAATTACTAATAATAGGAGGAATTATGAAAAAATTTGTATTAACTTTTGCAGCTATTGTTTTTGTAACTAGTTCTGCATTTGCTGAAAGATATGTAATGGTAACTCACGGTGAAGGGAATGATCCTTTCTGGCCAGTTGTACAAAAAGGTGGCGAAGATGCTGCTCGTGCTATTGGTGCTGACTTTGAGTATATCTATAACCCATCTGCTGATATGGCAGATATGGCTAGCTCAATTCAAGCTGCTGCCGCAACTCAACCAGATGGAATTGTTATTTCACTACCAGATCCTGATGCTTTGGGTGCTGCAATTCAAGCTGCTGTTGCTGCTGGTATTCCTGTAATCACTATGAATTCTGGTTTAGAATCTTCAGCTAGCCTTGGTGCTTTGATGCACGTTGGTCAACCTGAATATCTTGCTGGACAAGCTGCTGGTGCGCGTGCAAAAGCAGAGGGTGCAACCAATGGGCTTTGTATGATTCAAGAAGCTTATAACACAGCTCTAGTAGACAGATGTGAAGGTTATGGAGAAGCATTTCCAACTCAGATGACAGACACTACCTCTGATCCTGCAACTATTCAAACTCGTGCGACTGCAGCTCTTCAAGCTCATCCAGATGCTGATGCAATTTTATCTGTAGGACCTCACGTTTGTGCGGCTGTTGCTTTAGCGATTGACGATCTAGGAGCGAATGATGTTATTCATCATTCTTGCTTTGATTTAAGTCCTGAGGTTATGGATTTAATCGGAGCTGGAAAAGTAGCTTTCACTATTGATCAACAACCACGTTTACAAGGTTATATGCCAATTATCGTATTACACCTTTACAACAACGGCGCTGGACTTCTTCCAGGAGCTAACATCCCATCGGGACCTGGCTTCGTTGATAAGTCTAATGCATCTTCAGTTGCTGCTTTAGCTGGAATTGACAGATAATTAATTTTATTAAGGACCGCTTCTGCGGTCCTTTTTTTTTAATCAAATATTCTTTTATATATACATATGAATTCAGCTACTAAACCACAAAGACAAGAATCAGATCGTCTAGGAGAGAAGAAATGGTACAGTCCGATTTTAGCTAGACCCGAAGTTGGACCAATAGGAGTGATGATAATTCTTTTTTGTTTACTCGGTTATTTTTCTATTCCAGAAGGTCAATTCTCTTTAAACCCTTTTGCTGGAGACGGATTTAATGCGCTTGGAATTAGAAATAATTTTAGAATTGTTTCTCAATTAGGAATTATAGCTTTAGGTGCAGGTTTATTAATCATAGCTGGAGAGTTTGATCTATCAATTGGTTCGATGATAGGTTTTGCTGGCGGTGTTATGGCGATAGTTTTAAAATGGGGATTTGCTATTGTTATTCCTTATATTTCTTTTTCAGGTGGTTTTCATTTAGAAACTTTAAAAATATTTGAAATAACAAATGTTTCACCTTTAACAGCTATATTAATAACACTTTGTTTCACGCTCCCTTTTGGTTGGTTTCAAGGTTGGTTGGTAGTTAAAACAGGAATTGCTTCTTTTATTGTTACTCTAGGAGGATTGTTTTTTCTAAGAGGTCTTACAATGGTTTCTTATCGAGCTTTTAATAGGGCACCCGATCAGACAGCTGGCTCTACTACTGTTACGGATTTACCTGACATAAAAAATATTATAAATATTCCAGGTCACGGCGAAATGGAAAGACACGCTGCTAAGAATTTATCTAATGATCAATTATTAGATTTACTCAGCACTGTACCTGCCCAAACAATAGCAAAGATTTCTGAAAAATTAGCTTATGTTAATGAAAAAGTTGCAGCTTACAAAACTTTATCTAACCAATTAAAAATGGTTAATTCTTTAGAAAAATCTCTTCAAGGTGCAATAGAATCAAAAAATGAATCTATGATAGAGATGTTAACAAAAAAAATCGACCTTGGTATCTCGGTGCCTGATGTAGCGATAAAAACTATAACAGACATAGACATAGCTAAAGCCTATATTGACACTATTACTACTGCTCGTCCTGTAGCCCACTTTTTTGGAGGCGATATAATGGAGCCAATTTTTGATTGGCTTTATTATACTACTGATTGGAATGTTAATAATTATGGTAATCAATTTGCTCCAGGAATGTACTCTTGCATTATGATATGGTTTTTATTAGCATTAATTTGTTATTTTGTTTTAAGTAAAACACAAGCAGGAAACTGGATTTATTCAACAGGTGGCAACTTAAGTGCCGCTCAAGCGAACGGTGTTCCAACCAATGCTGTCAAAACTTCATTATTTATGTTTACTGCTTTCTGCGCAACGATGTTTGCCGCATGTCAAGTCTTTGAAGTCAATACAGCTGATGCAGCAAAAGGAAATTTAAAAGAATTAGAGTCAATTGCTGCTGCCGTAATTGGCGGAGTTGTTTTAACTGGTGGCTTTGGAACAGTTCTCGGTATTATATTAGGAGCTATTATTTTTGGAATATCAAAAGAAGCATTTTTTTATATTCCTGGTATTGACGGATCATTTTATAGAGTATTCTTAGGTGCCGTTTTAGTATCTGCTGCACTTACAAATGAAAATATCCGTAAACGAATAATGGGAAGTATTTAAGATGTCTGAAAAACAAAAACCCCTTATTGAAATTAAAGACCTTGTAAAAAAATTTGGATCTTTTACAGCTTTAAATGGAGTTTCTTTAAATGTTTATCCTGGCGAAGTTCATGCTCTATTAGGTGATAATGGTGCAGGCAAATCTACATTAATTAAAGTTCTATCAGGGGTTCATTCAATGACAAAGGGTGAAATAAAAGTTGATGACAAAGTTGTGAATTTTTCATCTTCACGAGAAGCATCGGACGCTGGAATTGGAACTGTTTATCAAGATCTAGCATTAAATGCCCTTACTTCTGTAACAAGAAATTTTTTCTTAGGACGCGAATTAAAAAAAGGACCTGGTGCATTTGGTATTATGAAAATGAAAGAAATGGATATTATTACTATTGAGGAGATGGCTAAGATAGGAATAAAAATAACGGACCCAAATCAACCGGTTGGAACAATGTCGGGTGGACAACGTCAAACTTTGGCAATTGCTCGCGCAATATATTTTGGTGCAAAGATTTTGATTTTAGATGAGCCTACATCGGCATTAGGTCAAAAACAACAAATGGAAGTTTTAAAAACAATAAAAAAAGTGCAGCGATTAGGAAATATAGCTATTATTTTAATTACCCATAATGAAATACATGCGCGCCTAGTTGCCAACCGTTATACTTTCTTGAGTTTAGGAGAGGTTATTGGGACAGGTTTATCATCTGAACTTGGTGGAAATGATATTAAAAGATTAATGGCGGGTGGTGCAGAAATAGGTGACCTTGCTAAAGAACTAGAACTAGAACTAAATTAAAATTTTTTAAATTTAATATATTTTCCACACTTAAAAAAATTTTTATTATTATATTTTTAGTGTTGCTATTCTAAAATTTTTCTTTAAATTTTATATATGAAAAAATTTTTTAAAGATTACAAAAATAGTGAAGAAATTTTTAATGAAATGATGACCGGAAGCGGTGTTGTTATTATAGAAAATGTATTTGATATAGGATTAATTAATAAAGCTCGATCAATAATAAATGATTTTGCTAACACACAAGAACAAAAAGAATCTCATTTTAATGCTGAAGCTGAAGCAGGTGGAAAAATACATTTGCAACAGCGTGTTTGGAATTTATTTGGAAAAGGCAATGTTTTCGCTGATTTTATTACGGATGATATAATATTTGATTTAATGTCAAAATTCCTTGGCACTGAATTTTTTTGTGGGTCTTATTGTGCAAGTAGATTACTTCCAGGATCTGCAGGTCAAGAATTACACATTGATTATCCATATTGGGATTTTTATAAAAGTGAATCTTTCCCGAGGGGATTGAATAGCTCTTTTCCACAAAACTGTCAGGCAACAATTCCTTTAGATGATTGTTCAGTTTTATCAGGAGCTACTGCTTATGTTCCCGGGTCTCAAAAAAATCTTCATTATCCAAATAAAGAAGATGATTTTTCAAATACTAAACAAATGCTTGCTAGACCTGGAGATTTAGTATTTTTTAATGGTAATTGTTGGCATGGCGCAATGCCTAATAAATCCGATCATCAACGTGCAGTTTTATTGATAGAATTTCTTCCAAAATACATTAAGCCTGTGGAAGATTTGGTATCATATCTTGATGATGATTTTAAAAAAAATAGTTCAGGTAAGGTAAAACAACTTTTGGGCTTAAATTATGAATATCCTAAAATTATGGATATTAGCAAAAAATCCAATGATATAGGTCTTGGATATAAATCATAATATTAATTTGACTAATTGTGTACCAGTTAAACTTTAAAAATAACAATATTGTAGTAACCGGAGGTGCCGGAGGTATTGGTTCAGCAACTTGTAAGATGTTTCTTAATTTATCAGCTAATGTTTATTTAATTGATAAAAACCAAAAAAGTATAAATAAAGTTTTAAAAAAAATAAATCACCCAAAACTTAAATATTTTAATTTTGATATAACTATTGAAAAAGATGTAAAAAATTTTTATAAAGAAATTGCTAACAAAAATTTTAAAATTGATCATTTGATTAATAATGCAGGAGTAGCAACTCTAAATTTATGTAAGGATTTAACTGTTGAGGAATGGGATTTGATAATGAATGTAAATCTCAAAGGTATGTTTTTAATGACTAAACACGCTATTCCTTTGTTTAAAAAAGGGTCTTCAATTATTAATATATCATCTCAAGCAGCAAGGAGAGCTCAGAAATTTACCTCTCATTATAGCGCTTCTAAAATGGGTGTTATTGGTTTTACCAGGGCTTTAGCTTTAGAGCTTGCCCCTGATGTAAGGGTTAATGCAGTTAGTCCTGGAACGATTGGGACAGATATGATTAATAATGAAATTAATTGGCGTATTAAACATGGTTGGGATAAAACAAAAAAAAATGTGGAAAAAAATTGGTTGGATAGAATTCCTTTAGGAAGATATCAAATGCCAGAAAATATAGCTAAAGTTATTATCTCAGTTTGTTCTGAGCAATTTAGTGAAACAACAGGGGAAACTATAAATGTTAGTGGTGGAGCTGTAATGGAGTAGCCTTTAAATAAGTCTATTTAAAAAATATTTTCTTCATCAAGGCAATTATATTTATTATAAATTAAAATATTAGTTTTTATGTTATTAGTTAATTCTTTTTTATAGAAAGCATTAATTAAATTTAAAGATTCGGATAGTTCATATTCCATATTATGATCTATAACATAATCCATTCTATCAGACATTAAGAACATCTTTATTTTTTTATTTATTACATTACCTACAAAATTTATTTTTCTACAATCAGCATTTTTAATAGTATCTACTATCTCCATATTATCGCCTGTAATATTATAAATTCCTAATGGAGGGCAATTTTCTTGAATATATTTTTTTATTTGTTTATAATTTTCTTCAGATGTTCAGATGTATAGTCAGATGTATAGATAGTGTATATAATTTTTTATTTTTGGAAATTCATATCTTCATATCTTAAGTTTTTTTTAAATCCGAGATCTCTCTTGTTGACGTCTAAAGGGTTGGCTAAAAACTATTTAAATCGCTTTTTTTATGAGAAAATTAGTAATTTTCGGCAGTTAGTTCCCGCAGCTTAAATTAAAATAAAACTAATATATATTATATATATTTTTAAACCTTGATTTAATTACTTTTTTGCATTTATGTATACTAAATTAATTAACGGAGGAATATAATGAAAATTAAAATTATACTTTTAATTTCTGCTTTAATATTTTCAAGTTTTTCAGCTAAAGCTGTAAAAATACCTGTAATTGTTAAAGACAGTACCT
>Ga0209403_10008158_pt1 | contig 10155 bp, 8 predicted proteins | sample ArcticOcean_MG_C_8_FD_187440 | JGI IMG/M metagenome (GOLD analysis project Ga0209403, IMG submission 187440) | Marine microbial communities from western Arctic Ocean - ArcticOcean_MG_CB11_86 (SPAdes) (version 2) | ecosystem: Environmental > Aquatic > Marine > Oceanic | place: Arctic Ocean...
GACTGGAATTGTATCGTCCCATTCGCTCGCGGGAAAAAGAAATTGGATGACGTACGTCGAGGGCGCTCGTGGCGATCACTCAGCTTCCCCGCTGTTGCTCGACGGCAAACTGATTGTTCATTTACGAGATGTAGTTGCATTGGACGCCAGAAATGGCGATGTGCTATGGCGGGTGAAGACTGATGAGCGGCACGGAAGTCCTGTGGCGGCAGAGATTGCTGGCGCTGCAGTGTTGGTCACGGCCAATGGCGACATCATACGAGTTTCTGATGGAGAGTTAATTGTAAAACGTCAGTTTCGACTTGGACATAATTCGCCGATCGTCGAAGCTGGAACAATCTATGCACTCGAAGACGGCGCGGTGAAAGCGTTTCAACTGCCCAGCAGTACGGAGTTGCCCGCAGACTCAAAGCTGGAGCTGAAATGGGAGTTGTCTAGCACTCGAGCAAATCAGTTGGCTTCGCCAATCGTTCACAATGGTTTGCTTTACGGGGTGGGAGAGCGAGGCATTCTCGAAGTAGCAGACGTAAAAACGGGCAAGCGTATCTATCGCAAACGGCTCGACTTTGGTGGCGGTCGCGTCGATGCCAGCCTCTGCTTGGCGGGAGAGTTGTTGTTTGTAAGTAGTACTCGCGGCGTCACGCTTGTTCTAAAGCCGGGTCGTGAATTCGAGCAAGTGACGCGAAATGAACTCGAAGGTTTTAGCAGCAGTTTGGCATTTTCAGAAAACCGGATGTTCGCTCGCACTCCAAAACATTTGATTTGTATCAAGGAATGATTTGTCGCAAGTACGACGGACAAATATTACAACATGGCGAATGTAGAACCGACTGTTGAAATGATTGCGTTCTATGAACGCCGCACCCGTGAACATATAGATCGTGTTCGTCGATGTTTGCACGTCATGGCAGATGCCACAGACTGCGCCGATGAACTGATCCAGCGCGCTCTTGTCCACGACGCGTCAAAATTCGGTCCCGCTGAACGAGTGCCCTATATTTGGCTGACCGAATTCCATCGTTGTCGACAATGCGACGAACCGTTTACGTATCCTGCCGGAGTGAAAGAGCAAGTTCGCGCGGCGATTGACCATCACGTTACGACGAATCGCCACCACGCCGAATTTCATGCCGATGCCAATGACATGACGGATGTCGATCTCATCGAAATGGTATGCGATTGGACGGCAATGTCTCAGGAGTTCAATCAAGACGGCGGCAGCGCGCGGGGTTGGGCTGACAAGACGATCGGTACGAAGTTTCAATTCAACGATGATAAACGCCAGTTTGTTTACGACATGATCGATTTGCTGGACTCTCGGCTGGACGAGAGTTAGTTGAGTTTTTTCGGCACATCGGTCAGGATGTAAGAAGGCAAGGCACATTCGGCAGTTCTATTCTTGCTGGAATCATTGTGCCAAATACTCGAGCTGAAGCCGTAATTGCGATCGAGTCGTATCGCGACGGTTGTGAAGATCGCGTTGCGGTGATCGATGCAGGAGACCGGCTTGTCGTCGTTGTCGTCGTTGTCGCCGTTGTCGTCGTTGTCGTCGTTGTCGCCGTTGTCGTCGTTGTCGCCGACGGAGCTGGTGGTATTGGTTGTGGAGATCTTGCTGCCGAGACCGTCGTTCGCGAAGTTCAGTTGGCGTATCGCGACCTCCATTCTGGTATGGAATGGAGTGCAATGTTGAACCGACTCGATTTAGGAATTTCGGCGGGCGAGACGACCGCAGTGGTCGTCGATATTCGGCCTTACGGAATTGCTGGAGCCAGCGTGGGCGATAGCCAAGCCTGGATTTTTGACGACGGTTCGATTGCTGATCTCACCAGCAATCAAAGCCGTAAGCCGCTGCTCGGAAGCGGTCGAGCAGAGCCCGTCTCATTTTCACATAATCCACTTGCTGGAATCATGCTTGTTGCCACCGACGGTTTTTACGACTACGCCAAACGGACTGAGATCAATCGATTGGTTTTCCAAACCGATTTCTATTCTGTGCCGCGGAAGTGCATCGAAATGGTGCAACTGCCGTCGGGGGAATTTTGGGATGACATCGGAGTTGTGGCCGTTCGGACTCGACCTCAACGGCGGTCTCGACAAAGTTACTCGATCTAACAGCGATGTGGGAAGAAGAGAAAAATGACCGCGCCGCGCACTCGCGTTTTCTGCCTCAATGCAAAAAAGTTTGTGCTAACGACGCGATCAATAGATTCTATGAGATCATTGACTGAGAGTTAGATTTCTTTAGAGTCGACGGATGACTCCGTAGCCCCGCGAATACCTACGAATTATATCGTCGCCGCACCATGGCAATTGCTGGCGGTTTGCCGCCATTGCTTTGCGAAAGTTGAGTTTTTCGTCGCCCTGAATCGAATCTTGAGAGCGGAGCCGAATGGTGGAGAGAAACTGGGATTTCGCAACGCCACTATTGGTGGGGAACGGTACCAGTCATATAGGCGAGCTGATGGAGTAAGTCGGTCACTGTTTCGACGCCCAACTTTTCCAAAACGGTTTGTCGTCGGCGCTCGACGGTGCGTAGACCGATATCTAAATCAAGCGCAATTACCTTGTTTGCCTTGCCGCGAACGAGCAGTTCGTAGACTTCTTTTTCGTTGGGGAGAAGGCGTTCCAGGCGTTCGGAAAACTTCCGCCGCCGCGAGTTTTGTTCTTCGACGATTTTTCGTTCTGTGATATCGATGCAAAGGGCGTGGATTCCGGTTGCGGTTTCGGAAAGTGAGAAATCCGGGACGAGCATACTTTGGACGTGGCGGAGGCCTTTGGTTCGATGCTGTAGCGTCGTTTCAAAGTCGACTCGTCGCCCGCTAAGTACATCTGGAGCATAATCTTCGATTTCAGCAGCAAGCACCTCGCCCAGTACTACACCCAGATGTTGCCCGTGAAAATCGTGAGGTCCAAACCAATCTTGATAGGCGGCGTTCGTAAATTGCAGCCGCAGTTCGCGATCCACATGTGCAATGAGGACAGGGAGTGCATTGGTAACCGACTTTAAGAATCTCTCTTGGGCGATAGACTCGCGCTCCACTTGTTTTCGCAGAGTGATATCTGTCATCACAATCCTGCATTTGAGCTCGCCGTTATCGCCGTTATCGCCGTTTTCTTCGGTGGATATTTGGTTACTATCGATACGTACTTCACACTGCGAGCCATCTGGCTTGTTGAAGATCAGTTCGCAGTTCTGACTCGTTGGAGCGGAAAGGACTTGCTTGAGGTGTTGCTGGAGCGTGATTCTCGATTCGCGGATGAAGAACATCGCCAGTCGATGACCGACAATAGATGCACGATCTCGTCCGAGTAGTGTTGCTGCCGTTAGATTGGCTTCTTTGACATCGCCGAGCGCGTCGAGCGTTAGATAGCCAGCAGGTGCAAAATCGTATAGATCGACGTAACGTCCGTACAAATCCTTCAGTTCAGATTGAAAGCGGCGTAATTCTTCGTTCTGGATCTCCAATTCCTCTTGGTAAACTTCCATTTCGTGGACGAGCCGTTCGACTTCTTGGGGAGTCATTTCTCCCACTTTTTGTTGCGGGAAATTGATTCGCTGCAAGGCCCTTTGGCGGAGGTCTGTTGGTTGGTTTTTCATCGATTTATAACTTTTCGAAATCGTTTTCTCGGAGCAATGTCAAGTGTCAGACTACTTAATCTTTGATTAGCTCGTCTTCCTGAAGGACAGAACTATCAGGGCCGGATGTCCGCTACTTGTCGAGATGCGCCGCACGTTGATAAACACCCGTTTTGTCGCGGCGTTTGCAGATGCGTGGACGATTTCGAAGTCTTCAATTCTGTTGTTCCGCTCGTGTGTGTCAGTTAGCATCTGCTGCAAAGACGGGATGTCCCATTGACCGTCTCCAAATTCGTAAATGAGCCGATTATTAGTATCGGCTTCGCTCGCCTCGAATTCTTTATAAAATGATTCGTTCGCAAATTGGACTCGCATGTCCGAATTTAAGACGACGAGTGGTTCCCGAACGGTTGCTACGATTTGCTCAGCGTATTTGACTGCATCTTACCGCGCTCGCGTCGTATCGTCGATGTCGACAAATGTCATTACGAGGCCGTCGATCCGTTTATCTTCTGTTCGGTACGGTAGGATCCGCATTAGCAGCCAACGACCATCTAGGGTCTGTACTTCTCGCTCGCATGAATTCAATGTTTCGAGGACGTCTTTCGCGTCCGACAGAAGCTGTTCGTATTGTAATTTAGAAGTTAGGTCGGATAGCTCGCGGCCGACATCTGTGGGAATCAAGTGAACGACTCGTGTCGCTTGTTCGGTAAATCGTTTGATGCAAAAATTAGTGTCGAGAAAAATCGTGCCGATATTCGTGGCATTCAAGAGGTTGTTAAGGTCGTCGTTCGAAGTCGAGAGATCCTGAATCTTGTCTTCGAGTTCGGAATTGACGGTTTGCAGTTCCTCGTTCAATGACTGTAATTCTTCTTTCGAAGTTTCTATTTCCTCGTTCGTGCTTTGCAGCTCTTCGTTAGTCGACTTCATTTCCTCGTTTGAAGCATCGAGTTCTTCGACCGTACGCTGCACTCTTTCTCGCGACTTTTGTAGTTCGAGTTCGAGTTCTTGTATGCGTTGAGGTACAGAAGCCGTCGTTTCTTTCTTGCCGGATTTCTTCCCGTCACTCACCGACACCGGAGGGACCTGAAACGAAATTCGTAACATTCCTCGAATCGCTTTCGGCTCCACAATCTTTTGCACGGTCAAGTTGACGTTCGTCCAGTTTCCGTTGGTTCTGACTCGGACGTTTTCCTGAAACACTGGCCCGTCCTGGAGGGAGGCTTTTCGCAACGCAGACGACAGATCCGTTTCCAAGCCTTCTCGAGCCATGGAAATAATATCGCGAGAAGGGTCTCCTTGCGCAAGTTTCAAAAACATTCCGGTGCGGCCATGGACATGGACGATTTCTCCGTTTTCGTTCACCACGACAGTCGGCGGTGCGAAGCTATCGGCCAACATGCTTGTGAGCAATTCTCGAACGTTGATTTCCAGGGTTCCTTTCGATTTTCGTGGGGGCCGGGCACTATAAGACAGCGAGCCAATTACCGGAAACTGAGTCTCTCGAGTAGTAGCAGTATTTCCGTTACTGCGGCGAAATATCTTGTTTTTTTGATCGACCGTCTCGAAGGCGTCGTCAAATTCGCTGATCGTTTCGGATGTGCCAAGAAACAGGTAGCCTCCCGCTAGTAATGAATAATGAAACAGCGAGACGACCTTCTTTTGAAGATCGGAATTCATATAAATCAGCAAGTTGCGGCAGGAGATTAGGTCGAGTTTCGTAAACGGTGGATCTTGAATTACATTCTGCGGTGCGAAGATGAGCCAGTCGCGCTGGTCCTTGCGAATTCGGTAACGATTTTCTTCCTTCGTGAAGAACTCCGCGAGTCGCTGACGCGAGACGTGTTTGGCGATGTCAGCTGGAAACGTGCCACTGCGTGCGATCTCGATCGCATCGTTGTTAATGTCTGTACCAAAGATCTGGACCTTCAGGTGGATTTTTAGTTCGTCCATGCATTCGCGGAGCAAGATGGCAAGTGAATATGCCTCTTGGCCGGTTGCACAGCCCAGTACCCACGCGCGGAATTCCGAATCCTCTCGCTTCTTCTTGAGTATCGACATGAGTGCATGTTTCGACAGCGCTTCGAAGGCTGGTGGGTCTCGGAAAAACGATGTCACTCCAATCAACAGCTCTTTGAACAGTATCTCGCTTTCCGACTCGTTTTGCTGCAAGTACTTTGAATACTGCCGGGGTTCGTCGATCTGGTGGGCCAACATGCGACGTTCAATTCTTCGGCAAATCGTACTGTTCTTGTAACCAGAAAAATCGTGGCCGCAACGTTGTCGCAGCGCGAGAAAAATATCGGGTAGAAAGGGGAGAATTGGATGCGTTTGTTTTGTCGCGTGTGGAATTTGCAAGAACGGCCGGGATGAATTCGCAACCAAACTGGCGGGCATTTCGCTTGGCGACAACACAAAGTCAGCCAACCCCGACTTAATTGCATTTTGTGGCATGCCATCGAATTTAGCCGACTCGACCGACTGGACCATCGCCATGCCCGATCCGTTTTTGATATCTGCCAGCCCAAGTGTACCGTCCGTGCCTGTCCCGGACAGCAAGATCGCCACCGCCGTCTCGCCTTGCTGCTGCGCCAAAGAGCCAAAGAAGTAATCTACTGGCCACGGATGCCCATGTTTGATGGGTAATTTCGTCAAGCACATCGTGCCGGCAAGCAGGCTTACATTCTTGCCTGGCGGAACAACGTAAACGCGATTCGGTTTTACGATCATTCCGTCGCGAATCGGCGCCACTTTCATCTTGGTACACCGTGCGAGCAGTTCTGGTAGCAAACTATTTTTCGTAGCTGCCTGATGGACGACTACGATAAACGCCATGCCACTGTCGATCGGCATATGCCCAAAGAATTCTTCTAGCGCTTCGAGTCCGCCTGCGGACGCTCCCATTCCCACGATCCGGATGGAGTCTGGTTTTGTCGCGGCAGGTGTTGTTCCAGCTTGCTCGGGTTGAAGACTCTGTTCTTTATTGGAGCCTGGGATTTGCGACGAGGCAGCTGAATTTGGCTCTTGGGAGGTATTTTCAGAGATTGTCTTTGCCGTGTTTGTCTTTGCCGTGTTTGTCTTTGTTACGGTTTTCTTTGTCGTGGTTTTCGTCGCCACTGACTTCGATTTGCAAACCTTTTCTCCAGGTGGGACAACTTTCTTCTTGACCATTAATAGACCTTCGGTGTTGAGTTGGCCCAATAACTCTTCTTCATTGACCTACCCAAAAGACGTACCGCTTTATCTTATCGTTGCGGCCCATGCCGTCCAACTGCGGTTTGGTTTACCTAGTTGTTTATACGGATCTCTTCTGCTTACACCACCCCCATAAGACATGTGAATTGCGAGTACTTGTCGTGGGCAGGGTAACATGGAAACGACATTCGATTTTCTCTGTCGACTGCGAAAACTGGTGCATGTTTGCCGTAACAAGTCGCGTTGAAAGCTAAACAATGAAAACTAAACAATGGACACTCTAGCCGAGCGGCAGCCAACCGTTTGGCCATTCACGAGTCACTTTGGGCGTGTTTTGGTTGGCTTTACAATCTGAATTAGTTAGTCTGGGCAGAGTCGTCAAAAGATCGGAAAAATCAGTTCGGTTAGTTTGGGCAATCAGAAAAAGAATCAGAAACTTCGCTTCCGACCGACTCGGTTTAGGCTGTCCGCCCTATTTCTCGCGATGACAATCGTCTCAATTCTCTTTTGGATCGGATTGAACGTAAATAGAGTGCAGAGTCAGCAGGCGGCAGTATCGGAATTATCAAAGTTGGAAGTCGTCATCATTTATGGCCACGAGACGGAGTTGTTGTCGCGCGGGCGATTTGACCCGGCGCCGTCACGATGCGTTGCAGCGTTACCTCCGGACGCGCCGAAGTGGCTGCGACAAATCGTGGGAGACGACTATTTTCAAACGGTTGCCACGATTTCGTTTCAGCGGATCGATCTGAACGAAGTGAAAGCCGCAATGCCGTATCTAAAACAATTGGCAAGCTTGCGCGAAATTCAACTGTGGTCACATTCGTGTCACAACGAAGGCTCGCGATATTCGTCCGCGAGAGACCTGATTGTTAACGAGTTGCCTGGCGTGAAAATCTCAGGATGCGGACCCGGCGTACCGCAGGAAATCGCCCGTTCGGAATTCGTTCTCGAAGGTGAAGTTAACGTGGACTTTCAATAGCGTTGCCAGTTGGGAATCTCCAGTTGTCGCGCCGCGCGCTTCGTTATTGAGGCCTCTCCACCTCAACAATTCCACAGCACGGCAGCGACAAATGGAAGAAGTTTACTCGTTCGTTGCGAAGAACGCCTAAGTCAGTGCGGGTTCGATTTGATCCTGAGTCGGTGCCAAATCGCGAGAACGCCGTTTGTGCTCCGCTAATGCTTGTTGGCGTTTGGCTTCTTTTTCAGCTTCGGGGCTAAATTGCACAGCGAAGGCCGAGAATGCGGAGAGGGTTACTAAGCCACCGAGAATCAAAAATGCTGTTGGCCACGGGACGGCGCTCTTGAACAGAAATCCTGCCGCGACTGCACCAACGTTACCGCCAGCTCCTACGATACCCGCGACTGCGCCTAGTGCTTTCTTATTCACAAAGGGAACGACGCTGAAGGTCGCTCCTTCCGACATTTGTACGCACAAACTAAACATGATCATCGCGGGAATCGCCAAGCTAAGGATCGGCATTTGTGAAAAGAGCATGAGGGAAAGGCCGGTGCCGAACAGCGCAACGAACAGCCAGAATACACGTCCCTTCAATCCCCATTTGCTGCCAAACCAATCGCCAAAAACTCCACCCAGCGTTCTGGCAAAAATGTTCATGAGTCCAAATAGCCCAGCGAACAGCCCAGCCATTTTTACGGCTTGGACGGTGTCCATGTTCTTCAGATAGTCAAAGTAGTCTAGGAAATAGAGTGCGGCGACGTTGTTGATCGTCAATTCGATTCCAAAGCAAGCGGCATAGGCCACGAACAACGCCCACACCCGGTAGTCCTTTATTGCTGCTAAGAACGCGCCGTTGGCTTTGGCTGGAGCTGGCAAACGCCCTTCCGCTCGCAGCTGTTTGAAGTTTCCCTCGGGAGTGTCTTGAGTGAGGAAATAATATGCCACACCTGTCAACATGCAGAGCGCTCCCGCTGCCAACATCGCAACTCGCCAACTGATCTGCTCACTAAATCCAAAGATGCCGACGAACAAGGCAAAGATCAATGGCATGACCATCTGAGTTACACCGCCGCCGAGATTTCCCCAGCCCGCGCTAGTCGCGTTTGCTGTGCCGACACAGTTGGGGGCGAACATAATGGACGTGTGGTACTGAGTGATTACAAACGACGCACCGATCGCTCCAATCATCAGTCGGAATACGAGAAACGTGGTGTAGTCGTGTGCTAGGCCGATTCCCATCACTGGAAGTGAGCCGAGAACAAGCAGCCAAGTGTACGCGATCCGTGGGCCAATTCGATCGCACAGCCAGCCGACCAATAACCTTGCTAAAACCGTGATCGATACAGAGGCGATGATGCACCAACCCACCTGCTCTTGCGTGAGTTGCAATTCTTCACGCACGATCTTCATCAATGGTGCGATGCCGAACCAGGCAAAGAAACAAAGAAAGAACGCAAACCACGACATGTGAAATGCTCGGATTTGCGGACGGTTCAACTTAAAAAAGTCTCCCCACAAAATGGTTGCTCGATTGCCAGTATCCATAACTCCCCGATCTCCATTTTTCAGATTGCGCGTACCGCGAACCCATTTACGAAGTAAGTCTCTTCGCAAATTCGTACACACTGAGCCGCCTGGAGATGATCAACCGAGTAGGGGTGGAGAGGGAGAACCCTTCGGAAGTTTAGACAGATAGTCTAAGTCGCTATTTTGCCTTGACCTTGATTATCGTCTGGTGTCGTCATCTCGCTCACAAGGAATGTTACTCGGGTTGTTGACGCCCAATGATTACGCAAAGCGTGTGCCACTTAACTCGACAGAAAACGCACGCATCGTTTCGCATTGGAAAACGTGGGGTTTCCGAAGTCGAAACGAATGCATGAACAATCGCTTGCGCATTTCTTGAGCAAACGATGCGCGCTACCTCGGCACTGATCGGGTCAACTCGAAAGTAGAAATTTCATCGTAAGCGGCGCCGAAATGGTCGTTGCATATATAGAGAGAAATCGCAAACCGACTCTGCTTCTCGATAGCTCGCGACTTCTTCGTTGGTATGAGTTTTGCTTATGGGTTTGCAGAACCACATTATCCCTCAGCAACGTTTGTCCCCAAAACTCTTCGCGCTCTCAACATCTGTGTGGGAGCGCTATCACGACCACAGGACATGAGCAGCATTCTCCCTAAAGAATCTACTACCGGTGTCGACCTCCTGGGGTCGCTACTTGCGCAACAGCAGCGACTGACTGCCGTTGATAAGTTTGCGCAGTGGCACGAAAGAGGGGAGTCACCGCTTCTCGCTGCGCAGTACGAGGAACTGATTCCTCTTTCGGCGCCGGGGGAAGGTGAGCAGTATGCGTTCGAAGTGGATTTGGATGCGTGTTCAGGATGCAAGGCATGCGTTGCGGCATGCCACAGCATGAAT
>Ga0209403_10008166_pt1 | contig 10146 bp, 11 predicted proteins | sample ArcticOcean_MG_C_8_FD_187440 | JGI IMG/M metagenome (GOLD analysis project Ga0209403, IMG submission 187440) | Marine microbial communities from western Arctic Ocean - ArcticOcean_MG_CB11_86 (SPAdes) (version 2) | ecosystem: Environmental > Aquatic > Marine > Oceanic | place: Arctic Ocean...
TGGGAGAATGCTGATGCAGTTATAACTTACAGAGGTGCCCAAGCAGTAATGCTATCAATTTCAAAAATGAAAAACGTAAAAGTAATAATCCGAGGAGGTGTTGGATATGATGGTTTAGACCTAGTAGACCTAGGCAAAAGAGGAATAGCTGTATTTAATGTCCCTGATTATGGAACAACAGAGGTTGCAGATCATGCTATTGCTTTAATGTTAATGATGAGGAGGGGACTTGATCAATATCAAGCCAGAATGAAACAAGACCCAAATGCAAATTGGAAATATATTGAAAGTTCTTGTATTGATAGAATTAGAGGTAAAACTTTTGGTATTTTTGGTTTAGGAAGAATTGGAAACGCAGCAGCTAGAAGAGCACAATCTTTTGATATGGAAATTGTTTTTTATGATCCATATTTACCAGATGGTATTGATATTTCATTAGGATATAAAAGAGTTAATTCACCAGAAGAACTTTTTAGAGTATCTGATACAATAAGTATTCATTGTTTATTAAACAATGAAACAAGAAACTTGATAGATAAGAACCTTCTAGCGCATGCAAAAGAATCTCTTTTAATTATTAATACAGCAAGAGGGCCAATTATAAATCTTGACGATTTACATAACGCTTTAAAAAATAATATTATTTCTGGAGCAGCGTTAGATGTTTTACCAGAAGAGCCTCCTATTTCTTTACATCCTCTACTTAAAGCATATGTAAATGACGAAGACTGGATAAAAGGTAAATTTACTTTGACACCTCATGCTGCATTTTTTAGTCCACAAGGTTTAGAAGATTTAAGGACTAAAGCAGTAAAAACAGCTATTTCGTATTTATTAAATAGAGATTTAAGGAATTGCCAAAATATTCAATATTTAAATACTAAAATTTAACTTTTTAAATCAATTGTTTATTTCTTTTAAAGGTTTAAAAACTTTCGTTTCACAAAGGCTATACAAGTCTTTACCAAAAAAAGAATTATAACTTAAACCATCTAATTTTAAATAATAAATTATTTAAACATCTTCATTGAATGATGTTTTATTATTTATGAAGGGTAAAACATTGATATTTTTAAATGTAATCATTATCAGTTATCTAAATTTAAAATTTATTCAGTTGATTGTTTAACTCTAATTTTATTTTTGCCCACTTTACTCCCATGAAGCTCATTTATGGCTATTTCTCCTTCATGGTCGAGAGCCATTTCCACAAAACCAAAACCCTTAGATATGCCAGTATATTTGTCAATAACTAAGGTGCAAGATTTTATATTCCCAATTTTTTTAAATAACAAAGCTAGAGACTGTTCATCAAAATCGCGGGGTAAGTTAAGAGCGATGAGTTTCATATTATATTTCCTGATAGCTTTTTAATTATTTTGATGTTTAATCAATTGTGTTTTTATCGTTTTTGTTAAATAAAATAATTTTGTAATTACTCTTTTCTTTAACAACTTTTTCTTACTAAAGTCTATAAATTTTAAGAAATAATTAATATATTTAGTTCATTATCACTAAATATTAAGTGAAAATAATTTATTGCCTTCTAAAGCTTCAAGTCATATTATATTTATCTATTTCATCCTTTCTTGTTTATATTAGAAAAATATAGTCTGAGGATAATTTGTCTTTATCTGAATAAAAGTTGGAGTTTATTTTAAGGTTTCTTATTTTACCTTTTTGATACTTCTGTAATATATTTATTAATAAAAAGATTTTAATTTTAAAAAATGATATAAGTTCAATTTATATATTTTGTAATAAGGTAATATCATATGGAAATTTTTTACACTTTAAATAGCATAATATCCTTACTTTTTTTTGGTTTTGTAATACTTACAATTTATTTAGGAATAAAAATTGTTCCTCAATCAGATGTTTTTGTGATAGAGAGATTTGGAAAATATTCTAAAACACTTCATGCAGGTTTATCTATTATAATTCCTTATTTAGATAAAGTTGCTCATAAGATAAGTATTTTAGAAAGACAATTAAAAGAGTTTACTATTTCTGTTATATCTAAAGATAATGTTGAAGTTAAGCTTGAAACCACTGTTTTTTATAGAATTATCGATGCTAGTAGATCTGTATACAGAATTAGAGATGTACAATCAGCTATTAATACTGCTGCAACCTCCATTGTTAGATCTGCAGCAGGTCGTCTTGAATTGGACGAACTGCAATCAAGTAGAGAATCTATGAATGACGAAATTTCAAAAAATCTACAGCAAGCTGCAGATATTTGGGGTATTGAGATAACAAGGACAGAAATAACTGATATAATAGTTGATGAACAAACAAGAACATCTCAAAGACAGCAACTTAGTGCAGAAAGAACAAGAAGAGCAACTATTGCGGAAGCAGAAGGTGAAAAACGTTCCGTAGAGTTGAAAGCTGATGCAAAACTTTATGAATCTGAAAAAGAGGCAGAAGCTATCAAAATAATTGCTGATGCTGAAGCCTATTCTATTAAGGCAAAAGCAAAAGCTGATGCTGAACAAACACATTTATTAGCTGATGCAATATCAAAAAATGGTCAACCTGCAGTAAATTTTGAAATTATGAAAAGACAAGTCGGTGCAATTAGTGAATTAGCAAGTTCTCCTTCATCAAAAACTTTAATATTGCCTACTGAAATCACTGGAATACTTGGTGGAATAGAAACACTAATGCATTCTATTACAAAAAAAGGAAAGTAAATGGATGTTTTTATGTTCTTATCATATTGGCTTTTTTTACCAGAATTATGGGTTATTGCAGGAATTATACTAATATGTTTAGAAATTGTAGATGGAAGTTTAATTTTTTTTCTTCCTCTTGGTTTAGGATCTTTTTTAAATGCTCTAATTTTATTTCTTCAAGAAAATGAAAGTATGTTTGATTATCAAATAATTTCTGTGTGGCATCATTCATTAGCAACTTTGGCTCTGTTTTCTTTATTAATATCTTTTTCTTTAAAATGGTTCTCTAAAAACAAATCTCAAGAAGATATAAATAGATATTAAATAATACTCCAGAGCAAAATTTTATATAAGGTTTTTGTTAAAACAAGATCAATTCTATTAAAAATTATGATTTATAGAATTTAAGTTAACATTTTTAAGGATATATTTTTTATTTGTAATTTAGTTTATAATAATTAACATATTAAATGTTTTGTAAATATTTAAAATATATATTTAAAACTTAAATCTTATAAAAGGATACTTGAATGACTTATTCTTATTCTTTAGTTGATGTAAGGCCGCTTTCTAGCTCGATAGGAGCAGAAATTCATGGGATTGACTTAAAGCAATTCCTGAAGAGCAATTTATAGAAGTTAGATCTGTGTTTGGGCAATATGGAGTAATTTTTTTAGAGATCAAAATTTATCTCCAGAAAAAGAAATTATTTTTGCAAAACATTGGGGAAAAATTAATATAAATCGTTTTTTTACAAACGTTGATGGTTACCCACAGATCGCAATGGTTTTGAAAGAACCTGATCAAAAAAAGAATATTGGAAGTTCTTGGCATACAGATCAAACTTATGATGAAGAACCTGCTATGGGTTCTATTCTATTTGCCCACGAGGTTCCAAAAAATGGGGGTGATACAATGTTCTCAAGTATGTATAATGCTTATGAAACTTTATCAGATGGTTTGAAGGATACTTTGACTGGATTAAATGCTAGGCATTCAAGTAGACATGTATTTGGAGCAGCACGAGCTCAACGAGACGATGACACTGTAGGTAGAATTAAAAATGCTGAAGCTGCAAATCAAGATGCTATTCACCCTGTTATAATTACTCACCCTGAAACAGGCCGTAAGGCTTTATATGTAAACCCTGTTTTTACACTTGGTTTTGAGGGGTGGACCGACGTAGAATCTAAACCATTGTTAGAATATTTGTATTTGCATGCAAGTAGACCAGAATTTACCTGTAGATTTAAGTGGAAACCAGGTTCTATTGCATTTTGGGACAATAGAGCTACTTGGCATTTAGCTATTAATGACTATCATGGTGAACGAAGAATGATGCATCGAATTACAATTGAAGGTGGAAAGTTAAACTAAGGTTTATTTCGTCATTTTTTATTAATAACCTAAAATTTTATTATTATTTAAATAGTATATAGAGATTTTTAGTTAAAAAAATAAAAAGTCTAGTTATGTTAATACTTTGTTAGCTTATAATTTAAATTATAAAAGTATTAAGAGCTATAAGTTAATATGGTTAAATAGACTACAAGAGAGTAATATCTAAGGTTTTAAAACACTTAGTATAAGTTAGTTTTTTATTGTTTTAAATCATACCTTTACATATATTATTTGTCTTTTAAGTTTTGATTTTCTAGTAATTTTCTAATTTTTGTTAACTCTTGTGTTTGTTTGTCTAATCCAAGATTTTTTCTGATAAAACCATAGAACCAAATGCAAATTAATATAATTATAATTATTAATAAGCCTTCAAACAGAAAAATCATAAAATTAATTTTATCTTCTATAATTTCAAAAACAGATGTTAATTTTGATAATAAAATAATGATCACCTTTATTTAAAGTTGGTATATTTTCTATTTTATAATATAAATTGTTTTTAATATATTTAAATAATTAAGTTAAACGGAGAAAAACTAATGAACATCAGAATTTTTTTATATGGGATATTAGCTAGTGTATTTACTCTGCATGCAGCTAATTCGGAAACACGTATTACTTATAAATCTGCAAAATCGACTTCATCATATTATCAGATGGCAGTTCAAATAGCTCAATCCATGAAAAAATCATCAAATGGAGAGATGATTGTAACAGTTGAAGAAAGTCAGGGCTCTGTTCAAAATGTTAAGGAAGTTATTGGAAGAAAAGGTAATTATGTTTTTACAACTCCACCTGTTCTAATAAATTTAGCAATAGCTGAGAAGGCCATGTTTAAAGGAAAAGGTAATCCAAGATATAAAGAAATAAGAGCTTTATTTCCAATTCCTTCGCTAACAATGCATTTTGTAATGTCACAAAAATCTGGTGTTAAAACCTTTGAGGACATGTCTGGTAAAACTATATTGTTAGGTAAGGGATCCTTCGGTGCAAAAGAAGGTGCAAAATATCTTAAAAAATTTGGTTTAGAAGGTAAAGTTAAACTAGCAGAAGTCGAGCTTTCTAATGCTGTTCCAGCTCTTAAAAATGGTCAAATAGATGGCTTTGTTACAGCTGGTTCTTATCCTGCTCCGAATGTTATTGAGGCATCAGCTTCAATGGGAATTAATGTTATTTCATTAACTGATAAGCAAATTAAAATCTCTAAAAGAACAAAGTTGATAATTCCAGCTGGAACATATTCAGGTCAAAAAAATGATATTACAACTACATCACTTCCAGTTGTAGCTTATTCTTTAACAGACATGGATGATGAAGTTGCTTATAATCTGACTAAATCATACTGGGATAACAAAGGGAAGCTAGGAGAAACTGCAAAATGGTGGAATGGTGTTTCGTATAATATGTTGTCAAATATTACTACAAAAATTCACCCAGGTGCAATTAAGTTTTATAAAGAAGTTGGAGCTAAACTAACTAAAAAACATATGTAATTTTAGTTAGATGAAAATAAAAAATAATAATAAAATGTGGATTTTTTTTGGTTTTATATCAATTTTATTCCACATTTTTTTAATTTTTTCAGGTCTAATTCCAAACTTAATATCCAGACCTTTGCACATGGCATTAATTATTCCATGGGTTTTTCTTTATAATCATAAAAATATTAAACTTTTGTCATTAGATTTTTTATTTACCTTACTTGGATGTTTAAGTTGTTTTTGGATAGCTAAAAACTCTGATATGTTAATGGATCAATATGGATTTTTAGAGAATGATTTTCAAGTTTTCATATCAGTTATTTTATTGTTGATAGTTTTAGAAATGGCAAGAAGATCTGTTAGTTGGCCATTACCTTTAGTTAGTTTATTAGCTTTAATGTATGGTTTGTTTGGAAATTATATTCCTGGAGAATTTGGACATCCTGGAACTCCTGTTAATAGTTTCTTAGGAACATTAACAATTGCAGAAGGTGGAATTTGGGGTACTCTTACGGGAGTTTCAGTATCTATTGTTTCAATCTTTGTAATTTTTGGATCATTTTTAAATTCAGGAGAAGCAGGCTCAGGTTTTATGAATATTGCAACAGCCTTCGCAGGACGTTTAAGAGGCGGAGCTGCTAAAGTTTCGGTTCTATCTTCAGCTCTTTTTGGATCTATTTCTGGCTCTGCATCCGCTAATGTTGCTTCAACTGGAATGATAACTTTACCCTCAATGTTAAAACTTGGATATCCGAAACGGTTAGCGGCTTCAGTTGAAGCTGTAGCATCATCTGGAGGCCAAATAATGCCTCCTTTGATGGGTGCGGGAGCTTTTGTTATGGTAGAGCTTACAGGGATTCCGTATAATGAAATTATTTTAGCAGCGTTATTACCTGCTATTTTATATTTTTTTACTGTTTGGATAGGTATTGATTTTTATAGTAAGGAATTTAATTTAAAACCAATTAACTCTTCTGATCTACCACCTATTAAAACTGTTTTAATAACATCTATTTTCTTTTTTATTCCATTTTCAACTTTATTATTTTTTATGTTTATTGGTTATACACCTCAATATTCGGCGGCTATTTCTATTTTGATAGCAGCTTGTTTATTGTTTTTTAATATTAAAACTAAATTTAATTTTCAATTAGGATTAAGTAGATTATATAAATCATTTGTATTAGCTGGAAAGCAAATATCTCTTATAGGTTCCATTATAATATGTGCATCTATAATAATTGGCGTTCTATCTATAACTGGCCTTGGTATTAAATTAACTTCTCTTATTATATCTTTCTCAGACAATAATATTTGGGTTGCTTTGATTTTAACTGGAATTGCTTGTTTGATTTTAGGTATGGAAGTGCCAACCACAGCTGCTTATGTTATATGTGTGTCTGTAGCCGGCCCTGCCTTAGTAGATATGGGATTAGGAATTTTGCAAGTACATCTTTTTATCTTTTGGTTCGCATTGTTATCTACTATTACTCCACCGGTTTGTGGAGCTGTTTTTATTGCTTCAGGCATGGTTTCTGAAAATTGGCTAAAAGTATCATTAACTTCTATGAGTTTAGGAATAGGTTTATATTTTATTCCACTTGCAATGATAGCCAATGAAACAATTTTAAATTTAAGTAACAGTCCTTTTATAGCCATAATGGCGTTTATAAAAATTGCTTTATCTCTATTTTTATTATCTTTTTCTGTAATAGTTAAATCAAATTTTATTTTACGGTTGTTAGCTTTCTTATTATCGTTAGTAATAATGTTTTTTATCTAGTTTAGAGTAGTTTAATTATTTAATAGGTTGTAAATGCCACCATTCACCAATATAACTTCTTCCTTCACAAGTTAACAAAAGTCTATCAATATCATTTAAATTATGTAATGAAGGTGTTTCATTATAATTCTTATTGCCATCTATTATGATCGACACATCAAAGAATTTACACATTTTTTTATAAAGTTTATTTTTATCATTTATATTGTTTGTTTTATGCATCTCTACAATAAAATTAGCTTTTTTACATTTAGATAAAATATTGTTATTTAAAAAGTTATACTTTTCACCTTCTATATCACAAATAATAACGGCTTTTGATAAATCTATATCAATAGGTAATAATGAAATAAAGTTTTTAGAAGTCACTTTTCCTTTTATTGATATCTTCTTAATAACATTATTTGTTTGTGCTGTTTTCAATAGAACTTCTTGCCCCTTTTGTGATTGTTCAAATGCATAGCAAAACTTTGATAACCCTGAATAAAGACATCCAACTGCGAAAAAACCATCAGCTGAACCAATATCTATTAAAATAGGCTTTTTAATTTTTTTCAAAATATTTTGAACATTATTCTCATACAATCCATAAATTTTTGAAGCTATATCTCCTTTGCCCCAAGAAATATCTTTGTTTATTTGAAGGCCCTTAAATAGACTATTTTGTAAAGTAAAGTTATTTTTTTTAGCGTGTTCAAGACTTATTAAATTCCAATATTTTTTTGTTATTTCATAGAATATTTTTTTCATTATTGTATGTTTCATTTTAATTTATTTCATAAATTTTATATTACATTCGCCTATATTATCAATAGATGCTTTGACATTGATTGGCTCTCTTATCCATATTAAGGGAGTAATACTACCAAGACTTACTTTGCTACCTTTTTTAATAACCTTTTTAAGTTCAATCATTATATCAAAATACCATTGCAATGCATTTAAAGGATTATCTAAAATAGAAGAAGCTTTATTGAAGTAAATTTCTTTATTATTTAAAAAAATTCTTCCAATTAACTCATTTAAATTTAAAAAATCTTTATTTATAATTTTATGCCCAATTACAATAGAATTTCCTAGGCTTCCATCTGCAATAATTAAGTGAGCATTTGTATCAGAAAAATTTTCAAATCTATTTTCAACAATTTCTAAAGAAATTCCATAATAACTTATAAATTCATTTATATTTTTATAATTATAAGGTGTTTCCTTAGTAATATCTTCTCGAATCACTGCATATAATTCGCATTCTACACCAGCTTGGATAAATTTATTTAAAGATATTGATGAATTATTTTTGATTATTTTATTTTCAAAAAAAACGCCTAATATAGGATGATTTATTGATAGCTCTTTTTGAATAACTTTATTTGTGCAACCTATTTTATATCCTTCAATCTTTCCAAATCCAGATAATGTTAACTTTTCATTTACTATATCTTGAATAGCATAAGCTTCATTTATTGATTTAATAATAAATTTATTATTGTCTATTGGAATTTGATGTAATCGACTGTTAATAATTTCTTCAATTAAAGTTTTTTTATTCATAATTTTAATTTTTGTTTATTAAGTTCAATGTTATTATACATATTAATATGTTTTGTTATAAGCTTTTCCAAATCCTTCTATGTATAGCAATCTTAATGGCTGAAAATTAAAAAAATTAAAATCCGAAAAATTACCCCATAATTCACTTCCTATTTCTACATTTTGATATTGTTTCATTAATAATAAGAATTCTTTACTGTTTTTTTTATAACTCAACTTTTCCAATTTACCTGTGATACTTAATCTTTCATTATTTGCCTTCTGTTTTTTTTCTTCTTTTAAAAAAAAATAAATACAAACTTTATTGTTTATATAAATATTTTTTGTATGTTCACTTAAATTACTCATTAACAAGTAAATATTTTGATTGAAATACATTGGAATTATTTTCGTAACTAATGGATAGTTATCTTGATCAATGGTTCCTAAAGCAGTTGATAAATAATTACCTGCAATAATTTCTTCTATTTTTTCTTCTTTTTGCTTGTCTATTTGTTGATACATATCTAAAAAATTCTTTCCCTATCGTATTTTAAAGTATACTTAAAAATATAACTTGTTAAATGGTTTAATATTTATTTTTTTAATTACTGTGAGAGACCGTTGTTTAATTCAGCTTCAAGAAATAAAATTTATTTTAGCATAATAATACCAACTTCTATTTTAATTTATTGTCTAATGATGACTGCATTAAGTAGAGGTATGGGAGAAAGTTTTGGTGTTTTTCTATTACCCCTAAGTTCACACTTTTCATGGGACAGGGCTGAAGTTGCTTCAATTTACTCTTTTTATATGCTCAGCTTAGGGATAGGATCCCTTATTTCTGGAATTTTATTTGATAAATTTGGTCCTAGATTTAATTATATGTTTGGAATGGGACTTCTTGCAATTGCTTATGGACTTTCAGGTTATTTAAATTCTATTTGGCAATTTTATCTTATATTAAGTTTTTTTGGAGGTGTCGGTGCGTCTATGGTTGGTGTAATACCAGCTCAAAGTTTAATTTCAAGATGGTTTAATAAAAACTTAGGTTCCGCTTTATCAATTGCTTATGCGGGGCAGGGATTAGGAGTTTTAATACTTGCTCCTTTATCTCAATTATCAATTGTAGAATTTGGATGGCAACTTTCATATGGTTATGCCGCTTTAGCTTTTTTGTTTTTATTTATCTTAGCTTCTTTACTTCCTTGGAGCTTTATATCAAAAGGAGCAAGTGATAATCCAAGAAAAACTCTCAATGGTAAACTTT
>Ga0209403_10008168_pt1 | contig 10142 bp, 7 predicted proteins | sample ArcticOcean_MG_C_8_FD_187440 | JGI IMG/M metagenome (GOLD analysis project Ga0209403, IMG submission 187440) | Marine microbial communities from western Arctic Ocean - ArcticOcean_MG_CB11_86 (SPAdes) (version 2) | ecosystem: Environmental > Aquatic > Marine > Oceanic | place: Arctic Ocean...
TTCTAAGTAATTGATTTATAATGGTGCTCCCACCGTGACTCGAACACGGAGCTAGGGTTTAGGAAACCCCTGTTTTATCCAGTTAAACTATGGGAGCAGTCTGATTTTGCAGAGGAAATAATTTAAGCTGTACAGGCTTGTGAGTGTTTGAAATTATAGTACTATTAAGACCTGATTTTCATGTATAAATCAAGACAACATTTTGTATTTTTGATTATATTATGATGAACCCGTAAAAAATCTAAATGGTACACTTGTATGTCATTACCCGCGTAAGCGGGAATGACAATTATTTACGAATGCATCTTAAATAACTAATTATATGTTGGAAGAACATAAAACTAAAGCAAAAGATATCATTGATTTGGCACTAGAATATGGCGCAGAACAGGTGTCAGTTTCACTGGCGAAGTCAACCTCATTTCAGGTGGATGTGCGTGAAAAGAAGATTGATTCATTACAAGAATCAGGTTCTTCCGGAATTCATCTCACAGTTTCAAAAAACAAACGGCGCTCAACTGTCTCCTCAAATGATTTAAGAGCAGAGACACTTGCACCTTTAATACGTTCTACTCTGGAGGCATTGCCTTATATGGGTGAAGACGAATTTTACAGCCTTCCTGATCCTAAATTACAGGGACGTGCAGCAGTAGACTTGGAATTTTTTGATCCTGATTTTGACAAGTTAAGTTCCGCAGAAAAAGTAAACATTCCGCTTGATCTGGAAGAATTGAGTATTCATGCAGACCAAAGATTAAAAACAGAACAGTCATTTTATTCAGACAGCATTTCCTACATGGTACATGCAGATTCGAACGGTTTTCTGGAAGGAGAGACAAAGACGCTCTACAGCATGGGAATTTCGATGATTGCAGATGATATTGAATCAACTTCAAATGCCACCAGTGAAACAACTAATGTAGGACGGAAACAAACTGATGGTTGGTACAGCGCAGCCCGTTTTCACAAGAATTTAACTCCATCAAAGGAAATTGTTGAAAAAGCCTGTCAGAGGACACTGCGAAAATTAGGTGCGGTGAAACCTAACAGTCAGGAAGTGCCCGTTGTCTTCAGTTCAGAAATGGCTCAAAGTTTTCTGGGTAAAATCGCCTCAGCACTGATGGGTGAAAATCTGTTTCGCAAGCAGTCTTTCCTACTGAATAAACTCAATGAATCAATTGCGGACGTAAAAATCAATTTGATTGATAATCCTTTGCTCCCGGGAAAACTCGGTAGCCGTCACTTCGATAGTGAGGGCGTTGAGGCAAAACCGCTGGTTTTGATTGAAAATGGGGTGCTGAAAAATTATATGCTCTCTACTTATTCTGCAAACAAGCTGGGCATGGTTTCAAACGGTCACTCAGGTGGGATTTCAAACCTTATCCTTAAACTTGGTGACTATACTGAGGAGGAACTGATTGCAAGTGTCAAAAACGGTTTGTATTTAACCTCAATGTCCGGTCAGGGTGCAAACATCGCAACTGGTGATTTTTCGCGAGGAGCGCAGGGAATATGGATCAGAGACGGTAAATTAGCTGAGCCTGTATGTGAATTTACAATTGCCGGCACTTTTACTGAAATGTTGAAGAATTTAAAAATGATTGGCAGTGAAATAGACGAACGCAGTTCTATTCTAACTCCGGCATTTAAAATTGATAAAATGTCAATCAGCGGAACCTGAAATTCAGGAAGAACTGACTAGATCAAGGACAGTTGAGACTGAATGTTCAAGCAGAGTGCTTCTGAACTGATCTCCGGAAATGCCTTGCTGGCGTAATTCTTTGGCAGTTAATTTAAGTCCTTCTAGGTATTCGAGTACAGCAAATTCTGAGACATCCTGATTGAGCAGTTTTTCGGTTCCTTCGTACATTGCAACCATCATGGTCTGATGCTGGTCGTCTCCTAAAACGGAGCGTAAAGGAGTTGTCCCTTGTTCAAAATGCTGTCGAAAAATGCGAATATTCTCAAATGAAAGTTTTTGAACGTTTGGTACAGAAGAACTCTTATCATTTCCGGAAGTAAAATTTTTCAGCTGCATTGCGGAACTTGTTTGATGTATATTCATTGTAAAGGTTTGATTATGCCTGTGCTGGTTTTATAAGTATGAGCAAACTGATGCAAACTCCATGAAATTTCGGTTTAATTGTAAAAGGTTATTTGTTTAATCCACGGAAAATTCTCATAATTCGTTTCAGTGCTTTAGGAGATTTGGTACTGACAAGCCCGATTTACCGTGAATTAAAGCGTGTTTATCCGCAAGCAGAATTGACACTCCTGAGCTCTTCCGGGATAGGTTCAGTGCTATTAAATAACCCTCATATTGATCATTATATCAGTCACAATAGAAAAGAAAATCTCGCGGAACTGTCTGATTTAATACGTAAACTACGTCAGGAAAATTTTGAACTGATTTACGATGCTCATCGTTCACTTAGAAGTCTTTGGATTGTCTGGAATCTTTCTGGATTTGGACTGTTTAAAAATCCGCAAGTCTGGTCCATCAACAAACGCAGTTGGCTCCGTAGTTTGCTGATCCGTTTCAAAATAAATTTTCTCAAAAATACTCCGCCTCAGCGCCAGCACTTGCTGCGGCCTCTACAGGACAGGACTCAACTGGAACTGCAGCATCACACAGAATTATTTCCGGACAAAGATGCTGTTTTAGCTGTAAAGCAATTTATGGCTAAAAACAAACTCCTGCCGAATCGTTTTATCGCAATTGGAGCTTCAGCTTCATATCCACTCAAATGCTGGCCGATAATAAATTTTCATGTGCTGATTTCTAATTTAATTGTGAATCGTTGGCCAGTTGTGTTGGTGGGAGGAGGAAATGAAAAAGAGACTACTCAACTTGAAAAAGAATTTCATGGAGAAATCCACAATACAGCAGGTCATTTTTCTCCGCTAGAATCAGCAGAATTACTCAAGCACGCAAGGTTGGTTGTGACAAATGATACATCTGTCAGTCATTTGGCGGAAGCGGTGAATACTCCAGCAATTGTCCTCTTTGGTTCAACTGTAAGAGAATTTGGCTATGCGCCGTTTCTGGAGGAAAGTGAAATAGTGGAAACAAATGAAGTGCTCAGCTGTCGTCCTTGTAGCAGAGACGGACGCGGTAAATGCCGAAATCCGAATTATCTGCGTTGCATGACTACAATAACTCCGCAAATGGTTATGCCGTTAATTCCGGAGTCGGAGAATCAATATACTTAATTACATGTGGATTAAGGCTGAAGATTTGAGTTTTGCGGATTTAGTTATTCTAGGCAGCAGCTTCAGTCGGGATGTTGCGCTGTGCGAATTTTGAATTTACTTCTTTCAAATCAAGTCTTCCTGCATCTGCCATGTCACGCATGGATTGAGTAAACAATTTGCGGGCACTCCGGATTTCTTCTATATCAGGAGTTTTTGTTTTGAGTGATGAAACCAAAGCAGAGCGGCTTTTTTCAGGAAAACACATAATTGCTGCTTCTTTTATTTTTGTGGTAGAACCTGAAATTGCGGTAATTACTGAATCAGGCTGTAATTTACGAACAACTTCCAACAAAATATCTTTAGGCACATCCGGAAGTGACTCAAAAATAAAGCAGTTACTCTCGATGTTTTCACTCATTTTTATATCTGAGGTACGTAAGCCGTTTATCAATTCCTCCCTGGTTGTGTGGTCTAAATCACTGAGAACATCTGCGATGAATTTCACTCCGTCAACTCCTACTGTACCTTCATCTGGTACATGTCTCGCTTTTTCAGCAAGGTTGTAGCCAATCTTTTCAACCAGTTCAAGTGGAAGTTCGTGTAAGTTTCCCATTTCCAACGCTACTTTGGTACGTTCGTCTTTCGGCAACAAACGCAGTATTTCAGCTGCTTCCTCACTTTCCATCCGCACGATAACGAAGGCTTTTATTTTTGCAGGCTCTTCTTTGATCAAAAAACCAATTTGTGACGTTGTTAACTGATCCATGAATCCAAATGGATTTGTTGCGTTTTGTTCAGGATCAGTCAATTGTTTGGTGAGTAAAAATTTCTGAACGTCTTTTAAAACAGCATTTGCATCTTCAGGAGACAGCACGGCTTCTTCTGACAATTTTTCAAGTTCCAAATATGTTTTCTGAGGAATAGTTCCGGCAAAGAGTGTTCTGGATGCGCTCATTCCCAACGTTGAAATAAGATGGGTCAGCATTTCCATTGATTGTTTGTCACGTGACATCTCATGAACAAGTTCCTGTTTCCAGTCATCACGACCTACAAGCTGCTTGATGATTTCCTGAACGAGACGTTCGTTTTCCTCATTTATCATGGCGCCGTTCACCTGATATTCCGGATGTCCGTTTCTTTCAACCAGCTTGTCAAGTGGATCCGGAATTGAAACAAAACCTTGCTGAGCCGAAGAAGGTAGTTGCGGAGTCTGCATATTAGGCGGCATTAGAGCAGGATATCCGCTTTGTTCTGTACTGACTTCTTTGACTTTTTTCAGTTTCCAGAGAACCCAGAAAAACAAAAGTATAAGAAAAAGCAACATTCCGGCAAGTATTTTTTCAATATCACTCATTCTCAACCAGAACGGTTCTTCTTCGAGTTTCTTTTCGGATTCTTCTGCAGCAGGATCTGCTTTCAGTTTTTTCTCACCTTCTTCATCTTCAGTCACTGCTTTCGCCATTGGATCAGGTAATCCCTCAGTTCCTGCAGGTTTGTCGAATTGTTCCGGAAAAGGTTCACTTGGCAGGATTGGAACAAAAATCAGCTCATCACCGCGTTCATAATCGAGTCCGCTGAGGATTGGTACAATTTCGCCAATGTAGGAATTGACTGAAGGTGATACTTCTTTGTGCATTACCAAATCCACCCTCATCCGTGTAATCTGCCAATATTTTGCACCGCTTGTACTGGAAGGACTATTCAGTTGTCCAAAACCGGGAAGAGTTTCGTTGGCCATACTAACCGAACGTTCCTCTCCAAACAGTTTTACACGGAGTACATAATCCTTAGTCTCAAGGTAATACTTGAGTCCATTTCGGATTGCCTCTTCAATTTCAAATTGACGTATGCTGAGTGACTTTACCCGTTCCTGTGCTTGAAGAGAATGTGCAGGGGCAAGCAAAATTAAGATAAAGTTTGAAACTAAAACAGACAGAAAAAATCCACGGAGCATTTTGTATATTCGCGTGTTAGGTTTTGATGTTGTTTTTGTGATCATAGTTACCGGGACAAACGCATGAGATATTTTTTAAGACCTTCATTTGTTGGATCAAGTTCAAGAGCATGTTGCCAGTTTTCTAATGCCATTCTATTCCAGCCCAGACGGTAGTAGATGGAACCAAGCATAGCAAAAGCCTGTGAGGAAAAAGGATTTAATTCAATTGCTCTGCGGAGCGCTGTTATAGCAGAATCATAATTCTCACTCATATAAGCCTTTCTGGCCTGTAGTAAATAGCGTGTAGTTTCAACTCTGGCTTTCATGTCAATCCGCCTTGGTTCAGGATTGGGATCCAAAACTGCTTCCGGATTTTCTTCTGCAGCCGCTCGGTTTTCCTGCTGACCCTCTACTCCTGGTTCTTCATCAATTATGGAACCGTTATCAGTTTCAGTTTCAGCGTTTTCAGTTTCTGCAAGTTCAACGGCGGCATTATCGAGAGTAGTTACAGAAGATTTTGCAGGTGTAGTGAAAGGCACATGCACCATTTTAAGCACATCTCTACCGGTCAAGTTGAGAAATTTAACACGATCATCCAATGTTTGACGCAGCACTTCCACATTGAAGAGTGAGACAGGAGTATTCACAACAGCAAAAATTGTCGTGTACGGTCTCACTTTATTCATAATACCAACGATTTTGTTGGTCTGTGTTGGCACCCAGACATTATTTTCAAATCCGGGCAGTTTTATTTTTGAAATACTCTTATCACGTTTGGTGACAGGAACTGTTTCTAGGATATAACGAATACTGACAGATACACCGACATACTCTTTGGGTAATTTTTCACGGAAAATAACATCCAATTGTTTTTCAATATCTCTTTCAACTCTTCTCTGCTCAGGCGGTGGCGGTAGTTTTACATCACCTTTTTTTGATGTACTTTGTTTTTCAGCACCGCTTTCGGCTCCGGAAAGGGCTAATTCTTCTTCTTGTTCTTTCTTTATTTGATTAAAAGGGACAGCAAGCAGTTCTTCCAGAGTTTGTTTTTTTTCTGCTGACTCTGCCGCTTTTTCCGGCGACGGATCTTCTGCCTGAGTCTGATCTGAAGTTCCGGAACTCTCCTGAGCGCTTAATTTGTTAATAAATAAAAAACTCAGCAGACAAATTATCAGCAGTGTGTAAAGAAAAATTTCTGCACCAGTAACTTTGTTATTTTTCATTACCTACTCCAGATTATCCAGCATTTGACGTACCTCTTCATCCTTTGGATCTAAACGTTGTACATGCTGCCACATTTCCAAGGCTTCCTCTTTTTCTTCAAGTAGAAAATGCAATGAACCTTTCATTTTCAGAATAAATATTTTGTCCGAACGTTTCACAGCGACTTTCAAACCTTTTGCTGCCCATTCCAAACCTGCAACGTAGTCACCTGTCTGGAAAGCTTCAAGTATTTTTTCGCGAAACTCTTTAAGCGCACCACGTTGTTCAGGTGAAAGTGAACTGTCTGAACGTTCAGGAAAATTCTTGCGGATAATTGCCAGCGTATCTCCACGTTTCTGATCAAAGTTTATGGCCAGCGGCACTGCTTCCTTCAGGAAGGTATCAACAGTAGGAAGAACAGTTTCATCGAGTAGTAAATTAATCTCCATTTTGATGTTACTTGCAGACGGCGGTGTTATTTTAGTCTCTTCGTTACTTTCAATTAATGAAAATTTAACATTTACCACAAAGTCTGTTTTGGCTACATATTTCATCAATAATTCAGTTAGTTTCCTTCTGACAATCTGTTCTTCATAAGGTGCTATACTATCTGAGAAAGGTTTTGGAAATGAAGTTTTTTCTACAGTTACAGTATCTCCACGGTCAGCAAGAAAAAATTCCTGAGCAGGAATCAGTTTCTTTAAAAATTGCTCTTGAGTTTCAGGCAATGTGTTATCCAGCAAAACACTGACCTGAACTAACTTTAATGCTTCTTTCAGTTCATGATTTCGTTTAGTGCTTTCAGAATAATCAGCATCGTCATCACTTATCGAGGCTTTTGAGGCATCATCCTCAAGTGGGAGGTTTTTGAGTTGAACTTCCTGTAGCAGTTTCTGATCCCAATTAATTATTACAGAAACGTTAAAACGTTCTGGAGACAGATACCGAGAGAGTAATTGATCAAGATCGAGTTTAAGACTTTGTTCAAATGCAGCGGTTTTCAAACTCAAACGTTTACTTGTTGCATCTTGTAGTGGTACTGCAATCACAAAATTAGGACTGTCAATCGGATGGATTAAGTTTGATTGTAGTCCTCCACGCTGCAAAACAACACGTAGAATCCTTTTGTTGCCTTGTGTCTCTTCTATAACTGTAACGGAATTCTTTCCTCCGTCAGTTCTTTGGTTGAAAAGCACTTTTTTCTTCACTGGAAGTTCTGCAACAAGTTCTGCAGATTCTTCCGTCGTCGTGCAACTGCTGAGAGCAAACACAAAGAAAATGCTTACAAAAAAAGTAAGTTGAAAAAATAAACGTTTTATACAGAAATTATAAAATAGTTTCATGATATGCGTAGATCTTTGAAATACGTAATTAAAAAATTAAAATTTCCAGCCTATGGATATAATAGATGCTCCGGAAGCTGTGGCACTCTCAGCAGTTGTCAGCATTGCCATGTAATGATAGTTAAGTGTTAATTGTTCTGCTACAGAAAAGCTGAATCCTGTCTTGAAATATGACGGATTATTGAAAGGAGTCACTGTCATCATTCCTAAACCAGCCAGAAGCGAAAATGATACCTGCTCTCCTCCAAAGTTAAAAACGTCATAACTTATTGTACCGTCTATCAAAAAACCTGTGATTGATGACTCATATTTATCTGTTAAGTTGGAGTTGTCATCACTCAACATTGCGCCACCGCCAGTAAAACTCCAGTCATCCGTAAGCCGTACCATCTTTTCTCCGCCGAGTACACGCGCCTGGTGCTCAACTGTGACAACGCTACCTGAAGTTGAGCTGGTGAAGGTAATAGGTACACTCATCTTGCCGTAAAATGCGTGTAAATAAGATCCACTCTTAGGCGGTGTTCCTGTAACTATTTTAGAAAAAACAATTTCTCCGCCTTTTGCCTCATATGCGTTTAGTGAAATGGAAAGCTGCTCGCCTTCACTGGTAAACACTGCAATATCAAGAAAGCCATCAACATCCAGTTCTTTAGCAATCTCCCTGCGGTATTTGTCATCAGCGATACCTCGGCTGATTTTTAGAAAACTACCTGAAATGTTGGTACGTATTTGACTGCATGATTCGCAGACGCTGACTTTTAACTTGATCAGACTCGTGAGTGTCTGCTGTAAACGTGCAGTTGCAACTTTGCGGAAACTGCTCGGCAGAGCATCACCATATGAAATACTTGAAATTGCGACTGAACTGATTTTCTTCTGCATACTTTGCACGGATTCCACCAAGCTTGGAGTAAGCTGCTCCAATTGGGAAATCTGTCGATCTTTCCAAAAAATCGGTTCTTCTGCTGCAGCAGCAGTTATCAAACTTAAGGTGAAAACAAACTGCACCAAAAGCAATTTACAGGTAAAATTTATCATTTTAAAATTGTCAAAAACTTGGTGTGTTTTTTGCTGATTATCATACAGAGAGAAAAAAATTATAGAGTCTTATCTAAAACTTTTGCAACCTTCCTGCCAATATCGTCTAAAGTACAATGTTGAACCGAATAGTTCTTACAGAAAAAGATCAAATTACGACTTTGAAAGTAATTGATGAATTGAGGCATGTAGAAATCCAGCCAGAAATGCAAGCTATTGAAAAAAATTTAGCTTCTGCTAACACGCGAAAGGTTACTCTTGATTTGGATAATTTGCAAGTCATTAGCAAGGAAACGCATGAGCTTTTGGGGTTAATTATCAGACATGTCCGACTGCAAAACATCCCTATTTCGATAACCGGAAGCTCTCAGCTCGATCCTGGGATTCTGCTGGCAATCTCAGAAAGCAGGCCTCAAATTATTGAACAGCAGGATCCGGCAAGAGAATCTTTTACGATAAAGCCCAAATATTTTTCTCGTTTTTCTACACCTTTTTTTTCCAGTGATCAAGATAGCACAGTTTTTAAGAGAGTAATTCCTGAAACAGTTAATCAGGGAAAGTATGAAGCGGAAAAACCTTTTCTAAATGATAAACCAGAAGATGTTGAGATTGTCCTGCCGAAAGATGTTTCTGATAAATATTCACCCTGGTTCAGACTTGGATGGCTCCTGTTTTTATGCTTCACCGCTGTTGCTTTGACTTTATTGTATTTTCTCTGGCCGGATTATCAGTCAGGAAAGATAAATGAAGTGTTTTCAGCAGATAACAAGACACAGTTAGCACTTATCACTGATCCTGCAGATGACAAAGCTGTTCCGGAAACACACCTGGTTTCCTTGATAATAGCGGTCAAAAAAGGAAATAAGGCTGCTGTAGAGCATTTGTTGGTTGCCGGTACTGACTTGGAATTAAAAGATAAAAAGGGTTATACAGCATTGATGCATGCAGTCAAAACACAAAATGCAGATCTTGTCAAATTGCTGGCGGAACGTGGAGCTGAGGTAGATTTAACTGACGAATTTGATGACACTCCACTTATTTGGGCATCGTCTATGAAGAATGAGGAAATTGTAAAATTATTGTTGGAGCACGGTGCAAATACTGATAAAGGTGATTTCACACCTCTTATGTGGGCTGCTTTTCATGGGGATTTACCGATGTTAAATTTATTTTTGGAATCAAGGGCGGATCTGAACGCACGTACTCGAGCAGGCTGGACCGCCCTGATGTGGGCTGCGGAAAAAGGGAATACGCAGGCCATGTGGGAATTGCTGAGACACGGTGCCAGAGTCAACATACAGAATGATAGTGGAAAAACGGCGCTGATATTAGCAGTCCGTAGAGGGAATATCGGAACAATAGGATTATTGCTTAATAAGGGTGCTGATCCAGCAGTGGTTGATTTTGATAAAAAAACTGCTGCGGAT
>Ga0209403_10008172_pt1 | contig 10140 bp, 6 predicted proteins | sample ArcticOcean_MG_C_8_FD_187440 | JGI IMG/M metagenome (GOLD analysis project Ga0209403, IMG submission 187440) | Marine microbial communities from western Arctic Ocean - ArcticOcean_MG_CB11_86 (SPAdes) (version 2) | ecosystem: Environmental > Aquatic > Marine > Oceanic | place: Arctic Ocean...
AAAATAGCATGCAAACGCACCCGAACCATGCTGCAATTGTGCGGTGTAATTTCTCAGAAAGAATTAGTACAAAAGAGACAATAAATACTAGCAACACCATGGGCTCCGGACCAAGCATGATTCCTCCGGGTTGAAGGATATCTAAAAGCATCGCGAAAGATTTAAAGAGAAAACCTCAACGAAAAATGATGCTCACTCTTCTTCCAAGAAGTCCAACTCGGCACCGAGGACCTCTTGGGTGCTCTTCGGCAATAGTTCAGAAAATTCGTGCTCCACATGCCTCTCCCCTTCACCTGCCGGGCCGGAATGAGACGCCGCCTCAATGTTCTCTCTGACATACTCTGAATGAGAAAGCGCTTCATCGAGCCGCTTCAATGCTTGAGCCGCAATACTGGTTGAAATGGTGCCTCGCCTCTCTTCATCGCGCAACACTTCGGACTGAGCGAGGATTAACTCTTTGCGAGCAGTTTCAACGCGGCCAGAGTGGACTAAACTTGAGGTTGCAAGTTCGGCGATACGCTTCTCGGCATCAGCATGTTGAGTGCGGAAAGAAGCGCCGAGTTGCTCTCTATCATCTTCTGAAATTAGACCTTGTAGGCGCATCTCCGAGAGGCGCCGCAAGGCTGCCCTGCAGCCGATTGATTCAGCCAATGCGACTTCGTATTCGACTTCTGATTCCGATGGAGCACCGCTTATTCCCAACTTGCTGAGAAGCGGGCGCATTGTAAGTCCTTGAACAACAAGAGTCCACAGAACCACCGCGAAGGTCACAATCAACATCACTTCGTAGACCTCTTCGGAAAGGAACACCTTGCCTTCAAACCCAGCGAGGGTTGTGCCGTCGTGTACAATGTGAGAGAGGAGCAATAGAAGTGCGATGGGGATACTTCCTCGAAGTCCGCCCCAGAAAATTGCAACTTGCCAGCGAGGCGATATCGGTTGTTGTTTTGAGAGATTGGAAAGCGAGGTGAGTGGGAACACCACGAGCCTAGCAATAAGTGCCGCGCCAATGCCAATCGCAGCGAGATACAATGTGTCCATAGTTGGGGCCAAAACACTCTGTAATTCAAATCCGATGAGAAGGAACAGAACGCTGTTGATGAGAAATGCCACGACTTCCCAAAAGTGGTGTAAACCTATCCTTGCGGTTGCGGTCATACCCTGTTTCACACCTTGGTTGCCGAGCAAGAGGCCGGCCACCACAACTGCGATTACGCCCGAGCCGTGCAACATTTCCGCTAGAAGAAATGAGCCGAAGGCGAGAGCAACGGTCAACGCAATCTCCACGAGATGGTCTTCAGTAGATGCTAACAGCGCATTCGCAACCATGCCTAGAACAGCGCCGACGATGAGCCCGATTGTCACTACCATCAGGAAAGAGGCGGTCGCTTCAGTAAACAATTCTCCAGCGGTAAATTGGCCGCCAGCGAGTATCGTCAAAACTGCTACGAGTAGGATATTGAAGATGACAACTGCAGTTCCATCGTTGAACAGCGACTCTCCTTCGATTAAAACCGACAGACGCTTTGGAGCACCCAAAGTGCGTACCAACGCTAGCACACTCACCGGGTCAGTCGCTGCGAGTATGGAGCCGAGCAACATCCCGTACAAGAGGCCGTTATCCTCACCCCACCAAACGAGCCGCCAAAGGATGAGCCCAATGATCACCGTATTCAACAGAACTCCGGGAATCGCCAGTAACGCAATCGGACGCCAATTGGATTTCAATTTTTCAAAATGCATCCCAGCGGCGCCCTCAAAGAGCAGCGGTGGAAGCAATATGAACAGAATCAATTCAGCAGAAAGCAACCCGCCACCCAAATCAACTCCAGATAGCAGAGAGCCGCCGAGCCAACCGAGCACTAACCCGACAAGAACCAGCGCAATTGTGTAGGGGAGGCGGACCCATCGAAGGCCAAGTGCGACCAAGAGGGCGAGGATGAGTGAGCCGAGAAGGCCCGCGAGCCAGGTGGGTGGGATGGCTGTCATGTGGCTGCCGAACTTTTGTAGGCTGTTCAACTTGACGCAAAATCAAATGTGAAAACCGGCGACTATTGTATAGTTGGAATTCCCCAACAATTCCAGGGCTGTGAACAACTTCGATAGAAGGTCCCAAACCGAGATGGAATCAACTTCGATAGAATACCGCGACATTTCCGCGCGAGTGGACGACCGTGGAAGAAGACCCTTCAGCGAGGGATGCCCAAACCGCTGCCCGTTCCGTCGAGTTTTCTGCCAGCCCCCGGTTCAGTTTCGCCTTGACTAACTCACGCCTCTCCAACTGTGAATCCAACTCGCTGACTATTGCCTCCGTAAGGCCGGACTTTCCGACACGGACGGAAATTTTCAGTTCCTGGCTTTTTGCAGCCCTCGTTATTCTGGCGGGAATTTTGCTCATTTTTTGGCCTCCATTCTGTTGGTTAGTTATCGGTCACACATCTCTAGTCGAAGGGGTGTGTTCGGAATCGGGGTTTGTGGTTTTACTGTGGTCGGGGCCACAGCGATTAATGCGACCACATTTGAGACATGTGATGATTGTCACTTTGCCTCGCACGCGTACACGGCAAGTGACTGATGGCCGGAGTGCGTTTTGGCAATCTCTGCAAATCCATGAGCGCCGCCCTTTAGGCAATCCAAGACGATGGCGGCGCGAGAGACTGATGATATCTCGCGCTGCGCTTTTGAGCAATTCTGGAGAGTTTGTAGATGGGCTTGCAAGAATCGACTCCAACTGTTGGCGGGAAGCGGTTGCACGGACTCGTCGCTGTTGAGCATTTCGTGCTCGATTTCTACGGCCTCTCCCCATTCTATCCACCTCCCCTTTGAGTTCATTCAACTTGCTGAATATTCAATTTTGATTAACACTTCTAGAGTGTGGCAACTACCGCGGCAACTTCAGCACCCACCGATGCGATATCTTGGTCACCGTTGACCGCAGTGTAGAGGTCGCGGGCGCGATACCATTCAGCGAGTGGCGCAGTTTGACTGTGGTACGCTTCCAAACGCGAAAGTACGGTCTCTTCGTTGTCATCCTTTCTTTGGATGAGGCGGTCAGCGATTTCAGCAGGAGCCGGCTTGAATGTGATGTGATAGATGTCGCCAGTCTTAGGGTCCATTCGACGGCCAACGATTCGGTCCACGATTGCTCTGTCTGGAACTTCGATTGCTACCACAAGCCCGACTGTGGCGATTTCAGCGAGTGCTTCAGCCTGTGTAATCGTCCGTGGAAAGCCGTCGAAAAGTACACCTTCTGCTGCGTCGGGCTGCTTCAAACGCTCCTCTATCAGTCCGATGATGACCTCGTCTGGAACCAATTCGCCGGCCTCCATGTAGACCTTCGCTGCAAGCCCCAAAGGGGAGCTGTCCGCAAGCGCTGCGCGCAACATATCTCCGGTCGATACCTGAGGTTTACCAGTCGCCTCAACAATCGCGGTGGCTTGAGTCCCCTTGCCGGCGCCGGGCGGCCCAAACAGGACAATTGACTGACTCATAACGAAGGCGACTCAAATGCCCCAAATAAGGATTTCAATACCGATTGACAACTGATAATGTTGGAGAACCAGAAGAAATTGTCACCCAAGTTTTGGAGGGCGACCCGGTGGCGGGGGTGCGGCGCCCGGAGGTGGCGGAGGTGCACCACTACCCGGAGTTGGCGGGGCTGATAGACTGCCAGGAGGCGGTGGCGCTGCGGCGGCACCGGGTGGCGGTGGTGGAGAGCCGAGTGGAGCGAGTGCAGACTCTGCGAGTGCCGCTGCAATCTCTTCTGCAGATACTGACCCCGAAACCATATCGTCATCGGGTGTGCCCGTATCTAGCGCTGCTTCTCGTCGCTGTTCGACGCTTCCGAGTGAGCCATCGTCGCTTCCGAGGATTTCCTCGCCGGCATCAATTCCACCACCGGTTCGGCGCAATTTCATCACCCCGACAATCAGAACTGAGAGAAGGACCAGTGCGAATGCTCCGACTGCCCAACCGGGGACACCCGCCGCTTCGAGGAATGAAAACAGGCCATCATCGCTGGATAAAGTGGTTGAACTAATTCGGATTTCGACGCTGGCATTCGTGAGAGTAATTCCATCACCACTCGATGGAGTCGCAAGAATTGTCAGCGTGCTTGTTGAAGCCGCTCCATCATTCTGCAGTGAGTATTCGTAGGTCTTGGATTGCCCAGCGCCAAGTGACTGAATCGTGCTGAGTCCGGTCAATAGCCAACCCTCGGGTGTATCAGCCTCAAAATCGACCTTGCAAGCAACATTTCCGCCGTTTGTGACAGTCAGATTTCCGGTTCTTGTCTCGCCATCAGCCAACCGCTCAAACTCGCTGACATCCGAGCTCAAGGAGAGCCATGCACTCTTCCCTACTTCCACGCCGACGCTCGCGATTCGCACTACCTCCACCCCTTCCGAAGTTCTCCCCGTAACCAGTAAGGTGATTGTCTCGGAATGGATGCCAGCAGGAGTTCCCTCCGGCAATACCACTGAGATTTGTAGGGAATCACTTCGATGCATTCCTATTGCGCTATCTGGCGCAGTTTGGAACCCTACTTGCCACCCTTCGGGCACAGTTCCAAACTCCCATTCAAGCAAGAGTGGCACATTTCCGATGTTAGCGTAGGTGAATGTGGCGTATCCAGAACTACCCAAGTTGACCAGCATGAGGCCGGACTCGGGAGGTGAAAGTTCGAGGTCGGGGCGTTCCTCAACTACGAGGTCGGTGCGGTTTTGGAGGAAATTGGACATTGTGAGTTGGGTTCTGAGATTGATGAGGTTGGAATCACCATTCGCCACATTTGCCGGCACATGAACTTGAATTCGGCATCCTATGTCGCCACCCGCTGGCAGCACCAACTGCAGGTTCCTGTCATCCTGTTGAGCGCCGCAGAAGATACCCAACGGCCAGTCAGAGCGCTCTGGAGTCACCTGTAAGGCGAGGGTAATTGGAACATTGCCGAGATTCTTGACATCGACGGTCAAGTTGAGGTCTTGGTCGTTGCTGACCGCCTCGTCAAGCGCATTGCCCGAAGGGCCAACAGGGGTTCCATCAGACGAGTAGAGGTCTACTGAGAACGCCTCCAACTGATTCACCGTCACAACCGCCGAATCCGTCACCGTCAGGCTCGGAACAGTCGAATGAGAAGTGACACAGGTCACATCTTCGGTAACGCCTGCCGCCGGCTCGCCGCCAGAAACTTGGGGCACCCGGATTCGGACCGATACAGGAACGCTTTGGAGACGGGCGAGAGGCTCGAGTGTAAGTGAAGAGGAATTTCCGTTTCCGAGTTCAATAGCCCAACGGTTTGGAGTCTCACAACTCATTTCGTAACTGGTCGGGGAATTCCCGGGATTCATCACCGAAACCGAAAATGTTGCAATCGCACCGGGCACAGCACTCAAGCCAGCAGTTCCAGCAGCAAGAGTCAGCATTCCGGGTACATCTTCGACGATAATCGTGAGTCGAACGGTGTGTGATACGGCCGGGTTTGAGCGGTACCACGCAGTCACATCTACGACATAAGTCCCAGGTAAAGCGTACAATGGCAGAGGTGTCGCGGTGAGGTCTGCCGACTCATCGCGCAGTGTAATCTCAACTTCAACTGACGAATTGACTCCACCGAGTGCGTCCAACTCGTAGTAAGGTTCGATATCTAAGAATTTCAACCATTCATCGGATGGTGCATCCAAGATTCCGTCTGCCCGAACGAATTGGACTGGAGTGACGCGCATATCGATGCTCTCGCTTGAAGTGCCCTCGTTCGCCACCTTAATTCTAAATTTCACCTCATCATCCAATGATGGGTCGAGCGAGCGACTCATCGCTTCGGTCAGTTCCGTCTCACCAACTGGTAGATTGCCGGACTCAAGATAGGGAGTGACTCGGACTCCAATCGCTGAAACATTCAGCGCCAAGTCGTAGATGTTGTTATTCTGTCCTTGAGTGAAATCGTTTGGTTCATCGATTGCATTATCGGCATCGATTGTCAGCCGTAGATTGTGAATTCCTGTTGATTGGAAGGCGTGTGTGAAGACCAAAGAATCGCCAGAACCGCCAGCGAGTCCGGGTTTGATCTCATCTCGCAACATCTGGCCTGTTGTCAAATCCTCGACCGTCACCCGATAGGAGCCGGTTGTCGCAGGCGCTTGGTTAACCCAATTGGCTCCGATTAGTAGTGTGTCGCTCTCCAAAGGTTCGGTCGCTGAACACCAGAGACTAGCGCTGACCGTCGCCAAATCAGAGACTGGATTTTCATTACCCATCGCAGTTATCACGACGGCAAACGACTGCCCACTTCCACCACTGTTCGATACCTGAATCGACCAGTTTCCAGTTTGTGTGCTACCGAGTTTCACCCTCTCAACGGTGTTCAAAGAATCGTAAGAGCCACCCGTATTGGAAAAGCCATTTTGGAACACATTACCCTTGTACTGAGTTCCGTCGGGAGCCTGCACGAGGAGGTCGAGGTCATTGACGAGGCGGGAAGAAGACTGGCCTGCTGAGGAGGAGCCTTCGCGGTCGTTCCACACTAGGGTGACTGAGATGCCGTATGCGCCGTCGATACTGTAGGTGTAGAGGTAGGAATAGCCGGGGCTCAAACTTTGGTCCTGGTCGTAAAATGTGTTCAGTGCCAAAATTCCATTCATCGGGTAAATGCTGCGCTGCAAATCTACCTGCCCCCACCCCTCATACTCGTTCGGAATGTCTGCGCTTCCCAAATCCTTGGCACCATTGATGACGATGGCGCGGATTAAGTCCGAGCGCGGATTGTTGAGATTCATTTCGGTTCGAAGGAACTGGCGAACCAAGACTGTCGCACCGGCGGCAACTGGTGTCGCTGTGCTGGAGCCATCCGCTGACATATACATCGGGTCGTTGTTGCCGTGACGGGCTGAGGAACATGAGGGTCCTGCTGGGTATTGCGCCTCCTCGGCGCGGGCCGAGCAGATTTGCACGCCGGGTGCTACGACATCGGGTTTGACTCGACCGTCGAGTGTCTCACCGCGGCTTGAGAAGGAGGCTACTTGGCCTGCCGAAGCAGTCCCGGGTCGACCGGTGGTTGAAGCACCGACGGTCAGGACATTCTTGGCGGTTGAAGGGGGAGATACTGTGTTGGAGCCTTGTGCGCCTTCGTTACCTACAGCGAAGAGAACTGTGTAGTCGCCATAGTTGTACATGAATGAATCAGCAGAACGGCTGTCGCTGGTGTATTGGCCTGGCGAATTTTGAGCACCCCAAGAATTGGATTGAACGCTTGCGGACTGTTGTCGAGAGTGCTGGAACATACTGTAGAGAGAACCGTAGCGAGCTAATTGACCAGACTGGTCATGCTCAAGTTGGTAGAAGTGGAATGTTGTCGCTGGAGCGATACCCTCAGTCGATGAATCTCCTGAACCGTCGCCGAGCATAGAGGCTGCAACATGGGTGCCATGGCCGGTGTTCATGTCGGCAGCGGAATTGTCGGGTCCGAAATTGTTGTAGATGGCTCGGACTCGACCGGTGAAATCTCCATGGTCTGCATCGAGGCCAGAATCGGAGATTGCGGCGACTTCACCAGACCCATTGAGACCGCCGTTGTGATTGTTGACAACTTCATCGACCCGCACGATGTTTCGAGCGTAATTGTTCTCAAGTGAAATTGGTGAATGCAGTTCAGAAAACAGAATCCTGCCATCGTTGGCAAACACCGACAGCCAAGCAGCATCGACGCCGCGAACTTGACAGAGCCAACCGTCGCAGAAGACAAACTCAGCGCCGGTCAGTTCCAAATTCGCCCTAAGGTCGTCCACCTGTTCCAAATTGAGGTCGCCGGCCGGGGTGATGTCGACATCGATGAGTGGTAGAGGGGAAAGTGGGTCCGACTCAAGTGCTGCCATTCCGACCTCCAAAAGTTCCGGAGAGAGCCTCCAACCGGGGTGCTGGATGACTAACGACCTAATCCCGGGGTGTCCTGCCAGTTCTTCCATCGCCACCGCCGCTGCGGTTGCATCGGAGGGTAGCCGGACGAGATAGGCGTCGTCTGGAATATGGTCGAGGTCGAACAGACCGAGTTGGGCCGACAGTTCTTCGAGCAAAGCGTAGTCATGTTCGACGAGTTGCACGATTAGGAATCGTGTGTTCTCTACATCGAATGAATCACGGAATTCAGCGGGGGGGAGAGGTGGTTGTTCGCTGGTCGGATCGAATGAGCCCATGGCGGTGTGAATCTTGCCGTCACCATTACGAAGCGGGACCGTTTTACTCAGCGTAGGTTGGGTTGATTGCCAGTTTGCAGCAGCCTCTTCTGCAGTCCACAAAGGGGTGGAATCTAGGAGTGGTAGGGGGATTTCAGCAGGCGGTGAGTCCCCATTCGGGCCCGAACTTGCGAGGGATGCCCACGAAGTGGTGAGCAACAGAAAGATGAGTGAAAGTGCGAAACATGCTCTACGCATGACTTCCTCGACTCGACATTCCCCTTTTGATGATTGACGCTCTTAGAGCGTCGGTTGATTCAGTCGATTTGACTGAAGTATTCACTTAAGTTTGACCCAATTTCTCACAACATCGGCCGCGGGCGCAGCGGCCGATGTGCTTCGCTGAGAGCGAGAAACATGATTGCAAAGCTCTTCGGCAGGAGCGCCACGCGAAAGTGTTTGGTGTTCATTGACTTCACCTCAATTGTGCTTTCCAAACTTTTGGTTCTCACTTTTGAATTACATTCCACCCGCTAACAGAATGCTGCATTCTTGGCGCCCTGAACCTTCCTTCGCTTTGCTCAGTCTAGGATTCAGGACGAAGGGTTCAGTCGTTTGAATTGTCATCGGTGGAAATCTCCCTACCGGCCGCTATGGCGGTCGGTGTTGTGAGAGCACTTCACAGAACTCGCAACGAAAAGACCAACGGAAACTCAGAGTCCGTAATATGAATCGATTGCTGCATCGGTCTTGGCAACAGAGGCCCGCCAATCGGATTCAGTTCCCATCAAAGCGCGGATGCAGTCGACATTCTCTGGAATGACATCGGATTCCTGATGAATCGCCTGGAAATAGTAAAGCCTGTCACCCTGCAGGCTGACGCCATCTTCCCAAACGAAAATCTCGTGCAAATCGCCCCACTTCCGCCCGATGTCACGCGCCATTTCCATGACTTCCGCGGTCGTCGTAATCCCGTTCTCAGCCCCATGCATGATGATGACTCGTGGGGTCTCCCTCCACATCTCAAGAATACTCTCTGTCGTGAGCCCATGACCTGCAGGCAGGTCAGCGATAATGGCGTGTGTGTGCATAATCGTAGTCGGCACCGCCACAGCGAGTGAATTGATTACAATCTCCGGCTTCACCGTCATCACATCTGGACCGTGGTGACTCGGTACTTTCAGCACCGGCTTGATGGCGTTGATAGGCCCCTTTCCGGAGTCGCCGGGGTCAGCAGCCCGTCGAATCATCGTGCACTCGACTTTGAGTGAGCCGCAGTGCTCGTAGAGCGGAACGAGTGTGCGTGAGAGGCCTGTGGTATTGCAGGAGACAACCCGGGTGCCCTCGACATTGAGGTTCTCAGCGTGGTTGGCCGAACTCGTGTAGGAACGGCCGGTGAGCGCGTGTTTTTCGCCACCTTGAAACATGTACTTCACCCCAGCAGCCCGGTATTTTGCTAGGTTCTCTTCGCCCATTTTTCCGGGTGAACAATCGACGACGACATCCGCTATTGCGAGAAGGTCTGATATGCCGCCCGAGCATTCGTAACCCTTTGCTGCGAAGCGAGCGATTCGCTCTTCATCGTCAAAAGTACAGTAGAGAGGGAAGCCCTTCTTCACGGCTAGGTCACAACCAAACGAAGGACCGGTTTTTGTCACACCGACAATTTCCATGTCATCTTGCGCGTCAACCGCATCAGCGACACGCTTTCCAATCGTTCCAAATCCATTGATTGCGACTTTGATTCCACTCATTCCCACTACCCAACCACCCCAAAGGGTAAGCCGAGGGCGGCTGACACCCGCCCATAGACATTACCGCGCGAATGAAAGTTTTATTTTGGAAGGAATTGAGCGATTCTTGCTGCTATGAGGTGAATTTCACAACCACTTTTTCCTGTCCACAATGCCAATTTCCCCCAAAAGTAGCCTTTTTGGCTCGATTGGAATAGTTGGAAAACTGTTCCCAGAGAGTT
>Ga0209403_10008173_pt1 | contig 10140 bp, 8 predicted proteins | sample ArcticOcean_MG_C_8_FD_187440 | JGI IMG/M metagenome (GOLD analysis project Ga0209403, IMG submission 187440) | Marine microbial communities from western Arctic Ocean - ArcticOcean_MG_CB11_86 (SPAdes) (version 2) | ecosystem: Environmental > Aquatic > Marine > Oceanic | place: Arctic Ocean...
TGGTATAATATCTACAATAAAACAATTTTTAAAAATAGCACAATTAAATGAAGCTCATAGAGTAGCAGCATTAGCATGGAGTAAATATCATAGAAATATAAAAATTGAGTTAATTAAAAGCCCTGAAGAAAGAATCCCTGTAAATCAAATGTTGAAAATGTGTAAAGAAGAGTATGATAGATTAATAGAAACTTCTCCTGATATTACAGATAAAACATTAAAGGATTTTAAAACTAAATTTAAAAATAATAAAGAATATGCTGAAATAGTTAAACCAGAAATATGTGACTCTCTCATACCAACAAGGAATTTCAAATATGTAAAAGATAAAGAAATTGTTAATTTAGAATTACAAATAAAACAAAAAAAAAGAAGAGACACAATCAAAAAAAAAAAATTAAAAAAATTAAAAAATTTAAAAGAAAATAAAATTATAAAATTTTCAAATAACTTCAAACTAATTAGAGGAAGAAACCCGTTTGTTGAAGAAATTAACGATAATTTAAAAAGTGAATTTGCTGATATAGATACTTTTATAAAAAATAATAATACAATGAGTAATTATATAACACCAGTTTCTTAGTTAAAAATATTCATCAAGTTTATAATTTTTTTTTATAATAATATTTTTAAATAACAAGATATGAAAAAAATAGACAAATTTAACCCATATGAATTATTTGGATTGACATCGAAAAGTAATTTAAAACAATTAAAAAAAGCGTATTACAATTGGGCTAAATTAGTTCATACTGATAAAGGTGGTAATAGAGATGATTTTGAAGTTATTCATTATTGTTATGAATATATTAGAAATCAATTAGAAAATTGTAAAGAAGTAAAAACATATGAACAACTAGAAAATGATTTTGAAGAATTTTGTAAAAAACAAATTTTAATTATTCCTCCATTCCGTAAAATATTTTTAGAATCTTCAGATGGCGAATGTTTTAAGAAATTTCATAAAAGATTTGAAGAATTAAATAAAAAAACAATTGATGGGGTTTTTGATAATCCATTTAATGAAGGCTATGGTATCTTTATGAATAAATCTGAAAAGATTATAGATTATAAAAATATTAAACAAAAAAATAAAATAAAAAATGTTTTTAAAAAAGAAATTATTAAATATCAACAACCTAACCTTATATTTTATGGTAATTTTTATAATTATAAAGTTAAAAAAATTAAAGACTTTAGTCATATTTTAAAAAATTTAGAATGTACTGATTATGTGAAAGCATTTTCAAAAACAGAAATAGTAAAAGTTGATATTAATAAAAGAGCTAAAACATTAAAAGAATTACTAATTTCAAGAAAATTAATTTTTAAAAATGAAAAGAAAATCTAATTTTAATTAGTTTTATTTTTACACCAACCAAGTATTATTAAAGTTAAAAAAATTAGTTTAATAAAAAAATAATTATTATTGATTTTTTCTTGTTCTAGGATTTATTGAATTTAATTAAATCAATTCTTGAAAAAAAAACTTTAAATCTCGTGGCTTACTTAGTTCAACTTAAAAAATATATATTTAAAACTAAAATTATAAAATAAAGTTATGTCTACTATAATATCTTATAAACAAATTCAAAAATTAAAAGGAGATTATAAATATGTGTTAGATGATTTAAATAGTATGCCTTTTAAATGTGTATTATTCTATATAAATTTTTTAGCAAATAATAATATCAGTGGTGTTGATAATAAATTTTATGTTAAAGATTTAGATCGTCTAAAGAATATTTCGAAAACATATGTGGGGAACCTAAAAAAAATTAAAATTAAAAATTTAAAAAAAAAATTAAATAATTCTGATATTTGTTTAAAATTTCATTTTCCTTTATTAAATGTAGAAAATTTTAAATTCAAATTTAAAAATGAACAATTTTTTTTAACAATTTATAAAGATTCTGACGAACTAGTAGAAGTAGGATATTCTTATAATTTTAAATATAAATTAATAATTTCAACAAATATAAGTAAAAAAATATTAAATGAACTTATTTTAGAAAGTAGAAAATATTATGAAGAATTTATTTGTGAAGAGAAATATGAAACACAAATTAAAGTTAAACTTTTCATAGAAGGTTTTTGGAATTTTTTACATAACTTAAATAAAAGAGAATTCTCAACAATATATTTAGAAGATAAAATTATAAATCCCTTTATTCAATTCATTGATAAATGGTCATCTATTGAAAATGAAAAATGGCATAGTGAAATGGGTATTAGATATAAGTTAAATATACTATTACATGGTTATCCAGGAACTGGTAAAACATCTTTAATTCATGCTTTGGCAAGTCATTTAAATTATGATATTTATATGTTAAATTTTAATAATAAATTAGATGATTCATCATTTATGAATTGTGTTAATTCTATTAAAAGTAATTCAAGTATTTTAGTATTAGAAGATATAGATTGTTTATTTCATGAAAGGAAGAAAAATGATTCTAATAAACATTCTATTACTTTTAGTGGTTTATTAAATACTTTAGATGGTTTATCTACTAAACATGGTTTAATAACAGTTTTAACAACGAATTATAAAACAAAACTAGATAAAGCTTTAATTCGTCCTGGTAGAATTGATTATTCAGTTGAATTTGGTTATGCTAAAGAAAATCAAACAAAAAAAATGTACAATAAATTTTTTCAAAATAATAAATTTAAATCATTTTGGGAAAAAATTAAAAAAAATAAATTTACTACAAGTTTATTACAGCAATATTTTATTAAGTGTCATCATAATAAAGAAGATGTTTTAAAACATATTTCTGACTTTTCAAAAAGTTCTAGTAAAATAAATTATGATGAAACTTTTAAAAATTTTTATTCATAGAATTTGTTTTTACATAATAAATGCAGTTAATATTTGGTATAATTATGTTCTTGAATATTGTAAGCATCAAAACTTAAGTTATTATATATTTTATTAAATTTTTTATAATTATTTTTGTATCTATTTAAATAGATATCATCACTTTTTTTTTCTTTTTCTTTTTCTTTTTCTTTTTTTATTTTATCTAAAACATATTCTTTTATTTTTTCTGTTAAAATTTTTAATTTATCTATTTTACTTTTAATTAATTTTTCATTCTTTTTTTTGAAATTAATAAATTTTTCTTTAATTACTTTTATTTTATTATCATTTTTTGTATTAGTAATAGTAAAAAAAAATAAAAGACATAATACAATTATTAAAAAAATAATTAATAAATATTTCATTTTAAATAATATAATATATATATATATTATAAAAAAATGAGTAATAATATTTGTAATAATGGTGAAAATTTATCTCCTATTAATATTGATTCAAACATTGCAAAAAGATGTACTATGGATTGTGAATTAATGTTTTATTATAGAAACAGTCCTTATATTATACAAAATATAGATAATCAAAATATATTTATTTATGAAAAAGGAAGTTATATTATATTTAATGGGGAAGTTTTTAATTTTGAAAAATTTTCTTTTAATATCCCAAGTGTTCATAAAATAGATGATAAAAGTAATTCAGCAGAATTACTCCTTTATCATAAATCAATTGACTCAGTTAAAACTAAAATTTTAATTATATCTGTTTTAATTAAAGAGAAGAATGATGTTAAAGGACCAAAACAAACTATTTTAAAAAATTTGGTTAATTCTATTCCTGAAGTTAAAGATATTGAACTTGAAATTGAAGATAAAATTAATATTTATGATTTATTACCAATTAATAAATCTTTTTATACATACCAAGGTTCTTTGTTAACACATCCTTGTACAGAAAATGTAAAATGGATTATTTTTGATAAAAATATTTTTATACAAACTGACATTTTAAATAATTTTAAAAATAAAATCCCTCTTAATTCTCTTAGAACTAAAAATTTAAATGAAATAATCGTTTTCTATAATTTAAATGATAATATAAGCAAAACTAGAAATTTTGGAACAAAATTAATTTGTAATAATGAATATGAAAATGAATATGAAAATGATTCCCAAAATACTCCAACAGATAATAACACAAATATTAAATATTATATTTTGATAACATCTTTATTTATAAGTTTAGTTAGTGTTTTAATTTTAATTATTTTAAAAAAATATAAAAAAATATAATTTTGTATAATTATAATTTAAATTTTAATTTTTTTTTATAAAAATTTGATAAAAAAAGTTAAGAATAGAATTAAAATATTAAAAAAAATGATAAAAACATTTAAAAAAATGATAAAAAGAACATTTAAAATTAAAGATAATAATATTTTTTATAAAGCAAAAATTGAAAAAATTATAAAAAATAAATATTTTTTAAATTATGAAAAAAATGGAAAAATTAAAAGAATAATATGGATTGAACCAACAACAGATAATGATTTTTTTGAAAAACTAAAAAATTCTAAATATAAAATAGATTTAGATTTTGAAAATTATGTAAAATATATATTAAAAAAATTTGGTAATAAACCATGTTGTAATAGATTTACAATAGGGAATTGTATAGAATATACAATAGCAGATTTAATATTTAAATCTAATTTTACTGTTAATTTTTTACCAAATTCTATATACGATATAAAAAATTATAAAAAATTATCTATTAAATATAGTAGTTGTGGAAATATTAAATTACATAATTCTAATAATCAAAATACAAAATCTGATTTTACTGATTTATTATTAATTACACCACAAAAAATTTATCTAATAACATACAGTATTATAAAACAAAAAAATATAAAAATTAAAGATTTTTTAAAAAATACAGGAGATAAGTTATTTTTAAAAAGGAAATTTATAAATAAAAAAAATATGAAAAATTATGAATTTAAAACAGATATAAATAAAATTTTAGAAAAGTTTTTATCTATTGAGAAGCTGCTTATTAATAAGAGTATTGATCAATTAATATATATGAAAAATTATGAATTTAAAACAAATATAAATAAAATTAATAAAATTAATAAAATTTTAGAAAAGTTTTTATCTATTAAGAAGCAGCTTCTTATTAAGAGTATTGACCAATTAATGTATCCACCAAAAGGTCATGTATGTTCTGTAAATGGAAGAAAATATGAACAACAAAATTATAATATAATAAAAAATTGTAGTTTAAATGGTCAAATATTTAATACTCAAAATATAGAAGATCTTGGAGGTTCAACTTCAATAAATGATATACAATGTAATTTTATAAAGGAACAAGATATAGGTATTGAAATTAAAAAATATAATACACCCGATTGGATGCAGTGTAGTATAAAATATAATGAAAATTTAAAAATATGGGAAACGTCAAAAAAATGTAAAATACCTAAGAAATGCAGAGACTTATTTACAAAATTTCTAAATGGTAAAAAATTATTTAAAGGTAATATACCACCTTTTATGAAAAAAAAATTAACACATAATGAATGGGTCATAATTAAACAAAATACAGATTTATGGAATGATTCTTATTTTGATATACCTAATGATACAATAAAAAAATTATATAGTTTAAAAAATTGTCAATATATACAAATAAGTAATTATGGATTATATAATTTAGGTAATGATATATGTAAGTTTAATGTACCAGAATTTAATATAGAACAAAAAATAAGGATTAGAACAAAAATACATAAAAGAAAGAATAAACAAGGATTTTGTAATTTATCTGTAATTATATCTCCTCAACCAAAAAACATAAAATTACTGATCAAATCCCCATATTCTTTAGACAATAAAAACAAACTTCCAAAAAATCTTATTTATAATTCTTAATTCTTTTTAAGACTTACAATTACTATTTCCGATGATTTTTTAGATTTATTCATTCCATAACTCCATTGAGTATCTATAATTATAAAATCTTTATATAAATTTCTAATAAATTCACAATTATTGTATGTCATTAACCAATTTTTTTTGTTACAAACACAATTATATAATTTAGTGTGATCAAAGTTTTCATGCATATCACCATTATTTCCATATAATTTAGATTTTTTTTTTAAATAATAAGGTGGATCTAAGAATAATAAATTGACATCGTCTTTATTTTTATCAATAAATTCTTTAAAATCAAAATTATAAATTTCAAAATTAATAAGGTTTAATGATTTAACTCTATTTATAGATGATTCTGTAAATCGTTTTTTCGATGATTCTAGTGAAAATCCACCAGATAAAGTAGAACCACTAAAAGAACAACGGTTTATTATGAAATACATTTTAGCCTGAATAAAATCAATTTTTTCATTTATAATTATTTTTCTAAATTTAGTAAATATTTCTTTATTAATATTACCTAAACATTCATATAATTCTGAACATAATAACATTTTTTTTTTTGGAGATTTACAAGTATTCCAAAAAGTATATAATGGTTTAAATTTATCATTAGCAATAATTTTTAGATTATATTTATTTTGTAAATAAAATTCAAATGAACCACCACCGAAAAAAGGAGAAACTATATTTTTATATTTTTCAAGATTAAAATTATTATTTAAAATTAAATCTAAATATTTACATGCTCTGGTTTTACCACCAGGATATCTTAATGGAGATTTATTCTTAATTATGATGTCATTTTTTTTCAAACTCATTTTTATATTTATTAAATATTAAATTTATTTTAAATCAAATTTTTTATTTGTTCTTAAACATATTATTTTTTGCTAATAATTTTAGTTCTTCTTCTTCAGAATCTTAAAACTCTAATATTTATTATCAAATAATTTGAAAATATTTTTTTTTTATCATTTTTTTAATGGTTTTTTTATTAATTTCCATAAAAATCCATATATTTCACAAGAACCTTTGTTTTTTTTTAATTTTTTACTTAAATAATGAGGTTGTTTTTTATTTACACTTTTTCCTGCCTCTGTTAATGTTTTATATCTTTCTATAAATTTTTTAGTTTTTATATTATATTTATCAATAATATATCCACAACTATGTATCACATTTTCCTTATGAGTTAACCACTCTAAATTAGAGGCAGAATTGTTTGTTGGGTCTTCATCAATGTGATTAACTTCATGTTTTTTAGTTGGCTTAAAACCATTAAAAATTGAACAAACAAGATATGACATATAATATTTTTTACCATTTACTCCTACCCGTTTATCAACTTTTTGATTAGCACCATATGAAACAACACCAAATCTATCTTTTGTTCTCCCAAAATTTGAAATTTCTCTTTTATTTTCTTTTCCACCTATTAATGAAACTGGAATCTTTTTCCAAATTTCACCTTCTATTTTTTTAAAATTATTATTTAAAATAAATTTATAACCATTATATACATTTTTTTTTTTATTATATTTATTTTTACAACATTCTAATATGATTGTTCTACAACAATTTAATTTCCTTGCAGCATCAGATTGTGATAAAAATTCATATTTTTTGCCTGTTTCAAGATGGATAGCAATTACTTTTTTTGATTTTAAATTATTAAGTTTTGGTGTTTTTTGATTTTTAACTTGTTCTTTACGAGTAGCCCAACGTAAATTAAATAAATTATTATCTAACTTGTTCCGATTTTTATGGTCTATTTCTGGTTTATTTTCAAAATTTGGCAAAAAATTCATTGCTACTAAACGATGGATACTAAATGTTTTTTGTTTTGTTGTTGTTGATAATTTAATACGATAGTAATTTGAACGGGTTTTGTTTGGTTTTAAAATCCTATTTTTAAGAATATTTCTTATAACTCCATCATAAGAGATTTCATAGAATTTTGGATTAATTTTTAAAGGATAAAACATTTTTTATTATTAATTATAATGATTCTTTTATTTTTAAATAACATTAAGTCAAAAAACAATATATACTTAAAAAAAACATTAAGTCAAAATATACTTAAAAAAATATAAGCAAAAATATACTTAAATCAAAACATTAAGTCAAACTATACTTTAAAACATTAAGAAGACGTCTTTAAAAACAAAACTAAAACTATGTATCGTGATTATATTTTAAATTTTTTATATTAGAAATTTAATTTAAGTAATAAATTTTGTAGATATAGACATAGATTTTATCTCTTGAGTAAATAACTTAAATGCATATGGAATATTTACTGCATTAAACTTTGTAAAATTCTGACAATATTTACATTGATAAATATTTCTTTTAGGATTACAAGGGCATATATAACCACATTTATTACATATATGGACAATAAATGAATCTGCTCTGTTTAAGAATGTTTCTTTTAAAAATGATGCTGCTCCATGTGCTGCCATACAGTCACGCTCCCGATTTACCGACCATAAATTTTTTGTTTGAAAACTTATTACATCAAGGTATTTCTTCCTTGATCAATGGTCTTTCTAATTCAGTATAATCATCATAATATGGGATTATTATACCTACATAGAAATGCTGTCTCCAGCAGGACTAGAATAAACCTTAAGGCGTTTCAGGTTGATTAAACCATCATCAACACCCCATTAACATGTATTCGTTGAACCTTTTTCCTTTAATTAATCAAATCATTAAAGGAAACTTGGCTGCGGATTGTCCATCAATTATTTGTTGCATTTTTACCATACCAAATGTGATTAACATTTGCCACATAATTATTACTAATTATGTTTGGTAGCAACAAACTGCACAATATCATTATAATATTGTTCTGGATATCCCCGCAATTTGAAAATGTCGCCTGCCATAGACAGACTAGCAAGCAGTTGAAATGCTTACTGAGACCAAAATTAATCTCGCCAAAACGCAACCCACCATCACGAGCCCTACCTTCCGTACATTGTCTAGTAAGGACCACGTTGGGCCCCAAACTCCTGCCGTGTATTTTATCAGCCACCATATGTTTAAGTCTTTGATAATAAGTAGGACCGATAAATATTGAAACATTTAATTGTTTTCCTGTTCTTCCATTATATAATACTTCATTTCCATATTTTTCCATACCTCTTGATTCTAATATTTTTGTAACATCTTCTGTTGATAAATCTGAGAATGGAGTACCATCTCCTAATCTTCCTGTAAGACAACCTGCTTTGCCTGTTAAACATTCCATTAATTGTCCAATAGTCATTCTTGAAGGAACAGCATGAGGATTCATAATAATATCAGGTATAATACCATTTTTTGAAAATGGCATATCTTCTTCTTTATAGGTAATTCCAACTGTTCCTTTTTGTCCATGTCTTGAACTGAATTTATCACCCATTTCAGGTACTCGCAATGATCTTGTTCTTATTTTTGTAAATCTATAACCATCTGAATTTCTTGATAAATAAACTTTATCAATATATCCTGATTCATTTGATCTTATTAAAGTACTATTATCTCTATATGTTTTTAGATTACCTAATATATCTTTTGACTTTATTGGAATTACTTTACCTATAATTACATCATTACCTGTTACAAACATATTTTCTTGTATAAGACCTCTTTCATCTAATTTACTATAATTACCATACTTTAATCCTCTCGTATTTTTTTTATCAGGTTTACAAAATTTCTCATCTTCTCCACTTACTTGACTTCTTTTTTCATCATCTTTATATGTTCTATAAAATGTTGATTTAAATAATCCTCTTTCTATTGAAGATTGATTCATAATAATAGAATCTTCTTGATTATATCCACTATAAGATGCTATTGCAACAATTACATTTATTCCTGATGGCATATCTTTTGATGGTAATAAATTTAATAACCTACTATTTACAATTGGAATTTGTGGATAATTTAAAACATGTGCTAAAGTATCTAATCTATTTAAAAAATTTGTAGCATATAAGCTCATAGCTTGCTTGCCCATGGCACAGTTTGAACTGGTGAAGTGATCATCACCAGCAATAAAGGAGTGGTTTTCTGATTCAACTGTAATATCTGAAATTAATGTTTTTTCTATTTTTTTAATTTTTTTAATAGGAACAAATAAACTACTTCCTGCTTTTATTTTAATTTTATTTTTCCAATCATCTACAGACATTAACTGATTGTTGTTACTGAATTTATATTTTAAATATTCTACCATAATACCACTATTTCTTAACTTTATAACATCATATCTATAACCAATTGTATCAAAATATTTTATAATATTTTTATTTTCTGATGATATTTGTAGACTTACTAAATATTTACCATATTTTTTTTTTTTTTTAT
>Ga0209403_10008176_pt1 | contig 10139 bp, 8 predicted proteins | sample ArcticOcean_MG_C_8_FD_187440 | JGI IMG/M metagenome (GOLD analysis project Ga0209403, IMG submission 187440) | Marine microbial communities from western Arctic Ocean - ArcticOcean_MG_CB11_86 (SPAdes) (version 2) | ecosystem: Environmental > Aquatic > Marine > Oceanic | place: Arctic Ocean...
ATTTGAAGTGATAATGAGTTCCCCTAATGCTCAGGTCTACTACACACTGGACGGCACTGATCCGAGAGTCGAAGGGGGAGCCGTTGCCGCGGGATCCATTCCATTTGAGGGAGGTCCCATTGATGAGGTTCTCATTTCAAGTGAAACGAGCTGCAAATACTATGTTCCGACTGATGACTCTCTTGGCTTAACTTGGACAAAAGAATCCTTTGATGATGGAGAATGGGCCGTAGGTGCCAATGGTATGGGGTATGAAAGTGCAGGAGGCCCTCTTGAGCCTTTTGCGATTACTAACCTGTACGAATTAATGAGATCTCCGGGCAGATCTTCCTCAGCCTATGTTCGTTACGAGTTTGATTTTGAGAATCTGGAAAACATCAACGCATTGACTATGCGCGCCATGGTCGATGATGGCTTTGCTGCCTTCCTAAATGGGGAGAAAGTTGTGAGCTTTCAGGCTCCTGATGAGCTTTCCTTTGATTCGAGGGCAACAAAGTCCAGGCTCGATTCGCTTGTTATCAGGGAGTCTGCATTGCCGAGCTTCGACTTAATGGAGTTTAAAGAATTTCTACGCAAGGGGAAGAACGTGCTTACTGTGCAGGCCATGAACACTTCTCCTGGTGGTTCAGACTTTCTTTTCCGTGCTTACCTCGATGTCAATCACACGGTCACTTCGACTCCTTTAATTTTGAAGGACTCAGCAGTCGTAACAGCCAGAGCCTTTGATGGTAATCTGTGGAGCGCTCCTTCGCAGGAGACTTACGTTATCGGGGACGCAGCAGTGAATGAAAATAATCTGGTCGTCTCTGAATTCATGTACCGCCCAGCGCAGGAGACAGATGAAGAGGATTTGCTTGGTTTCACTAAGCGGGATGATTTCGAATTCATTGAATTATTAAATATTGGAAATAGTCCCGTCTCACTTCTGGGGTCTGTTTTCACGGATGGAATCGACTTTAATTTTAATAATGCGTCTAGATCAATGGTCGGATCCGGCGAGAGAGTGCTTCTGGTGAAAGATGCTGCCGCATTTGCGCAGCGATATGGTGCGGCCGCCGCGGCGAAGATTATTGGTGAATTTGAAGATAGTACGGGTCTCAGCAATGATGGTGAGACAATGACTATCAGTGGAGCTGACGGGAATCCGATCCGCACCTTTACCTACAATGACAAGGAGCCTTGGCCCGAGGGAGCTGACGGTGACGGATTCAGCCTTGAATTGATTTCTCCGGACTCGAACCCGGATCACAATGTGGCAACGAACTGGCAATTAAGTTCAGTAGTTGGTGGATCTCCAGGTGAGGAAGGAGTAATTGTTGAGGGGCAGACCTTTGCTAGCTGGTCACAGGAGAATGGGGGCGTTGAACCTAGCTCTGATATAGACAATGATGGCCGCAGTGCCTTAGTTGAGTTTGCGATGGGAACCAATCCCCGAGTCTTCGAAAAAGAGAGTGATCTTATTAAGGTTGAGCTGGTGACAGTGGAAGTTGATGGGAACCAAGAGGAGCGGCTTCAGATTAGGTTGGAGAAGAATCAAAATGCTGTGGGTGTGACTTTAGTTCCAGAGTGGTCAGATGATTTAGTCGAATGGGATAATGATGAAAAAATCGTGTGTAAAGTGATCGTGATTCCTGATGGATCATCATATCTACTTTATCACATCGTAATTAGTGAAAAAACAAAACCCACCTTCCTGAGGCTCAAAGCTACTCTGCGATAATCATCGAAACAGGAATCTATTAATCGAACAGTCTATAGACTGTTCGATTAAGTTCCAATTGGGCTTCAGCTAAGAAAGTATATCCTAAGCTTTGTCGCGGATGTGAATCCATGCATGCACGTGTGGATCTCCACGGAAGAAGCAGATCATTGATGGGCCTTCGATTTGCCAGACGTCCCATACCTTGTCCTTGCCAACGTCCTCCTTCTCGGAAAATGCCATGTGCAGGTGATCAAAGCCGGCGTCATCAACAAGCTTGAGGGCTTCTTTAGCGTCCTTAGAACGGTAAGGAGCTAGGATATCGACTAATGTTTCACGGACTTTGCCTTTTTGGTCGGCCGTCAGTTCTGTCAATGGGATTCCCTCGAGTCCTTTTTTCTTTCCGGTCAATTCAACAGTCTTAGTAGCTTCCTCGTCCCTGCACTCATCGATGAGTGCAATCTTGCGCTGCTTGCCGTCCAGCATCTGGAAGACTTCATTGGCGCGCTTGGCCTGATACCAGTAGGCGTTTCCAGGATGGTCAGGCTTTTCAACAAAACCATCAGCCGCGTGTCCATAGAAGATTGGTCCACCGAAGGCGGCGCCTTCAACGGCATCTCCGTCACACCGTCGTGTGCAGTGGCGTCCAGTTAAAACGAATTCAAATTTCCCGGTTCCGGGCTTACCGAAGAGGGCAATTGAGGAGTCTCCGAATCCTGCCTGTCCGCTATCATGGACGACCTGATCGTAAACGGCCTTAGCGTATTGTTCGCTGTGTAGGCCCATGAATATTTCTTTTACCAGTGCCTGCTGGTCAGGGGTAAATGCTTTTCCGAGACGAGGTTTGGTGATGTGCCAGTTGTTATTGACTGCGGATCGTAATTTGTGATCGAAATCAAAACAAATCGCTGAGCGCTGCTTTTCGTTTAACGATTTATAAAGTTGGGCAGCAAGAGTTTCACTGGAGTGGCTTGGTTTTTTGACTGACTTTGCACTTGATGTGAAGGGGAGTGAGAGGCCAGCTCCTGCTCCAATAGCAGTGCCAAGGAATTTACGACGGTCGGAATTTGTTTTCATGAGATTTGCTTAAGTTCTTATTCAAGGTACCTACAAAAGTCCTTGATGATCAAGAAAAGAACCAAGAAAGGCCCTTAACCGGTATGTATAAAGGGTTTTAAGCTCTGGGTTCGGTCATGTTTGATGGCTCTAATGCCGCATTGAGCTCGTCTTCAGTGATATTAAGATCATCGAGCTGCTCTAGGCAGAGTTCTCTAACAGTCTTTCCTGAACTGACGGATTCTTTAGCAATTTTAGCAGCCACCTCATAACCAATGATGGGGGCAAGGCTCGTGACCATTGATAGTGAGTATTCAATTAATTCATTGCAGCGTTCAGTGTTTGCAGTGATCCCATCAACGCAACGCGAGCTGAACACTTCAGAGACATTACCCAAAAGTTCGATAGACTCCATGATGGCTTTGGACATGACAGGCATGAAGACATTCAATTCAAAGTGGCCATTGGCTCCGCACCAAGTGACTGTGGACTGGTTACCGAAGACTCTAGCGGCGACCATGGTAACGGCCTCCGACATGACGGGGTTCACCTTTCCAGGCATGATCGAAGAACCAGGCTGGGTCGCGGGTAAGCTAATTTCACCAATCGCGCACCTTGGTCCGGATCCTAGGAGCCGTATGTCATTAGCTACCTTGAATAGGCTTGCAGCGATCGTGTTTAATTGACCATGGCACTCGACTAGAGAATCCTTAGCTGCCTGAGCTTCAAAATGGTTCTCGGCTTCCCTGAAATCAATTCCGGTCTTCTCACCGATGAATGCGATGGCTTTGCCTGGAAAATCAGGGTGGCAGTTGAGCCCAGTCCCTACGGCCGTGCCTCCTAGAGCGAGTTCATGGATGGCTTTGAGGCCTTTGTGAGCCCTATCAATGCATCTTTCAACCTGCTTAGCGTATCCGCCAAATTCCTGACCGAGCCTGACTGGAGTAGCATCCATGAGGTGAGTCCGACCAATTTTAAGGATGTCATGGAATTCTTCGGACTTTTTCTGGAGGCTTGTTTGAAGTTTTTCTAATGAAGGAACTAGAGTCTCTTTGATGGCAACTCCTGTCGCGATGTGCATTGCTGTTGGGAAAGTGTCATTTGAAGACTGTCCCTGATTCACGTGATCGTTTGGGTGTACCGGATCCTTGGAGCCGATAGGTTTGCCGGCGATTTGAGAGCAGCGATTCGCTATGACTTCATTGGCATTCATGTTTGTGGAGGTGCCGGATCCTGTCTGGTAAACATCGACGGGGAAGTGCTCATCAAGTTTTCCTTCGTAGACTTCCTGGGCGGCAACTTCGATCTGAGCTGTTAGTTCCTTATCGACGTGACCCAGCTCACCATTGACGCGTGCAGCGGCCCATTTAATTAGACCATAAGCATGAATGAGCCCTGGACTTGAGCTTTCACCGGATATTGGGAAATTTTGTACTGCTCTCTGAGTGCTTGCACCATATAATGCCTCTTCAGGGACCTCCATTTCACCCATCGTGTCACGTTCTGTTCTGGAATTGCTCATTTTAGATTATCATTAATAATTGAGTGTATATTTACGTAGGCTCTTAATTTTCTGGAAGTTATGGAATAATTTAATGTTTTTTAGTGTGAGCTTTACTATCATTTAAGCGCATACAACATAGAATAGAACAGAAAAGAGAAGGGATTTCAAACTCGAGTATGGCTATCAAGCTGTTCATTGCGGGTTTAAGGTGTTAGAACAAACAAAATGAAAGCTATCTGTTCACTTTTTCTAATCATCACTTTCGCTAATAACGCGTCCTTTGCTGAGGAAGTTCCAAACTTTAAGCGTCTGCAATTGACTGATAAGTTTTACGCTGAAGGTGCCTCTGCCGGAAACTTCAATGATGACGGGAAGATGGATGTTGTGAGTGGTCCTTATTGGTACGCGGGCCCTGACTTTACTAAGAGACATGAAATTTATGATACCAAGGAATTTAATCCGAAGGGTTACGCTCCTAATTTTAATACCTGGGCCTATGACATTAACGGAGACGGCTGGGATGACGTGATCCGGGTAACTCATCCGGGTCAGAAAGTCTTCTGGCATGAGAATCCTAAGGGTAAGGGGCCATGGAAGCCTCACGTTGCGATGGATTCGTTGGAAAATGAGTCTCCTCAATTTACCGATGTTACGGGTGATGGTCTGCCTGACATGGTAGGTTCTGTCGCGGGCCAGTTCGTGTACTTCACTTTTAAGAAAGAGACGGCTACAGAGAAGTGGACTCGGCATAATATTTCGCCACCAAAGTCCACCGGTGGTAGGTACACGCATGGACTCGGAGTCGGTGATGTTAATGGGGACGGTAAAATGGATGTTCTTGATAAGGGTCACTGGTGGATGCAGCCAGATTCATTGGACGGGGACCCTTTATGGAAAGAGTACCGTTTTCAGTTCACTGGTCCTGGAGGAGCTGACATGTTCGCCTATGACTTTGATGGGGACGGGGACAATGATATTTATACGTCCGCCGCTGCACACAATTATGGGTTGACCTGGTTCGAGCAGGCTGAAGCTGAGAACGGAAAAAAAATATGGAAGAAGCATGTCATTACTGGTCCAAAGGCCGAGGACAATTCTTATGGAGTCCGATTCAGTCAGGCCCATTCAGCGCAATTAGTTGATATGGATGGTGATGGTGTGAAGGACATCATTACGGGTAAGAGATGGTGGGCTCATAACGGCAATGACCCGGGAGGCAATGAGGCTGCTGTCCTTTACTGGTTTAAGGTTATTCCCGGCAAAAAGTCAGGCCAGGCGAAGTTCATTCCTTACCAGATCGATGATGATTCAGGTGTTGGAACCCAATTTCTTGTTAAGGATATCAGTGGTGACAAGAGGCCGGATATTATTGTTGGCAACAAGAAGGGAACCTACCTGCATATACAGGACGGTGTGTCCGTGCAGGATCCTGGTCCGAAGAAATAAAATTAACGGGAATTTTCCGGATAGTCTTCGCCGATCCAATTCCAATCGCGTAGTTTAGCCGCGTCCACTTCATTAATGCTTTTGACGCTGTTATCACCCATCAAGGCATTGATTGATCTTTTGTATCTGAAATCAACAATAGTTGCAGTCTCCTCACCGCCGGATAAATCTGAGGAGGCTTGATCCCATGACACCCATCCTCTGCAGTTTGGACTGCTGCCTACTTGCTGCGATTCGATTAAGAGAATTGTTTCTGAGAGTCTCTCAATTCCACTTGTGTGTCTTCCTTTGTTAGGGGTGAGATTTTCATCTACGTCATATCCTTGGAGAGAATCTGTTGCGGCGTAAGTATTATAGATGTTTTCCGGCTTATAAAATCCACCTGAAGGTGTCTTCCATTTAATTCCTGGAGATACAAAGTCTTTTGTTCGGGGGTCTCTGCGTAATTCCTCGATATCAATAGTTTCGTTTGTAGCTACTACCAATTCGGAGACCCAGTTATCAAGAAATTCTATTTCAGGATCACTGCTTTCAATTGCTGGATATTTCCCATCATTCTGTCCCTGGTATGCATTGAGCGCAGTGCCGATGTTTCTTAGGTTAGCTTTCGAATTGGATGAACTAGCTCCTTCTTTTACCATGTTAAAAACAGGGAAGGATACGGCTGCAAGGATGGCGATAATAGTAATGACAACGAGAAGTTCGATGAGAGTGAATCCGGAACGACGAGCAGTAATGGATGGGGTTTGCATTTGAAATGAATTTTACCTTAATACTGCATCTAGGCAAGGATGGAAGATATAGTTGGTTGCTTCCTAGGCATTAGGAATCTATGATATTGGACTGTGCAACGTAGCGTAGTATTAAACATCGTTGGGCTGACCGGTCGTCATATTGGTGAAAACACACCAAATATCGCAGCTTATATGGCTGCGAAGTCTGAAATTGTAATAAAACCGGCATTTCCTGCTCTCACTTGTACGGCCCAAGCAACTTACTTGACCGGTAAATCTGTTAGTGGGCATGGAATTGTTGCTAATGGTTGGTATTCTAGGGACTTGGCTGAACACCAGTTCTGGAAGCAGTCCAATCATTTGGTGGAGGGTCCTAAGATTTGGGAGGTGTTAAAAGAGACTGATCCTAATTTTACCTGCGCGAAGGTTTTCTGGTGGTATAACATGTATTCGTCGGCTGACTTTTCTGTGACTCCACGGCCCATTTATCCTTCCGACGGGCGAAAGGTTTTTGATGTTTATACTAACCCAATGAGCATGAGAGATAAGATTAAGGAGGATTTAGGTCCTTTTCCTTTCCCTTCATTCTGGGGACCTACTTCGGGGATCGAATCGACTCAATGGATTGCTAAATCCGCGAAGTGGATCGAGCTTAAGAATTCACCGTCCCTTTCCCTTGTCTATCTTCCTCATTTGGATTATTGCCTTCAAAAATTCGGGCCGGACCATCCTGAAGTGGCAAATGAATTAAGGGCGATTGATGGCGTATTTAAAGATCTCTTAGATTTTTATGGGTCGCGGGACGTTAAGGTTGTGGTTCTTTCCGAATATGGGATTACGTCAGTCAATAATCCAGTCCATCTGAATAGAGTCTTTCGGGACAAGGGTTGGTTGGCAATTAAGGACGAACTCGGTAAGGACATGATTGATCTGGGGGCGAGTAAGGCTTTTGCGATAGCGGATCATCAGGTCGCTCATATTTATGTGAATGATTTGAGTTTGTATGATGATGTTTTAAATGAAGTGCGATCAACTGAAGGAGTCGGGCAAGTCATCTCAGGTGTCGAATTGGATCAGTTAGGGCTTCGGCATGAGAGGTCCGGAGATATCATTGCTGTTTCAGATGAAAGTAGCTGGTTCACTTATTATTTTTGGAAGGATGATCAAATGGCTCCTGATTATGCTAGATGCGTGGATATCCATAGAAAACCTGGTTATGATCCTGTTGAGCTTTTCTTTGATCCTGAGATCAAATTTAAGGATTTGAAGGTGGCAATGAAATTGATTAGAAAGAAACTTGGGTTTCGCTATTTAATGGATCTGATACCTCTGAAGGCAGAAATGGTTGGGGGATCTCATGGGAGAATTCCGGAAAGTAAGCAAGATTGGCCAATTCTGATTGGTGATTTTCCCGACAAATTGTCAAAAGATGAGTTTATCGAGGCTAGAGATGTGTTTCATCTATTAGTAGATCATTGCCAAGCAAAAACCTTATCTGATACGCAATCGGATTAAATAATGCACCAAATATTCGGGATAATGGCATTTTCTGAGATAAATTCGGTTGCGCCAAGCCTACTAGACGGCTAAAATCGGCGCTCCAACAAAAGCCCCATGGGAGTGGTAGCTCAGTTGGTTAGAGCGCCGGCCTGTCACGCCGGAGGTCGCGGGTTCGAGTCCCGTCCACTCCGCCACTTTAAGTGGCTTACATCCGATCACTTACAAAAGCAGGCGTTTTTCTTATGGCGCAATTATGGCGTGAAAACAGGGTCAATTATGGCGTGAAATTCGTCATTGACCATCACATTCACCTCCGGCATTGGTAGCAACTACGTTATTGAACGTTCACGAGAACTTGGTAACCTTGATCATTATTGCAGGCGAAGAAAGCTCGACGGAATTTACTGACAACGAAACAATCAAGGATGGAGGGGTGGTGTTCTTTACAGAATTCGCGAGGGACAATGAGAATGCCAAGGAAGTATTAAAGCAACGCACAAGAAGTTCTACCGATTTGCTTTGGATAAGTAACCAAAGCCCGATTGAGAAGTACGCTGTCGCTGACGCGGTAGGGGGTAGCGGATAGAATTGTTTCTGTATCTAAATGATACAGGTGGGGGACGGTGTCCAGAAGTGCGGTTATTCAACCGCGCTAACAATTCATAAAATTAAGTCAATCAAGTTTAATCGAACTTAAATCCTCCAAATACTCTAGGTATTCAGTTTCTGTTTCGCCCCCATCCTGATGAATCGTATTCCATCCCTCTAGGTACTTGACCCAAGTTCCCTTACCATGCTTAGCCTCATAGATTTTTCCTAAATTACCCCACTCACGAAACTTCCCAAATTCCTCCCAAGTATTAAAACCTATCCAACGACCAAATGTCATATAGTCTCCACCAGATTCGAAACGCATAACTGAGCCTCTTACTTTTAAATCACTTGCCGCAAGTGCCTCAGACATCTGCATCTCATACTTTGTCTTTTTTTGGTACATCCCAGGCTTCATTTTCCACTTATAGAGGGCCCCGTATCGGGTCGCTTGACCCGCCTCTAAATTATTGTACTCGGTTCCCGGAATGACCATCCAAACCTCAGTCGGTACACTTTTTGATTTTTGTAATGGAGTAATATTTTCTCTCCAGTAACTACTTTCCTCATTCCCTCGTGGAATATTTATTGTATTACTGGTATTAGCTTTATCAAAATCTGCCCATGATGGGACCCCGAAAAGTCTGGCGTATTGTCCGGTCCTTGGGCCGGAAATGACTTTCCAGGTGAACCACAGATCGGATCCTTCTTTTCTGTTGTACTTTTTGGTTTTTGTTTCAACTGCAGCCTCAAAATCTTTAGCCTTTTCAAGGTCAACCTCAATGTGTCGAACGACATAAATTGATGGCTCCGGTGCGTTTTCAGCTTTCTTGTGATTATCAGCAAAGCATACATGCGTAAATCCTGAAAATAGCACTATTGTTGTAATTAAATTTCTCATTATTTTTTCGTTTTAACAAAATTATAAAAAATATCAATAACATAAATATGAAATTTCATTTATGTGTGCCTTCTCCTCAGGTTCGGTCCTTAAAGTTGTTATTTCAGGATTGTGTTAGGAGTTTAATGCAGTTATAAAAGTATCTATATACTACACAAGCCCTTGTTATGAAAAAAATAATTCTCTCTCTGTTTCTTATCAATTTTTTAGGCGTAAGTCTTTTTGCAGACAATCACAAATGTCCTTGGGAATGGCTCACTGGCCATTGGAAAGGCGAAAGTAAAGGCAAGACGACAGAGGTGATTTGGAAGAAAGTAAAGAATGGTGACGGACTCACTGGGGCATGGAAAGATTCAGATGGTAACATTTCCAAAGAAGTTGTTGGTTGGTGCCCCGATCTTAAAGTCGTAACAGCATTTGCGACCGGTACAAATGGATCTTATTGGAATGTTACATTTAATGAGGTTAGTAAAAACAGGATGAAGGGTAAGATGAGAAGAAGATTGCCGGATGGATTGGTACATGAAGGAGATTTTGTTGTGGAAAGAGAAGGCAAGGATCGCACCGTGAATGTTTTCAAAGGGAAAAATATTAAAACTGGTGAAATTGAAGAATTCAAGGGAGTCTTTGAGAGAGTTAAAAAAAAGAAGACTAAAAAATAGTTACTAGAAGTAGTAACAACTTTTCACTCTAACTTTCTACAAAAGT
>Ga0209403_10008177_pt1 | contig 10139 bp, 9 predicted proteins | sample ArcticOcean_MG_C_8_FD_187440 | JGI IMG/M metagenome (GOLD analysis project Ga0209403, IMG submission 187440) | Marine microbial communities from western Arctic Ocean - ArcticOcean_MG_CB11_86 (SPAdes) (version 2) | ecosystem: Environmental > Aquatic > Marine > Oceanic | place: Arctic Ocean...
AGACACCCCAGATTGGTCACGGGAGCAGCACACCCCGGGCACGACCGTCCCTGGCCAGTTCCACAAACGTCGGCTCAACCCGGTCGTCGGCGAGCACGGCCTGGACGTCTTCGAAACTGGCCGGCTCCCCGTGATCGACGCGCACGAGCCGGTCGCCAGGCAGAATCCCGGCCTCAGCTGCGCGACTGCCGGCCACGACCGACGCCACCAGAAACCCGACCGCGGGCTGTTCCCAGACGAGGCCAGCGCTATGCGGACCCGGCGCGTCGAGTCGTGCATCGATGGCACGGGCCGGTAGCGCGATGGTCACTCTGTCGTGGCCCCGGCGAGCCTCCAGCCAGAATGTCTCCTGACTGGGCGCCTCGTCGCCTTCCAGAATGCGGAGGTCCTCGACCGACTCAAGCAGGGCGCCATCGAGAGACAGCAGGATATCGCCCGGCCGCAACCCGGTCGCCGCGGCCGGATAGCCTTCCCACAATTCACGCACCATGAGACCGTCGCCCAACCCGAAATGAAATGACTCAGCCGGCTCCAACCCCTCGACGCTGACTCCCCAGCGCGCGCGCAGGCGGCTCTCGTGAGTCTCTCCCTCGACAAGGAGGTCAGTCACGCTCGCCGCACTGACCGCGATATCGTGTCCATCGCAACGAAGCATCACGGCCAGCAGATTCCCGTCAAGGTCGAAAACGCCCCCTCCGAGCATGGGTGGCTGAATCGAGACGGTGGTGACGACCTCCTCGACCCGCTGGTCCCCGCACGGTCGACTCGCGGTGCCAAGAGACGTGCCAGGCGCGAACGCGAGCGCCGCTTCGGCCTCCCAGGCCGCCAAGACCCAGTCGCCGGTCTCCACCTCACCAGCTGCGCGTCGACGCGGAGCCGGGGCCCGGCCATCCAGTTGGGGCGTGCGCATGCCGGCCAGCGGTAGATGAGGACCGGACACGTTGGTGTACGCGCCGACGTCGCCCCCAATGGCAGCCACCGTGACGGCGGCTGGAAACCGGCCGGCGAGACGGGCCGTCACCACGCGATCCTCGCTCCAGACCACACCGCTCCGGCCAGCACTGCGGAGCCTGACCAACCCGGGCGCGAGGTCGGCCGCCAACTCGCCGAAGAATTCGGTCATTTCCTCGAGTTCGCGGCGTTGCGTGAGCGCTGGCAGTCGACTCAACTCCGTCTGCGACCCGGCCCCGACGGGCTCGGACACAAGCTCCCCTGGTTTCAGCACCCACCCGATAGTGAGAATGAGACCCGCTGCGATCGCGAGAATGAGGATGTAGCGCGGATTCCGCGAATAGTCGGGGCCGCCGCCTGAAGTCACGGAAGTGATGGAAGCCCCCTACTCTTTCACGACCCAGCCGTCGCGAAGCTCGATCACCCAGCGGCCGTAGGCTGCATTCGCCTCAGAGTGGGTCACCTGGATGATCGTCTTACCGCCCTGGTTGAGCTGGGTGAACAGCTCCATGATCTCCTGCCCCTGCGCCGTCAGGAATTCTCCCTCCTTGACATCGAGGTCGATCTGCCGCAGCACGAACGTCTTGCTGACACCGTGTGATTACGATTTTTCCAGATTTCGTAGCACGATCATAATGTCTCACATTCTAGCTAGGGTGGCCGCGACACGGGGCGAGACTCTCGCGCCTCGCCCCTTTTCCGCTACTGCTCGTTCGTCTCCTGTACGAAGCGACTGGCTTCGTCGTAGCCTGGCATGTCGGCGCGTCCTTCCCAATTGGAGAGCAACCGCGCGTAGGCCTCGACGGCCGTCACCGAGTCGCCGCTACGGGACGCGGCACGCGCCATGCCCAGCAGGGAACGTGAACGGCCGGGCATCCTGACCAATGAGACTGCGAACTTCTCGGCTGCTTCCGCCGGTTGGCCCATCTCGAGCAGAATCTCGCCATACAGCTCGTACGGAGGCTTCACCGGACTCGCCGCGCCGTTCGGCAGACGCATCTCGTCGACGATCTCAAGCGCCTCGTCCATGAGCGCAATTGCGTCGTCACTAGCCCCCTGGGCCAGCCGCACGAGGGCGGCCACCTCGTGAAACATGATGCGATTGGCGGGGCTGTCGTCGTCGGCCAGCGCCTTCAGCTTCGCCTCGGCCTCGACGGCTGTCCCAAGGTCCCCAGTCTTCACAGCACTGATGCCAATCGCAAGGAGTTCGGCCGCTAGCGAGTCGTCGGTGATCGGAGACGTCCGCCACTCTTCGGTCTCAACGGTGTAGCGCGCACGCACCAGCGGCAACGTGTTCGTCGCACGCGCCTGCCCATCGCTCTCACGGTTCACCATCTCCAGCCGCTCGATCCAGGTCCGCGCCTTGGCAAAGTCACCAAGCTGGAGATCGCCATACTGGCCCCAGTCAAGTGGATGAACCGTGTCGCCTACGCTGTCACCAGGCTCCCACAGAGCTCGGGCCGCGTCGTACGCTTTCTGGTTGTGGTCCGATACGTAGTCCCACATCCCGTGCTGAATAAAGATGTGGGTGGGCATGTGTCGCGCGTGGGCGACCGCCGGAGCGATCTCCGCGTATCGAAGCGCGGACGGCAGCGCCAGCGGTGCGTGGGTTGGATCGTCGAAAGCATGGATCGCATAGTGCGGTGCGCCCGGATGGTCCGGGTTCTTGCCGAACACCTCGAGCGCCAGCGCACCGGCCTGCATCTCATACCTGAAGGTCCGGTCGTTCATGGCCCGCGCCGCGCTCAATGTCGCGACGGCCGCGAAGGTCGTCACTTCGTCATCGTCCGGAAATCGTTCGTGCAGCTGCTGCATCGCTTCCATGTAGGCGACCCGGTTGTCGCGCCACTCGCCCTCCCCCCAGAGCACCTCGACCGCTCCCAGGAAGCCCTTCTCTCGGTCGGTTGGCGCTTTGGCCAGGCGCTCGGCGGTATTTGCACCCAGCCGGGCGAGCACCGCGCGCGGAGATTCGCCATCCTGTTCGGCAAACAGTGGGTGGTTGTAGCACAGTGCCTCACCCCAGTACGCCATCGCGAAGTCCGGATCAATCCGCTGGGCGGCCTGGAACTCCTCGATGGCCTGCTTCCAGCCAAAGCTGTGGAGGATGGCCACCCCGCGGAGGAAATGCCGTTGTGCCTCAGGGGTCCCGGACGTCGGAAAATCGAGCGACCCGACGCTCTCGAGTTGGGCCTGGGCTGGCGCGGCCGCCAGCAGGGCGAAGAGGGCGACGCAGATAGACAGTCGTTTCATGGCAAGACTCCTCACAAGAAAGCGCGGCGAACCCCGAACGCCGATTATAGCGCCGTCCGATCGCCACCCCAGACGGACACCACTGTCACCGGGCAGTGACGCGCCAGTGAACTTCACGACACGAGCGCCCGCCACGCAATGGTACGATCCCTGCAAAACCGTCTATTGATCATTACGCACCCGAAATTATCTCCGCCCGCCGAGGCCCTTATGCCACTCTCGCTCACGTGTCCGTTCGTCAGTCGCCTCGCTTGGTCCTCGAGCGTGGCCGTGGTGCTCACCCTCGCCGTCCTCGTCTCGCCGGTGTCGGCGGCATCAGGCCCGGGCGTCGAACAAGCCACGCAACCGACCGGCGCCCAGGGCTTTCGTGAGCCGGACTTCCTGTTCAGCTGGCCCAGGACCTACGTCGGCGTGGCGGGCGGTTGGCTCGCCACCTCGCAGCGCGGTGGAATCTTCGACCTGGCTCGCGACCTGCTGACAGTGGAGGACGGGGACTTCGACAGCGGCGTGGTACGGTTCGCGATTGGGCGGGCGCTCAGCCGCCGGTTCGATCTCTCAGCTGAGGTCGGCTTCAGTCGTGCAACCGTGCCCTCTGAATATCGCGATTTTCTTGAGGGTGACCTCCCGATTACGCAAACGACAGAGTTTTCCCAAGCTCCCGTGTCTGCCACCGTGCGCCTGTGGCTGGTTCCTCGTGGCCGCATGGTAGGCCGCTTCGCGTGGGTGCCAGCCGCGGTGGCCCCCTATGTCTCGGGCGGCGTCGATGCGCACTGGTATCGATTCACGCAATTCGGGGATTTCGTCGATGTCGTCGATCTCTCCATCTTTTCCGACACCTTCGAATCAAGCGGTTGGGCCGCCGGTGCGCACGTAGCAGGGGGGATCAGCGCGCATCTGATCAAACAATTGTTCCTGACCGTCGAGGCGCGCTATGGTTGGGCGGCGACACCGTTGTCGAACGACTTCGTCGGATTCGAGGACATTGATCTCGATGGTCTCCAGGTTACTGGCGGCGTCGAGTTCGCCTTCTAGTCGAGTTCGCCTTGTAGACGAGTCAGCGAGGATGCCCATGACGATGACGACACATCTGCTCCGACAGCTGGGCGACCGGCGACCCGTCGTGACAGCGCTTGCCCTTGCGGCGTGCCTGTTGGGTGCGACCACGGCCGGAGGCCAAACTGCGGCCCCCGCCGACTCCGTCTGGCTACCCTGGCTCGGGTGCTGGCAGCTCGTGGAGGAGACCGGCGCACTGCCGGACGAGTGGGCGGATCGGCGGTCCTACGCCGATCGCGTCGTGGTGTGCCTGAACCCGACAACGGGCGACAACGCGGGCGTGTCCGTCGAGGTGACCACCATCGCCGATGCCAAACGGGTACTCGTCGAGACGCTGCACGCGGACGGTCGGCCGCAGCCCGTAGACGAAGCCACGTGCCGCGGCGAACGACGAGACACCTGGTCGTTCGACGGGGCCAGGCTTTTTACACGGTCAGCGTTGACCTGCGAAGACGACACCGACCGCCTGGTGTCTGGCGTGGGTCTCATGACCGATGCCTTGACGTGGCTGGACATGCAGCTCGTAGACGCGGGCGATCGAAGCGCCGTGACGGTTCGCCGGTATCGACGGGTCGGCGAAGCGACGACGACCGATGCCGGGGCCACCCCGTTGCCGCTGCGGCTGCGGGCCCGGGCACGCGAGGCCGCACATCTGATTTCGACGACGGAACTCAGTACCGACGACATCATCGAGGCTCAGGACCTGGCCGAACAACCGGTCGTCGAAGCGCTCATGGTGGAAACAGATGCGACGTTCGACCTCGATGGACGCGGGCTGCTCGAGTTGGATGACGCTGGCGTCCCAAGTGACTTGATCGACCTGATGGTCGCCCTCTCGTTTCCGGATTGGTTTCACGTGGACCGACCAGCATCACGCGGTGGGTCGGCCGGCAGCGGAGGCTTCGCCTCTGCTGACCCGTGGGGCCCATACGGTCAGGCAGGGTTCAACGACTGGTACCCACTCTACGCGTCGCCATTCGGCTACTACTACGGCTGGTCCGCGTACGACTCGCTGTACTACCTCAACCCGTATGGCTCGGGGGTTGTCTTCACCGACGACCGGGACAGCGGACGCCGCACGGACGGGCCGGCGGGCCGCGCGTACGCGGGCCGGGGGTACTCGAGCATTGGCGCGAGGACACCGTCACAGGTGTCCGAACGGCGCGCCCGCCGACGAGGGACCGACTCGGGCACGTCGTCAGCGCAATCAGCCGGCGGGCGACGGAGCGGCGGCAGCACCAGTTCTACGAGCCGGGGCGGCGGCAGCACCGGTTCAACGAGCGGAGGCGGCGGACGCGCCACGTCCGGCGGCTACAGCCGAGGCGGGTCGACCGGACGAACAGCCAAACCTCGCTAGCGCGAACAGACGGCACCCGTTGCATGGGACCCCAGTGTCGATGAACTGACAAAATGGATCACTGCTGAACATTTTCGTCACGCCTGCTGCTCTACCACGGTCGCAAGACATCTCGGCTTGACCGAGCAACACCTTATTTTCGAATCAGTTGGCCGGTTTATCCGCAGTCGCGGCCGCTTGGTCACGATATTGCTACGTTGTAGTGGTGAGCCATGCCACGGCGTGGCGTCGCAATCCGCGGCGGTCAAGACGCCGGCAACGAAGGTAATACTGTGACGGTTGAACCCACACTGCACGATGCCCATCGGTTGCTACGAGAAGGACGGGTCGACAGCACCATCGACGCCTACGCTGCCGTCCTCAAAGGACGCCCCGATGACTGGATCACGGCAAACCGGCTTGGCGATCTATATGTGTAAACGGGACAGATGGATGCGGCGGTTGAACAGTTCAGCCTTGTCGCGCACTGTCTGGTTGAGAGAAACCTCTTGCCGAAAGCGGCGGCGCTGTACAAGAAAGTCCTGAAGGTCGTGCCAGGCGATGCATCGACACGAAGCCAACTCGTCGACCTCGCGCTTCGTCAGGGATTTCGGGTCGAGGCGATAGGCCATCTCACGGCGATGGTCGAGCAACGCCGCGCGTCCGGCGACGACGCGGGTGCCCTCGAAGTGCAACACCGGATAGACAGCTTGCGACGGCCCGCGGCGGACGCAACCGAGGAGGCGCCTGCAGAACGGATGGATCCGGACGACACACAGGTGGCGATGGCGACCCTGCCTACGGGACCTGACACGCAGGAGGAAGCCACGGCGGCCCGCGAGGCCACGGGTACGGCGCCGACGGCCGCCGTCACCCAGTCCGAAGGGCGCGTCGAACCGACAGCCCCAGACCGTCAGCGGCAACTCACACTGCAGCTGATCGAAGACGAGATTCGGGCCGGGCGGCTGAAGCGCGCGCGCCAGTTGGTGTTGGTCGTGCTCTCGGAGACCAGCGATGCCACGGAGCACATCCTGGATCTGGCGAAACGACTGACGGCGGAGACCGGTGACGCCACCGTGATGTGCGCCGACGCATTGCTTGATGCGGCGAGGCGGGGACAGGCGCCCCCGACGAACATCGCAGCGGTGCGGTCGTTGGCAGCGTGGGTACCGGCACAGCCAGAAGGCAGCCAGTGGCCGGCAGCACGCCTGGAACGGCTCGCGCGAATCGACACGGCCGCAGCCTTGGAACTGCCACCAGAGGAACGACATGCCCTGGTAGAGGTCGGACCGGATCTGACCACCGGCGCGGAGGCGAACACGAGCTACGCTCCGTCGCCCGCACCTCCATTCACGTCCGCTGTGGCGGCGGCCGTGTAAGCGGGGGGTCGTCGGTGGCTGTTGCCATCGGCGACCCCGGTTTTGCCACCCCCGGCCGCCACGACCGTGGCAAGACCGCGGTCAGTCGGGCCCATACTGGCTAATACATTGGCCGATGCCGGGCCAACCGTTTGACCGAACACGCCAGTCTGCAAGTCTCGCACGCGGCCGTCCGGATGGCTCAAGGCACCACCTGCATCCACTCCTGGAAAGTCCAGAGCGCGCTCAAGACCGCCCACGCGCCGCCCACCTCGCGCAACTACCCTGCGAAGTGGTGCTTCAGCGAATCGAGCAGCGCTTTGTAGATAGGGTCACAGAACTCTTTGACCCCGCCTTGGCTATCCTGCCAGGTCGACGACCACTCCACGAAGGTGCCGTTGCCGTCTGTCACGGCGAAGACACGGACGACGCCGATGTATCCGCTGACCCGGTCCCGGGACACCGCCTCAGGGCCATCGTCGATGGAATACTTCACCACCCGGTCCACGTCGTTGAGGCTCTGCAAGGTCTCGTGAAACGCGCCGTTCAGGACCCGCTTCGCCCCGAGCTGGTCACCGGCGGCGTCGCCGACCGGCTCGAGACTTGTGATCACCTTGGGCGCAAATGACAGGTCATGAAAGTTGCGAAGCGCGGCCCATACCTGCTCGACCGGCGCGTTGACGACGCACGTGTTGTAGCACCCCAGTGATCCCTCCTGCTGTCAGCTTCGTCTCACAGTACTGCCACCAACCGCGGCAACAGGACATGAGACTCCGGTTCCATGGACAATCAACGATTATAGACACAGACTGCATCGGCTGACTCTACGTCGCTATCACAAGCGTGGTAGATCCCACCCGAACGCGAGAATGACAGTGGCGCCATGATCGACATCACTCAACTCGTCAAGGTATACGACGGTTTTCGGGCCGTGGACGGGTTGTCGCTCCGGGTCGAGACGGGGCAAATTCTCGGCCTGGTCGGCCCCAACGGCGCCGGCAAGACGACGACGCTTCGCTGTCTGGCGGGAATCATTCCTCCGACATCGGGGCACATCACCATCGCCGGCTTTGACCTGCACACCCATCCCATCGAGGCCCGGCAACGACTCGCGTTTGTGCCGGATGAACCGCACCTTTTTGACCATCTGACGGCGCTCGACCATCTCACGCTGTTCGCACGGCTCTACGGGGTCACGGACGGACCGACACGGGCCGAGACGCTGCTGGAGGAAGCTGAACTCGTCGACCAACGTCTGTCATTCCCTAGCGAGCTGTCACGCGGTATGAAACAGAAATTGGTCGTGGCGTGCGCCTTGCTCCATCGCCCCGAGGTCTTGGTGCTCGACGAGCCGCTCACCGGTCTTGACCCGGCCGCTATGCGCCGGATGAAGCGAACGGTGCGCGATACCGCCGCGGCCGGCGCGTCGGTCATCGTCTCGTCGCACATGCTGCAGCTCGTCGAAGAAGTCTGCGACCGGGTGCTAATCGTGAACCGTGGTACGCAGGTACTCGCGGGGACGCTCGACGAAATTCGTCTCCAGTTGCCGGACGTCGACGCGGACGCGGATCTGGAGACGCTCTTCATGAAGGCGACGGGGGCAGACACGTGACACCCCTGCTGTTTCTCATGTGGCGGTCGCTACATGGCCGCGTGACGCGGTGGCTTCGACTCATGAAGCAGCCGAAATATCTGGTCGGCACGCTGGCCGGCGTGGCGTGGATGGCGATGTTCGCGCTGCGCCCGATGCTACGCGCCAACCCCACCGCCGAGTTGGGCGAGCAGATCGCAAACATCGTGGAATGGCTTCCGGCACTCGAGACGGCCGCGGCCCTGGCGTTGCTGGTTGCCCTGTCGCTGTGGTGGCTGTGGCCGTTCGGCAAGGCGTCGCTTGAGTTGAACGAAACCGAACTGCATCTCCTCTTGCCTGCACCGGTACGGCGGCGACACCTGATCCAGTACGCCGTGTTGCGCAGTCAATGGGGCGTCTTGTTCGGCTGTTTCATGATTTCGTTGTTCTCCTCTGGCGGCGTGCCGGGCCTCTTCGTCTGGCGATTCGTCACCGTCTGGATGTTCCTGACGCTCTGGCATTTGCATGGCCGCGGCCGCGGCCTGTGGCTCGCCCGTCTCCAGGAATTGCCCCCAGCCCTCGCGTGGCGCAGGCGAGCGACGGTGATGGCGCTGGTGGCGTGCGTCTGGGTGCTCTTGGTATCAGGGATCGCCTCGGTGGTAACGCCGCTCTCAGGGCTCAGCACCGACGGCGCCGCGACCCTACAGGGGGCCCTCTCGCTGGAACGGTTGCGAGCTGACGCTCCCCTGTTCGCACTGCTACTCACGCCGACGAGGTGGCTGGTCGGCCCGATCTTTGGTGGGTTGGTCCCCAACGCCCCGCTAGTGGGACGGCTTGCGTCCGCCGCCTGGCCGCTCCTCCTCGTGATCGCCCACAACGAGTGGGTCGTGCGGTCGCAGACCCGTTTCGAAGAGGCCACACTCGAACGGTCCCGCCGGCAAGCCGCGAAGGGGGACGCGGCAGCGCGTTTCCGCAAGGTCCGGCGACGTCGACGCCAGCAGGCGCCGTTCACGCTCGGACCCGTCGGGCGTCCTGAAACGGCGATCGTGTGGAAGAACCTGATGCTCGCACATCGCACGCATCTTGGTTTCGCGATCGCCGCCGTCGTCGTCGCGTCAACCGGGCTGCCAGAGTGGTTGATCGCCATCATGACCGTGGCCGGGACGGTAGGACTGGGTGTCACGCCCCTGATGGCCGGGCACCAGTGGCGCAATGACCTGCGCACCGACTTGCTACGGATCGACGTCATCCGGACCTGGCCCATCGACGGCTGGCGGTTGTTCACGTCGCAAGTGGTGCCACCCGCGATGGTCGCAACCCTCTACGCGGCGGGCGCGGGCGGCCTGCTCCTGATCGCGGGCATCGCGGCCACAACCCCTGGCGCCAGCGGCACAGTGCTTCTACCGCCGGACCTGGCCGCGTCGCTCGGTGTTTCCCAGCTCACCTTGCTGTTGCTCGGGCTGGCCACCCTGCTACCGCTGGTGGCGGCGGTCGCAGCGCTGTCAGCCACCCTCCAGAATCTGCTGGCCTTGCTCTGGCCCAGCTGGATCCAGTTGGGCCAGCGTCGTACGGGGTCGGCCGCGCACATCGGGCAGGGGATGTTGACCGGCCTGGGACTGCT
>Ga0209403_10008182_pt1 | contig 10135 bp, 9 predicted proteins | sample ArcticOcean_MG_C_8_FD_187440 | JGI IMG/M metagenome (GOLD analysis project Ga0209403, IMG submission 187440) | Marine microbial communities from western Arctic Ocean - ArcticOcean_MG_CB11_86 (SPAdes) (version 2) | ecosystem: Environmental > Aquatic > Marine > Oceanic | place: Arctic Ocean...
AGCTTGCATCATCGCATAGCAAGTAGTCGGTCCGATAAAACTGAATCCCAACTTTTTGAGCGCCTTACTCATCTCGGTACTAATATCTGTGACAGCCGTAATGTCATCCATGGTCTTACGCTGATTAACAATAGGTTCACCATCTACAAAATCCCATAAAAAGGCGCTGAAAGCATCTTCATCATTTCCAAAATGTTCAACGAATGTTTTGGCATTATTAATTGCAGAGCGAATCTTTGCTTGATTACGAACAATTCCTGCATCATTCATCAGCCGCTCCACATCATCGCCATCAAATGCGGCAACCTTGGCTGGGTCAAAGCCGGCAAACGCATTACGATAATTATCTCGCTTTCTGAGGATAGTTATCCATGAAAGTCCAGATTGTGCACCTTCTAGAACAATTTTCTCAAACAATCTACGCCCATCGTGATTTGGTCGCCCCCATTCTTCATCATGGTAAGCGATGTAAAGCGGGTCTTTGGTAGACCATGGGCACCGCGTTTCTTCAATCATTATGTAAACGGGTTATGTATTGGGCTTTTGTCATTTCCATCTTGTTTGATGGTGTTGCAAAACATCAACTATTGTTGACTGCGTCTGATGTATTCAGAGTAATTTCCAGGCCAAATTTTGAGACTTCCATCGCCTTTCAATTCCCAAATAGTGTCACAAACTTGGTCCAAAAACCAACGATCGTGACTAACTGAAATTATTGCCCCATCATACTCCTTCAACGCTTCTTCAACAGCATCAGCGGCATCAGTATCAAGGTGATTTGTAGGTTCATCAAGAAGTAATAGATTATTCTCTTCCAAGAGGAGTTTGAGCATCGCCACTCTCGCTCTTTCCCCACCACTTAGTTTGCTCATTTGTGTCTTGACCATTCCTGGGCTGAACTGAAACTGGCCTAGCAGTGCGCGCAAGTCACCATACGGCATTTTTGGTTTCATTTTCTGAATTTGTTGTTCAGGGGTGAGTGTGTAATCGATGTTCCTGTGGTCTTGATGGAAGTAACCGGTTTGCACACCTGGCAGAACTTCTAATTCTCCAGAATCGAGTTTTAATTCACCCATGATGAGACGCAACAATGTGGTTTTTCCAGCGCCATTAGGACCGACAACACCAACTTTTTGGCCACGACAAACACCAACCGTCACAGCATCTAAGATAGGTCTATTAAGCCCTTCAAAAGTGAGGCTTGCTTTACGAAAATCCAATACATCTAAACTGCTTTTTTGGGTTGAAGAGAGATTGAAACGAAGTGCTTTACGCTGTCTTGGTTTGATTGAGCGTAACCATTTCAACTCTCTTTGGGAACGCATAATCATGAAGTGTTTTTGGGAAATTGATTTATCGAATTTATTTGCCCTTTTCATTGATTTTAAAGCACCAGTAAGGCGTTTAATCTCCTTGGTGACTTTCTCAATTCGTTCATCAAGGGTTTGTAAGAACAATTCTTTTTGTTTCATATAAGCTGAATAATTCCCTGGATATCTATGTAGTGACATGCTGTGAACTTCAACAATATTATTGCACACACGGTCAAGGAAATATCGGTCGTGACTGACAATCAAAAGTGCACCTTTGAACTTCATCAAAAAATCTTCCAACCAGTCAAGTGTTTGCAAGTCAAGGTGATTGGTAGGCTCGTCCAAGAAAAACACATCAATCTCACCAAGTCCGACAAGTTGCCGTGCCAACGCAACTTTCGCCCGCTCACCTCCAGAGAGTTGTGAAATTGAGATATCCAAAGGGTGGTGTGCCAAATCCAAAGCCTTCAGGATTTGTTTGGCGTGACCTGCTGCATCACCACCACCGGAACGAGCCATTAGACTCTGCAATTCTTGGTAACGATCCATCACTTGTTGCCATTCACCATCGTAGAATGTTGGGTCAGCCATTGAAGTTTCAATGCTGGTAATTTCATCCTCTATTTCTTTGAATTGTCTGCCTCTTCGGTTCAATTCTTCTTCCAAAGTTGCATCTTCTTCAATATCGCGAACTTGAGTTAAAAATGCGATTCTAAGCGCAGGAGCGAAATTAATATCACCAATATCTTGGTCTTGATTGGAGATTGTGCGTAGAAGAGTGGTCTTGCCAGCACCGTTGTGTCCAACGATTCCAATTCGGTCGCCTTCATCGACTCTAAGTTTGACTCCTTCTAGAACATTAAGAGAGCCAAACGCCTTGTGGACATCATCCAAACGAATCAGTTCACGTGCCATTCAAACCCCTCTTGTAAAGCGAGCCCGAGAGCCACCCCTTCAAGGCTTAACCGGTTCAAATTGAGTATTAATCACCGAGGTTGCTGTTGGCTGTGATGATATGCAGAGTTCCTCCACCAGATAATATGCCGTAAAACAAGTAATTACCAGATGGATGGAAAGCTATTGGGAGAGGGGTAGTCAAGTTTGTTGCAAACGTGGTAACCTCTCCCTGCCACCCTTGAGGATTAGTTGAGTTTTCTTCAAAATCAATTTGAACGATTTCATGCCCAACTGGAATCACTGCATTCCATGAACCAAATACTGTCGCATAGACCGTATGCTCATTTCCAGGAAATGTTGAGTTCACCGGTCTTTTCGTCATTCCGTTGAGACTACTGTGGGCGGTCCAAGTTGCTACAGGCCCGATAGTTCCGGCTGGGGTAGGGTGTTCAGGGTCATCTTCAGGCCAACCATAATCAGCCCCAGCGTCTAACAAATTCACTTCTTCAAGAGGATGTTTCCCATCCCAATCCCGGCCATTATCGCTAAACAGGTAGCCGATTCCTTCCACCCACACACCATCGTATGAATTGCGCACACCACTGGCTAGGACTCCGTGTTCTCCAGTACTTGGGTCGACCCAGAGCAGAGCCGCGTTGCGTTCATCGTCTTGGTCACAGACATTGCAAGTCGAGCCAACATGCCAGACTAATGTGCCATTACCCAATTCATTGATTGCATTAGGTTGATGATTTCCAATTGAAATACCATCTATCATTGCCCATCTTTCATTTTGTTTGACCTCTTCCATCCATCCTGTGTCTAGGCCGGAATGATTGATTCGAGTTAGCCTACCTGCTTCGGAAACCATGATGAAATCCTCAGCGATGTGAATGCCATGTGGTCGATCAAACTCATCTAACCAAGTTGAGTGTTGAGATACATTCCAACTCCAGTCTGTGGTATTGTAATCAAATTCTAGAGAAACTAATCTACCACCATCGCGGTCACAGATAAGTAGAATACTGGAATTAACCCATTCAAGGCAACTCGGGCCACCCAAATCTTCAGCTACCAATTCGATTGTGTAATTATCGCCAATCGTGGGCTCACTAAACTGTGTATAGGGGAAGATGTGACTCGCGAGCAGCATCGCGATTAGAGTTGAGATGAGCAAAGCCGGCCCAAGTTTCCGCACCTTGCTCGCTTCCGTCATTAAAATCAGAACGGAGAGGCGTAGGTGTTGACGGTTTCGGAGATTCTTAGCAATTGATTGTACTTGGCAACGCGGTCAGTACGGCATGGCGCACCAGTCTTGATTTGGCCAGCGTTTGTGCCAACAGCCAAGTCGGCGATTGTAGTATCTTCAGTCTCTCCTGAGCGGTGACTAACCACAGTGGTAAATTCACTATCCCAGGCAGTACGCATTGTTTCAAGCGTTTCAGTGACTGAACCAATTTGATTGAGTTTGATGAGAATTGAGTTAGCAGAACCGGCATCAATTCCTTGTTGTAATCGTGCCTTTTGCGTGACAAATAAGTCATCACCAACAATTTGGCAGCGCCCACCATCTCGCTTGGTAAAACTCTCCCAAGAAGCCCAATCATCTTCATGGAATCCATCTTCAATTGAGAGGATAGGGTAGTCATCAAGCCATGCGGAGTAGAGTTCACCTAACGACTCTCCTGAGATTGCTTTCCCATCAATTTGGTAAGCCTCATCACGGTAAAATTCGCTAGCAGCACAGTCTAGTGCAATACCGATTTGGTCGGTTGAATAACCAGCCCCTTCGATGGCTCTAACCATGTAGGACAACCCTTCTTCGTTGGCTGGAAGGTTTGGTGCGAATCCACCTTCGTCACCCACGCCACCGAGTAGGCCATCTTGTTTCAGCGCCCCTTTGAGCGCGTGATAACATTCCACTCCCGCTCTGAATGCGGTGGTAAAATCATCAAATCCATGAGGAACTACCATGAATTCTTGCACGTCAACATTCGAGTTAGCATGAGAACCACCGTTGAGAATGTTCATCATAGGTACTGGGATAGAGACATCGCCACCACCTGCAATATGCTTCCACAGTGGCTCATTAGCAAGATTAGCGGCCGCTTTGAGGCTCGCCATACTTGCTCCTAAAATTGCGTTAGCACCAAATTTTGATTTGTTTGCAGTTCCATCCGCATCAATCATTGTGGCATCAAGAGTTTCTTGGTCGCCTACATCCATGCCGATTAGAAGGTCACGAATAGGGCCGTTTACATTAGTAACAGCCGCATCAACACCTCTACCTACCCAGCGAGATTTATCCCCATCTCGGAGTTCAAGTGCTTCGTGAACACCAGTTGATGCACCACTAGGAACAATTGCTCGTCCAGCCATTTGATTGTTGACAAACACATCAACTTCAACGGTTGGATTTCCTCTGCTATCAATCACCATGCGACCGCGCAAGTCGTTGATTATGTCACTCATCACTCCCGCCTGTAACTAATGCCACGCAAAGCGGTTGGATAATCTTACGCATATCAGTTAAGCCAACTTAACCAGTTTGCCACTTCATTTTGGATGGTTGGCACTTCGTGTTCCTCATCACAACTAAGAACATAGCACAATTCCTCTCCTCTTGGTGATATGGAGAAAAGTTCGGTTGAAAAGATAGGTTCGTCACCCTCTTGTTCAGAATTATTTCTTTTATCATCAACGAAGCAGTGAACCATCCCGCGTGGGTAGTGTTGCATGCTTCCTTCTTTAGGATCACAAACAACAACACTTTCGTTTAGGAAAATAATTGCTGTCCCATCTTCTGGATTGGTGCTGTGGCCACGGATTTTGCATCCTTCAAGCATAGTAGCGACATCAACATTGTACCATGTGATGTGGTTTTCACAACTTTCTAAGTTGCAGACTTCATCAAGAAATTCCTGCACTCGTAGTTGACTCAAAGCTGAGTCCGAACCACTTTGCATAACCCATCCAATGGCTCGGTCCATTTGAACCCAATGATAATTTAATCACCAAAAATTTCCCGAATTTCAAATTAAATCCGAAACATTTCATTAAAAACGACTCATAAAAACCGTATTTGTTATCATAATAATTTTCCTATATTCGGTAAACCATACCGGATTACAACCAAAAGAACGTATTATCATAGGATTAATATACGAAATGTGGAAGCGTTGCCCCATGAACATAGATTCAACCGACCGCACTCTTCTCAGTGCATTAAGGGATAATTCCCGTACATCATACGTAGACCTCGCTAAATCAATAGGTGTTTCTGAGCGAACAGTACGTACGCGTATGAAAAAACTTGAGGAAGATGTCATTCAGCGCTACACAATCATTGAGCGAGGGGTCGGTCTTTCTGCACTTGTACGAATCAAGTTAGGCCCAGGTACCGAGGTAGGTACATTGGCAGGAGAGTTCTCAATGTGGGATGGGGTGCTTACCTGTTACGAAGTTGGAGGGGGTTTAGATGCCGACCTACTTTTGATAGTCTCAGTTTCTGATACACACGCCCTGCGTGAACTCCTTGATCGAATCTGGCTAACAGCCCCAGATGCAGCAGTTGTTGAAACCCATACAACTCTAATCATAGAGCAATATTGATTTCAAAATAAATTATTGCACCCATTGGGGAAACTTAGTCATGCAAATCGCGAATTCTTCGCTATCTAAATTACTTGCAAGCCATGTGTGAACATAGGGCCAATCTTGAGAATCAAACCATTGCCTATCATGATTGGCAAATTGCCTTACGAAAGGAAATAGGGCATCACTAAGGGTCGTTGAAATCGGCTTTCCAGCAATTTTCCTATTCAGTTCAAAGAGGTATTCTGCTGCCTTATTTCTGTGTTCAATACTGTCTACATTATCATGATGATTAGGGTATTTATATCGATCTAGGTGAAATTTAAATTCATCATCATTTTTACGAACCCATTCTTCTTCATCTTGGTTTAAGTCCCAATTAAGAACGTATTGCATGATTTCTAGACTTTCTTCAATCACAGTCCCATCATCCAATAGCATGACGGGTACCGTACCCTTTGGTGAAATTTCCATCAAATGGTTTGGCCTATCTCGTAACAATACTTCTCGGTGTTCAACTTCAGTTTGTGAGCGAATTAAAGCCATCCTAGCGCGTATTGCGTAGGGGCATCTTCTGAATGAGTAGAGAATTGGTTTACCCATTCTAGTTCCTCAAATCAATTTGAATCTAGCCAGTTCGCAATCCTACTGAGCCCTTCTCGTAGGGTTTCTTCATCACAAGCATAAGAGACTCTGACGAAACCTTCACCACCATCAAGTAATCCGCCGGGAATGAGTTGCACCTTTGCATCATTCAGCGCTTTTGTAGCAAAGGTGGTGGAATCCATTCCAGTCCCAGTGATATCAACAAAGCCGTAGAATGCACCTTCTGGCTCTGGCATTGAAAGCCCATCAATAGCGGCAATACCATCCATCAAAATCTGCCGCCTCACCAAATATTCTCGTTTGAATTCTTCAACAGCGTCATCAATTTCAGATGTCAGAGCGGCTAATGCTGCATCCATCAAGAATGAAGGGATATGTGAGCAGGCATTAGCCTGTAATTTCCCCATTGCTCGCATCACTTTTTCAGGCCCAGAGACGATTCCAATTCTCCAACCGGTCATGGCAAAAGACTTCGACCAACCAGTAATTACAATGGTTCGCTCCGCTCCACCTTCAAGACTTGCTGGGGAAATGTGGTCCCACCCAGTCCAGTTGAGACGTGCGTAAATCTCATCTGAGATTAACCAAAGGTCGTGCTTCTTGGTGATTTCCAAAAGTTGGGTAATTTCCTCAGGAGTATAGACCGCTCCTGTTGGGTTATTTGGTGAATTAATTACTATCATCTTGGTTTTGTCAGTGATAGCAGCCTCAATTGCATCTAGGTTAGGGTGGAAATTTTCTTTGTTGACTGGAACATGGATTGGCTTTAGTTGCAACATTCTGCACTGGATATCGTATGATGGCCAAGCAGGTGCTAGCAGAATGACTTCATCACCCGGCTCACAACATACCATGAATGTGTAGAGCAGGGCCTGCTTTGCCCCTGGAGTAATGATGACATTTTCCGTGGTAGCAGGAATATCGTAGCGCTCGCGAAGGCGATCCGCTGAGCATTCACATAGTTCTAGTGAACCTTCAGAGCGGGTGTATTTTGTCTTCCCTTCGTTGAGAGATTTAATGGCTGCCTCAACGATTGGTTGAGGAGTATCAAAGCCAGGTTCGCCAACAGTCCAGCGAATTACACCGGCTGGTGGGGCGGCCAAAAACGGCTTGATTCCAGCAGGTAAATCGACGAAACGTTCAGCGATGTCAACCATTCAATCATCTCCTCAAACCCGGCTGGTGTGGCAGGGGTGATTAAGCGAGCAAGTGGTCTTGAAAGAACTTGCCGCCACCAATAATTGGCACAACTCGCAAAGTTGTTTGTCGCTCGTGTTGAAATAGGGCCCCTTTCGGCGACAATACGAAGCGTCGGTAGCAAAGCTTGGTTACGCGATGGACTGCAAATCCATTTTACGGGGGTTCAAATCTCTCCCGGCGCTCCATCATTATCGTAGTCAAGGTCTTCAAGGTCATTCACACTGTATCGCGGCCCTGGTGTTCGGTTCTGTTTTGGTGTGATGAACTACTCTACAGCCTGCACATCCGCTGGTTCGTGGGCTGCATCCTTGTTGACAGAATAGACAGTTGACCAGTAGCATCCCTGAGCCATGGTAATGAGTGGATTGGAGTCCTTGAGCAGTACGCAACCGGCTGCTGAGCAATCAGAACTGCTGGTGCATGTCGTGCAGATATTGGTGGCAGGGTCAGGATCGAGATGCCAGCCAGTCGGGGCAACGATACAATTGCACACGCCGTGCAGTGCAGTTGGCTTCCTATCGTATACTGCCACAGCCCCAGCCTCCAAATCGAAGAATACCACATTCAGGCCCGCGGTGTCGGTGGTGGTCTCAATTCGGTAGGTGTCTCCTGGAGAGAGCAAGCCGTCATTGTCGTTGTCGTTGTAGGTGACAACATGAGGGAGAGAAAGGTCAGCATCGGTGACCTGCCCAACGGCGGCGACCAACTTGGTGGTGGGAGCAGAATCTTCTGTTCCTCGCCAAACGCGCAATTCAACCTGAGACAGACTCACTCCGTCTTTTTGATCCGACCTGATCACACCAGTTATCGTGTAAGTCTGAGTATTCGTAACCTCGTCACTTCCATCGGCGCAGTCGGAACTTCTGTCGTTGGTCTGATTGAATGGAATGGTGCTTCCATCAGCACAGGTAAAATTAGCGCGTGTGCCGTTCGGGTTCTCATCCGAGCCATCAGAGCAATCATCATCACCATCATTGACGAATAAAATCGAGGTGGTGCCGTTATCATCACATCTGAAATCAGTGTCAGCGTAGGCGGTGGTGTTGCTCCACTCTTCAGTCGCAGAAAGTGCGAACGGTTCGAGCGTTAGGTTATCGTTATCTTCAACAGTTCCTTCGTGAAGGCATCCAGCCAATACTAGACACCCCATTATCAACAATGCTAATGCTCTCTTCATGGACGATTGACACTAGCAAATCCACTTAGTGTTTTCCGATTTACTTACTGAACCAAGATATTTTGGTAACTCAATCCCATTCAATCAACTCCATAGTCTTGGCATTTGTTTGTTGCTCGTGTTGAAATAGGAGCCCCTTTTCGGCGACAATACGAAGCGTCGGTAGCAAAGCTTGGTTACGCGATGGACTGCAAATCCATTTTACGGGGGTTCAAATCTCTCCCGGCGCTCCAAACATGTTTGTTGTAGTCAAGATTGATGTTTACTCGCCTTCATCCCAAGCGTGGGTTTTTTGGTCAGAAATAGGCGATTTTTGATGGTTTAACTCATCCCCATCAATCAAATCTTCATCAGTTACGCGAGCCACATTCATTCCCAATGCAACAATCCCATCTGTTGTCATAGGCTCTTCCCGTTCAGGTAAATCACCAGCAATTCTTGTGAAAAGATGATATTCACCTACATTACCAACTTGTTGTTTTGCTTTTCGCTGGTCTTTGAACAACATTTTGATAGTTCTACCTAGTCTTTCTCTAGCCAAAGCAAGTTGTACGAATATTGGAAGATTAGCAGAAGCACTACGCCACAAAAAAAGTCTACAAAATCTTCTCTTAGCAGGTTGAATTCTAAATCCACCTTTTATCAAACTTGTTGCAAGTGCTGCTGAACGAGTAAAAGAAAAAATCAGTGGGGGGGAATGCTCACCAAGTGTTTGCCCAGATACAATGGGGTCTTGGGCCGCTCGTTCTAATGAGAGTCTTACTAACTCGTGAGAAAGGCCAATTCCGCGCTTCTCAGAATCAACAACGACAGTACACAATTCCAATGCTTTACCACAACGTCGTAATTCACAATGGGCGGCTGGTCGTTGTTCACCAAATAAGGTGACATGAGCACATTTTTTCAGATATTCTTCTTCTTTTTCTGCGCTAGATTTTGGTGGTCGCAAATCAGCTTCTTCTGCCAACACCCTCAGCAACCATTCACCGGTGCCTTCTTGCTCCATTCAAACCTCTCCCTCTGTCTTATTTTGAACTAAAGATTCGGGGCTTAGTGACGCATTCAGTGGTTTCCACATTGAACGGTGCAATCCAATTCCTTCAACCATGTATTCGTCACCAAAAGAAATCCAATTTTGGGCACCATAAAATGGGATTGCAGCCACTCTTGCTTGTAGGAATCCAGTACATTCCCCCCACTGCGCAACCGCTTCACTTTCAAGATTGGCTAGGACTATTGCCGCGTGTCCTTTTCGTTGATGGTTTTCTAGAGTCCCCATCTGCCTGATTTGCACTGCTGGGCGTAGTAATTTGGGGGGTGGGAAATTGTTGCCAGCCCCGTCACTGAA
>Ga0209403_10008183_pt1 | contig 10131 bp, 7 predicted proteins | sample ArcticOcean_MG_C_8_FD_187440 | JGI IMG/M metagenome (GOLD analysis project Ga0209403, IMG submission 187440) | Marine microbial communities from western Arctic Ocean - ArcticOcean_MG_CB11_86 (SPAdes) (version 2) | ecosystem: Environmental > Aquatic > Marine > Oceanic | place: Arctic Ocean...
GATGTACCCTGAGCTATTCCTCGACATGGCGCGCGCGTTGGAGCGTGCTTGCTTCGACTATGTCCTGCTCGAGGACAGCACTGCGGTTAGCGAGACGATCAATGGTTCGAGCGAGGTGTATTTGAGGCGGGGAATCGCGGTCCCACGCCAGGATAAGGCCATTGTCGCCGCCCTGATGACTCAAGTAACTTCCCGCATCGGCATCGTCCCGACATTCGGCACCTACGCCTATCACCCTTATCTGTTGGCCCGGCAAATAGCGACGCTCGACCAGGTCTCCGGTGGTCGCATCGGCTGGAATGTAGTCACCGGAAGCTCCGATCTCGCGGGCATGAACTTCGGCATGGATGCTCTGCCTGAGCACGACGTGCGTTACGACATGGCTGACGAGTACATCGAGGCGTGTCGCGGACTCTGGGGAACCTGGGAGCCCGGTGCGGTCGTCGCTGACCGAGGCCACCATCGGCAATTCCCCGGTGCCGGGACGCAGGGCCAGGTTGTGGACCCGCCGCGTGTGGATGCTCAGGCTGCGAATCAACTCTCCGGTACCCGGCTTCCAGACTCTCAGGCTACGGTCGATACCCGTGCTGACCAGGATATTCTCTTTCTTGAGGAAGCACAGCGACGAGACACCCCGGGAATGGCCCTCCAGGCGTCGTCCGGGTGAGCCGGTCCGGGTATTCCACAGGATCACGTTGTGGTCCAGGCCGGCTGCCGCCAGGGACGATTCTCCGAGCCAGGCCAGTCCCATCACGGAATTCTCGTGGCCGTCCAGGACCGCCAGCGACTTGCCTGTCGGCCACGAAAAGATCTCGACGGATCCATCCTCGCTGGGAGTGCCTCCGCCGACGGCCAGTCGATCGCCGGACGGTGAAAAGGCGACATCGTGAAGGTTGACGGCGGTCGTCTTGATCGTCCTGTCTCGCTTCAACTCCGGCCAGCTGTACACCTGCAATCCGACCTGCGAGCAGGCGATGGCCGATTTCCCGTCGGGAGCAAAAGCGACGGACGTGATTGGTGGCTGGGCGGCCCCGGCCCCGTGCACCAGCAGGCCGAGGCAGAGGCCCAGCGCGATGCCAGCAACGGGTTTCGAGTTCACGATCATGATGTGTCGCGATGCGTGTCTGTGGGTCTCGAAACAGTCCGGCTACCCGATCAAACCTTCGATCACCCTGGCCCCGTCGCGGGCGACACGGACGGGCCGTCCATCAGCGGTGTGCAGTTCGCGATTCGGGTCGATGCCCAGCAGGGTGTAGATGGTCGCGGCGAGGTCGGCGGGCGTGACGGGGTTGTCTTTCGGGGATTCGCCCAGCAGATCGCTGCTGCCGATGACCTGGCCACCCTTCACGCCGCCACCGGCCAGCGCGACACTGAACACGTTGGGCCAGTGATCCCGTCCGCCGGCGGAGTTGATCTTCGGTGTGCGACCGAACTCGCCCATCACGACCACCAGCGTCTCCTCCAGCAGGCGGCGATCGGCCAGGTCGCCGATCAGCGCGGTGAGTGCCCGATCCAGGGCCAGGAGCGGAGCATTCCGGTCGCCGGGGTAACGTTCCTTGAGCTTGAGGATGTCCTGGTGCGAATCCCACCCCGTGTTGTTGACCGTCACGAAACGGACGCCGCGTTCAACCAGTCGCCGGGCCATCAGGCAACTCTGGCCGATGCCGTTCCCCAGGCCATATCGCTGTCGGACTTCGCCGGGTTCTTCGGAGAGCGAGAAGGCTCGCTTGGCCCTGGGCGATGCGAGCAGGTTGTAGGCACGTTCGAGGTCCGGATCGGTTGCCGGTGTTTTCGCAGCGTCCTTGGCACGACTGAATTCGTCGAACGCCCGTACGATCTGCCGGCGACGATCCAGCCGCATCAGGTCGAGGCCCTGGTAGAAGTCGAGGTCGCGGACCTTGAGGCCTGACCTGTTGGCACCACGCTGCTTGAAAGTGGTGCCTCTCACGGAAAACGGCTGCGTGGCAGCCGGCAGGTAGCCGTTGCCGGAGACCTTGCCGGTGAAGTTGGGGACGGCGATGTTGGGTGGCAGCACGCTGGTCGTGGAGTCCAGGTGGGCGACGGTCGCTCCGATGGTCGGATAGGCCAGGGCCGGTGACGGCTTGTAACCGGTCATCAGGTAGTGTGTGCCAAAGTTGTGTTCGCCCAGTGGTGAGGTCATCGAGCGAATGATCGCCAGCTTGTCGAGCATCCCGGCGGTACGCTCGAGGCATTCGTTGACTCGCACCCCTGGCACGTTGGTGGAGATGGTCTTCAGCGGACCGCGCACCTCCTCGGGGGCCTCCGGCTTGGGGTCGAATGTCTCGAGATGGCTGGGGCCGCCGTCGAGCCAGATCAGGATGCAGGACTTCGCTTTCGCGGCCACGGGTTTCTCGACCGCAAGGGCGTGTTGCAGCCGGAAGTAATCGCCAAGTCCCAGTCCCAGGGCGGTGAGTCCGCCAACCCGCAGCAGGTCGCGGCGAGTCACTCCGTCGCATCGTCTGGCGTTATTCATGGGCTGGTCTCCACGTCGGGCAGCGGCTGTCCCCGACGGACGCTGATCACAGTGCTCATTCTAGTGATTCGTAACAAATTCATGGCAGGTCAGCAGCCCCCAGACGAAGTCCTCGAGAAAGTACCGTTTCCCCCTGTCGGTGGTGATGGCGTCCAGTTGTGTCTTCCAGTGTTGGGCTTCCCGGTCGTTGGGAAGCCGGCCGAGTGCGACCAGGTAGAACCGGCTGACGATTTTCGTGGGCGACTTGCCGGCGGCAATCAGCTTGCTCAATCGACTGCCGGGAATCCCGATCCGGGCATTGATCAGCGGCCCGTTGAGGAGGTGCAGTTTTTGGGGCAGGCCCCCGGCGGATGTCGTCGAGCTTTCACACGACTCGTCCCGGCCACAACGGCCAAGAATGTCCAGCGACAGGGAACTCGTCTTCGGATCAACCAGGGCCACCGCACGTGTTCCGGGCGGTTCGTCACCGTACTTCTCGGGCACTCCGAGCACATCAGAAATCGCGTCGGCGAGCACCTCGGCTTCCAGGGGTTGCCGTGCGGCGTGCGAGTAGAACCGGTCGTCCGCCTTGTTCTCGGGTGTTGCGTTGGCGCTACGAGCGTAGGCGGCGGTGCCGGCTATCAGCCTCAAGGTGTGTCGCAGCTTGTAGCCGTTCCGGACGAAGTCCACGGCCAGCTTCTCCAGCAACACGGGATGGGTGGCCGGATTCGTGGCACGAAAGTCATCGGCCGGTTCCACCAGCCCGCGGCCCATCATCCTCTGCCACAACCGGTTCACGATCGCCTTGGCGAAATAGGGATTCTCCGGTCGTGTCAGCCATTGCACCAGTTCGTCTCGCCCATCGACGACCTTCTCGGAGAGGAACTGCTCACCGGGGATGCGGGGTACGGCCGCCTCGAGTGTCCTCGGGTGAATCACCCGGCCGGTCGGCTTGAGCGTGATCACTCGTCCGATTTCGATCCTGGCGAAGATCGCGGAGAGCCCGTGGTAATCGTCCTGTGTCCAGCGATCGAGTGGGTGGTTGTGACAATTTGCACATCGCAGCCGGCTGCCCATGAACAACTCGCTCATGAACTCGGCCTGTTTTCGCGGGTCCAGGTTGGTGCGGTAGAAATTGGCCGGCCCGTAGGTGTGCGAGTCACCGGCGGCGAGAATCACGCTACGGGCCAGTTGGTCGTAACCGACTCCGCGACGGACCTGATCGGCCAGCCACGCGTGGTACGTCTCCGCCCCCTGGCTGTCGTTGGGTTGCGGGCGAATCCGCAACAGCGTCGCCAGTTGCAGGGTCCAGTACTCGGTGAACGGGTCGGACTTCAGCAGTTGTTCCAACAGGGCAGTTCGTTTCTTCGGGTTCGAGTCGGCCAGGAAGGACAGGACCTTGCCGGTCGTCGGAAGCCGCCCTGTCAGATCGAGCGTCAGCCTGCGGAGAAACGTGGCATCGTCGGCGATCGGCGAAACGGGCAACCCGAGAGTCGTCAGCGAATCGAGGATCTCCTCGTCGATGAAACCGCGGCGGGGTTCGTCAGACAGGTCGATCCGGGCATCGGTCAGCGGCACGATGAGCTCGATCGGCACGACCTCGGTCAGGTAACGCGCGACGACGATATGTCGTCCGCGGCGAAGCACCTGGGACCTGGAGGATTCGGGATCGATCTTGACTGCCGAGGAGTCCTCGGCCTGGAAGACCGTCCAACGCGTCACGTCCCTGCTGCTGCCGTCGGAGAAATGTGCGGTAGCCCTCAGTGTGACCGGCTGGTCCAGTGACTGGCCGACATGCTTCCTGGGGGCGATCTCCACCCGTTGCAGGGTTCGCTGCGTGACCAGGCCGGCTCCCTGGCGGATCCACGCCAGCAACAGCTTCGTGCTGTCATGATCCAGGCCGAAACGCTCGCCCCCGCCGTGCGTGATCGACTCGGTCGGCTTGAGGATGAGCAGGCTCTGCTCGGGACGAGCGAGGTTGATGCGACTCCCTTCGACCTGTCGGACCACCGCGTCGAAATCGGCCGGGGGGTTGCCACCGAAGAGCGAGAGCTTGAAGCCGCCGCGTCCGATGGCTGCTCCGTGGCAGGCCCCGGCATTGCAGCCGAACTTGGTGAAGACCGGGATCAGGTCATTCTCGAAATCGACCGTCCCGGTATCGGGCTTGACTGTCTCCGCCCCGGAACGGCTTTCCTGGGCAAAACCAACCGAACCGAGAACGGCCAGAACGATGAATGGGAACCGGATGGGCATGATCACCTGTCTCGTGGCCGGCAAGCGTCTTGAACCGCAGACCGTTACTTGCGTTGCAGGGCCTTCCGCGCCGCACGGCCCTCCTCCTCGTTCAGCTTGCCATCGCCGTCCTTATCGAACCGCTTGATGAGTTCCTCGCGCGAGGGTCGTCGCGGCGGTGTTCGACTCTCGGGTGCGCGAGTGGAATCGGCCGGTTCTTCGTTCAGCCATTTCGCGACCGTCTCCCGTTTTTGACCGATGGCGTTGGCAATGGCGCCCAGTACGTGGGGATCGGGATAAAGCATGGACTGTGGGAACACGAAGTTGTGTGTGACCTTTCCGTCCCTGGCCACGACGACGGTCATCGAGATGGTCCGGTTCAGACCAAGTGCACCGGGACCATCGCGACCATCCGGTGAGGCTCCCATCACAACACCGGAGAGCCGTTCGCCGAATCGCTTGCCGAACCCCTGCAGCTTGGCGGGATCGTCGCCGAGCAGGACTGCCGCCAGGTGGAGTTGCTTGTCCGACTTCTCGGCGATTTGAGACAACATGGATGCAGTCCCAAAGAGACCGCGAATCCCCACGCCGTTTTCGTCCATGAAGATCAGCACCTGTGGCTTTCCACCCGCCAGGCGGGCGGGATCGAACACCTTGCCGAGACGATCACCGTTCAGGCCGGTGACCTTGAAGGGCGGGATCTTCTCGCCCGGCTGCGGCCCGGAAAACAACGCCTTGCCCCCGGCTGTCTTGAACTGTGCGGGGTCCTTGATTTCCACTTTTCGGCCGTTCCGGTATCGCTTTTCGGTCTCCCGACCACCGCGACCAGCATCTTGATCGCGACTTCTTTCGGGGAAGGCGATGGTGTAGAGCTGCACGGCTTCTTCACGGGTCAGCTTGCCCGACTGCACCAACTCCCCGAGTCGCTTGCGGAGAGCCGCCCGCGGGTCACTCTCGGGACGCTGAGGTTCAGTTCGAGTCCGGCGAGCAGTCTCCTGGCCACGCTCTTCACCCCGCTTCTTTTGGACGCGAGCCTCACCGCGTTTCTCACCCTTCGTCTCGGGTCGAGAATCCTGGGACAATCCTGTCGAACACATCACGGCCGACAATACACACGCGAATGCAAATCGAAACATTTTCGGATCCTTCTCAAGTCGCGAGCCAGATACAGGGGCCAGTTTACACTGAAAGTCCACCGCTCGCAGAATTACCGGACTGCGCATTTCGGATTTTCTGCCAGCACTTCATGTCACCGCGTCATTTCTTCAGGGTCTGTGTCTTGGTGGCCCACACCAGGCGGTCGGAGCTGTGCTTGGTGACGGACTGCTGGATCCACCTGGCAGCGTAAGCCACCTGCGGAGCCCGGCCTCCTCCGTGAGTGATCCCCACCAGCACGTCGCCGACCCGCGGTGAGTGAATGATCCACGGGCTGCCGCTGCTGCCCGCCTTGCCCTTGCGGTTCTTTTTGTTGGGGACCGCCAGGTGGTCGCCCTTGCCCACGGCGGGGATCCCCCGCCAGGCGGTGTTGCCGGTCACCTTCTTGATCAACAGCTTTCCGTCGCCAGGGACCAGCCGTTCACGAAGCAGCAGCAACGCGGGACGCTCGGTTGCCTTGACCGGACGGACCAGCCGCAGCAGGGCCAGGTCCTTGCTGGGGTGACGCAGGACCTTGTCCACGCGGATTTGCACGCTCTTGCGTCCCAGGCCGGTGAAGCGGATGTTGACCTGGCCGGCCTTCTGTTTCCTGGAGGTGATGCAGTCCGCGGCGGTCAGGACCCAGCGGGGCGAGATCAGTACTCCCTTCCCGCCGCCACAGTTCACGCTCAGGTTCTTGCGGTCGTTGGTGGGAAAGGGGGATTGCCCGGTGGCGACCATCTCGAATCGCACCGGCACTTCCGGCGGTTGAGCCGGGGTTGTCGTGCACAGCCCTGCCACGAGAAACATCGCCAGTGCCAGCCAGAAGGTGAGCCTGGAGTTCACGATCTAGGTGTTGACGATATTGACGTAGCAGTGAACGTGCGGCAGCACACGGTAGTTCCAGATGAAGCCGTGTCCTTCGAGTCGCCAGTAGTTCCACCGAAGATTGTCGTCGGGACTTTGTTGATCCTTGTAGAATGCGAGGTGGATCTGCTGCATGCCGCCGTTTGTCTTGATGATCTCCATCACCTCATCGGCATCATCGCGGCGGAAGGGTGAGAGCAGCGTTTTCATGACGTCGGCCACCAGTTTCTGCTGGTCGGGCTTCAGGTCCTTGTAGGCAATCCCCGGCCGAGATGTCCCCGGCTTGGGGAAGGTGATGCCCTGTTCCCGGTCGCCCGGGTTGCGGGATTCGCTGGCGGCCCGTTTCTGGATGGGGTCCAAGGCGTCCCAGACCGATTGAACCTGTTTGGTCTGATACAGGTAGACGTTGCGTTTGTTGTAGCCGTTGACACTGTGGCCGTAGTAGATCGGTCCGCCAAAGGCCTTGCCGGGTTCGGTGTTTCCGTCGCATCGCAGCGTCAGGTGGTGTCCGCTGAAGACCCACGAGAACTTCTGGTCGTCGGTCGGTTCGCCGAAGAATGCGCAGCCGGTTCGCTCGAACGAACCGCTATTGTCCCACTTGCCGTAGCGAGTGATGCGTTCCCAGGCGTCGTCGCCCGAGAGCAACGAGAAGACAGTTCGCTGGACGAGTTCCTGCTGAGCCGGGCTGAGGTGCGAATCGAGTCGTTTGCCGAGGATGGCCGAATTGTAGGTGCCCAGTCGCGAGAGCACTCCATCGCGTCGTTTGTGGTTTCGGGGCAGGATGAGTTTTGTCTTCTGGTCATCGCTGAGCGAGGCGTGCAGTTCGCGGATCAGGTTTTCGGCGGTTCGCACGGTCGGCTTGGCGGCCTTGGCGTCTGAGCCGATCAGGCTGGCGGCTGTGGAGGTGGTGGCCAGAGCCGCTGCGGTGCCCAGGAAATGGCGTCGAGAATGCGGGGTCGTCGAGTCGAGACCGTTGTCGCAATCCGGGCAATAGAATTCGCTTTCGTGGAGCATGGGTGGTCAGCCTTGTGAGAAGGGCCGTTAGTGAGTGGATGACCCGGGGGGCATTTGCGTGTTCGGCGTGTTCGGCTGGATCATGTCGAAGCTCTTTTTTGAACCGGTTTCGATCGCCTTGGCGTCGGCCTCAGGCGTCGTCGTCGCCTCCGCAACCGATGCCAAAGAGTGTCAGAGTCGTCGGCAGGACGGCGAGCGTGAGCAGCCTGTGTGTGAGTGATGTCATGGAACGGTTCCGGTGATGGTTGACGTTGTTATTTGAGCGATCGCAGAAAGCCTGGGCAAGTCTTCGGTCGGGATTGATTGGACGTATTGAGTCGGTCAAGGTGTCGAGTGATTGAGCGAGGTCCAGGCCTATTGTTCGGCCGGGCGTCCCATTGCTCGGTAGAACTGTCGAAAGAACTCGATTCGCTGTCCTGCGTCAGAGGTTTCGGCGGCCAGGTGCAGCAGTCGTTAGTGAGTCGATTGTTTCATCAGGTCGCGTACCGTTTCTGCTCGAGCCCGTTCGGTCTCGGCCAACTCGTCCTGTCCCAGTTTTTGCAGGCAGCCTACGAGTCGGAACCGGGTTTCGATTCCCGACCTGCATGCCACGATCCTGCACCTGTTGGGATTGGATCACGAGCGATTGACGTTTCGTCATGCAGGCTGAGATTTCCGGTTGACGGACGTCGAGGGCGAGGTGATTGGCGAGATCCTGGCGTAGGGTCGGGACTGGGAGCTTGTGATCCTGGTCGAGTGAATTCGGTGTTGACTGGGATCGCTTTGCGGTAGCATCGGTTATTCTGGGTATCTTTCCGGACAGGGCAAACACAGCAGAGGGCGTGATGAACGGTGAGCGAATTGAGGTTGGAGGATTGCTTGTTGATGCGGGCCTGTACGAATTGGTCCGTGACGAGATGGCTCCAGGAACCGGTGTCGATGCCGACGAGTTCTGGGTTTCGCTGGGGCGGATCGTCAGCGATCTGGGGCCGATCAATCGCGAACTGCTCGATCGTCGCGACCGACTTCAGCAGCAGATTGACGAGTGGCATCGGGGACACCGGGAATCGGGATTCGATGGCGAGGCGGCTCGGGAGTTCCTGGCCGGGATCGGGTACCTGGTCGAGGACGAGGGTGGATTCTTGATCGAGACATCTGGTGTGGACCCCGAGATTTCCACGATGTCCGGGCCTCAACTGGTCGTCCCGGTCGACAACGCCCGCTATTGCCTGAACGCCGCCAACGCTCGTTGGGGCAGTCTTTACGACGCGTTGTACGGCACCGACGTAATTGTTCGCGAGGCGGGTGAGTCGACATCGGGGTACGACCAGGCCCGTGGAGCCCGCGTGGTTGCCCGGGCCGCAGCCCTGCTCGATCAGCACGTTCCACTCTGCGATGCCAGTCATGCGGATGCCGTCGGTTATCGTCTCGAACCCGACGAGTCGGGGCATCGATTGGTGGTTGAATTCGAGGGAGGAGCAACGAGCGGCTTGGCGGATGCCGGGATGCTGGCCGGTTACAACGGGCCGGCCGAGTCGCCATCTTGCGTGTTGCTGGTGCACAACGGATTGCACATCGAGATCGTGATCGACCGCGAGCATCCTGTCGGTCGAGTTCATCGGGCTGGCGTCCAGGACGTGGTACTCGAATCGGCAGTGACGACGATCCAGGACTGCGAGGATTCGGTCTCGGCCGTCGACGCCACCGACAAGTGGCTGGTGTATTCCAACTGGCTGGGGCTGATGAAGGGTGATCTGGAGGTGACGTTCGAGAAGGGGGGGCAGTCGGTCACTCGTCGGCTGAACCCCGACCGCACCTACATTTCGCCCAACGGAGCCAGCCTGGATCTGCCGGGACGCAGCCTGATGCTGGTCCGTAATGTCGGGATCCACATGGACACCGACGCGGTGACGACGGTTGCGGGCGACTCGATCCCCGAAGGGTTTCTCGATGTGATGATCACATCTCTGGCGGCGATGCATGACTTGAAGCGGACCGGGCCGGTCACAAATTCTCGAACCGGCAGTGTTTACATCGTCAAGCCGAAGCAGCATGGGCCGGACGAGGTGTCGGCGACGGTCGAGCTGTTTGGTCGAGTCGAGCAGGCGTTGTCGCTGGAGCCGGATACGTTGAAGATCGGGATCATGGACGAGGAGCGTCGCACGACACTCAACCTGGCCGCCTGCATCCGTGCGGCCAGGCGGCGGGTCGTGTTCATCAACACCGGGTTCCTGGACCGGACCGGTGACGAGATTCACACGCTGATGGAAGCCGGGCCGGTGGTGCCCAAGCCGGAGGTCAAGGATGCGGTATGGTTGGGGGCCTACGAGGACCACAATGTCGACGTCGGGTTGGCGTGCGGGTTTCGTGGTGTTGCTCAGATCGGCAAGGGCATGTGGGCGATGCCCGACCTGATGTCTGACATGCTCGAG
>Ga0209403_10008191_pt1 | contig 10125 bp, 6 predicted proteins | sample ArcticOcean_MG_C_8_FD_187440 | JGI IMG/M metagenome (GOLD analysis project Ga0209403, IMG submission 187440) | Marine microbial communities from western Arctic Ocean - ArcticOcean_MG_CB11_86 (SPAdes) (version 2) | ecosystem: Environmental > Aquatic > Marine > Oceanic | place: Arctic Ocean...
ATCTTGAGAGATCGGGCTGGATTTACAGCCATCATGCCCATCTCGACGGCCTGATCCAGCAGGATGCGCAGCTTCGTTAGGTAGTGGTGAACACTCCACGAGGAATACCGAGCCTGCAATTCTTGGTGGTATACCACGCAATCCTTGAGCTTGAGTTGTCGAAGAGTCGGAAAACTCGAACGCAGCCACTCAACAATCTGACGAGCCAGCGCCATGTTGTTCAGGTGGGTCCGACGGTGAGGATCGTGAGCCTTGCTGTTCACGAGCGCGTAGTTCTCGTAGGCGTCGAGGATGGCGTTGTAGTCCGTTGCGGTGTCCAGATCACGCGCCGATGCGTCTGACCAACCAGGAAATGCTGATACTGCCTGGTCAGGAGTCAAGAACCCGTCATTGATCCAGTTCTTGATTTGAGTGTTGGCTGCGACCTGGTCCCGAGTAGCTTGCTCCAGCTCAGCGAGCCGGGTCCGCATTGCTGTTGCCGCCGCTTTTGTCTTTGGGTAACGGGTCCCAGGAATTCTCTGGTATCCCAAGTAAATCGTGTATCGCACCCGCCAGCAATTTCGTCTCGGGTACTTATCAGACGATGCCATTAGCTTGTAACCATCGTTGTAACCATCGAAATGGGATAAAATGGGTCGATTCTGGCCTGGATGGCGTTGAATGGTAACGGCTTACGCGGCCCCATTTTCCTTTACTTAATAAGTAACATAACCATTTGTTTTTCAACAAAAAGGCCCTTTGGACAGAGCATCCAAAGGGCCTTCAATATGGTGGGCGATACTGGGCTCGAACCAGTGACCCCCTGCGTGTAAAGCAGGTGCTCTAACCAACTGAGCTAATCGCCCAAATGAGCCAAATTGCCCAAATGAGAAGGCCGCCAAGCGTTGTCGACGAACCCTGTCGCTGGCGGCAATGGCTAAAATTTTAATGGACAGCAGCCCGCTCCGCAAGGACGAGGCTGTTGTGCTCCCGCACGTTGACCGACATCTTTGCCTTGGGTATACTGGCCAGGTGTTTCAATCGCATACAGCCGCTGACCTACGGTCGGGGGTTTTTTTTGTTGGACATACATTGCAACCGATGAGACAGCAACCATGACGCTATTAGAGGATCTGGACTACAGAGGCTTGGTGTACCAGGTGACCGATCGAGAGGGCCTGGCCGAAAGACTGGCGCAGACCGAGCCGATCACGCTGTCCCGGGCCCGCCCGATCCCCAGGGCGCCGATCACGACCAGGTCGTGCTGGGAGCCGGCGAGATCCTTGAGGATCTCGATGTGATGCTTCCCGTCCATCATCCGCGGCTCGAACGCGAGGCCCGACTCTCCGCATTGGCGCGACATGCCATCGAGATAGCTGTCGGAAATAAGCTTGAGGCCCATCGTGATGAGGCTGTCGTGGATTTTCCGCTGGCGCTCCAGTTCCACCTCGTCGATGTACTCTTCTGGCAGGGTGTACTCCATCTGCCTGAAGCGGTAGTCGTGCAGTTTTGCCGCATAGACATGGCAGCCGACGAGCTTTGCCTGGTACGCCTTACCCAGCCCCAGCGCGCACGCGACGGCGCGGTTGGACAGGTCTGAGTTATCGACGGGTACGTAGATGCTTTTGTACATCGAATCCTCCGGATAGTCTGAGATAGCTCATGCTCGGGTAGTTGCCGGTAGCCTCGGCTCAACGCCGGGCTGCTTGCGGGCGCCAGAGCCGTAGCGCCGCCGCACCCGAAAGATCACGACCAGCTCGACGGCAAGAATGAGCAGCACCATTCTCACCATCGGACCGGCGGCTGACGCTACTGCCTCTGGTTCGACGTAGAGGGAGTACCAGACCGTAAGGCCTCGCCTGTTGCCACGCTCGCGCGAGAGCCCGTCCCAGATCGACAAGGCAATCGGCATGAATTCGCCTGGCGCGAACGGGGCGCCCTGGGTCGCGCGAAGCGGCCGCGTGAAGATCACCGACCATTCTCCCTGGTCGTAGCTCGCGACACCGGTGAGATCCCCGGTGTCGTTCGGCGTGATGTCCGCACTTCCCCGGCCGGTGAACTGAAAGGGGTCGGAGCGGGCCAGGTCGAAGAACCAGAGATCCACAGGGCCCTGGACATCGCCGAAGAGGAAGTAGGGCTTGCGGGCGCCCGTCGTCACCTGCGAGGGAATTTGAATGGCGACTGCGTCTGAGAATTCGGGTGGCGGGGCGTCGGCTGGCGCTCCCGGCTGCGCAAAGGGGTCCACCGCAAAAGGGTCAGCCGCAACAGGACCCACCCCAAAGGGATCAAGGGGGTCCAGGGCAGAGGGGTCGACGGCGTCCGGTGATTCTTCCGGCGTCAACACCTCTTCCTCCAGAGGCACGGGAAGCGACGGTCCGTTGTGCCCCATCTGCTGCGGAGTCGTGTCGTGCCATCGAACGAGGACGGCGATCGATTCGGCGTCGTAGATCGCCTGGACCTCGACCGACGTCGCGGCAGGTTGGAACGCCCGTCCGGGCTCCATGATCTGCCCGACGATGGGAAAGTGGGCCACCGGCGCGGATTCGAAGTTCGCGGCTCCCAAGGCCAGATCGATCGGATCCACGGCGCGCCTGGCGACGACGAGGTTGGAATAGTCTGGTTCGCCGCTCCCCAGAGAGACGATGAAGTCCGCGATCGCCCACCGTTGCTCGGGAGTGAGGGCTTCGTCGAACGACGGCATCGGCGTGCCGTTGAACCCCGTGGTTATCGTCCGGAAGAGGTCCTCGCGAGACGATCCCCCCCGGAAGGTCCAGCTCTTCGAGAGGTCCGCCGAGCGTATCGGCAGTCCAAGTTCGTCCTCCAGAGTCGGAGCTGACGGCCCGTCGGCGCGACCAAACGTGCCGTGGCACTCCCCGCATCCGGTCTCCTCGTAGAGCGCTCTCCCCAGCTCGATCGACTCTGCCGTCGTTTCCGGGGCGCTCGGGAGCGCCACGGGCTGGGGGTCCGCGTTGGAGAAGCCAGGGGAGAAGGTCGTCAGGTAATAGGCGAGATCAGACACCTCCTGGTCGGAGAGGTCGGGCCACGCAGGCATCGACGTGTAGGGCATGCCGCGCCTGATGATGTTGACGAGATCCTGATGAGTCGGCAGCGCGCCGTTGGGAGTCGAGCGGACCTTGAAGTTACCCAGCGTGAACTCCCGGGGCCTGGGGGACAGGTGCGGGGTGGCGTACCCTGCGCCGTCACCGTTTTCGCCGTGGCACTGCGCACAGTTTCGGAGATAGAGCTCCCTGCCCGACTCCTGCTCCGCCTCGGTCCCGACGTCCTGAGCCGCCACCCGCACCGATCCCATCGGCACGGTGCACAACGAGACGATCAGGACAGCGAAACACCAGCGAAAAGCCGCGGCGAAAGTCATTCGGCTTCGCCCTCCTCCGCGGCGCGCGGCCTCTGGCCCGTGAAGTCGTAGAGGAAGAGGATCACATCCCAGATCTCCTCTTCGTCCAAGAACTGCTCCCAGGCGGGCATGGCCGTCGCCCAGGGTGCCCCTTCCTCTGGCAGCCCTGGCCCTCCCTTGGCTATTCGCCAGAACAGAAACGTTTCGCGAAGATTCGCGATCGTCGCCCCGTCAGCGAAGTTGGTCGGAAGCGGGTCCAGCCCGTGTACGAACATGCCGTTACCGGACAGATTGTCGCCGTGGCAGAACACGCAGTTTTCATAGTAGACCCGGCGCCCGTTCTCGACATGTGTGCTGAACTCTCCCGGATTCTCCGTCTCGAGATGTCGGAAGGGGTTGTCTCCAGCGTCAAGATCGATCTCGGCCTCATGAACCGTGATCGCGGCAGGCGGTGCGGGATGGACCGTCCGCGCGAAGAATGGAGGCTCGACGGGCACGTTCATCTGCACGTAGATGTTCGCGGCTGCGAGCGCCGGAATGGCGATGGCTGTCGCAACGAGGAGTACCGTGTACCGCCTGTCCGTCATGAGCCTGAGCAGCGGGACGGAGACTTCCTCGCGGCGCTCCTGGCTCGAGGAAACGTACGCCAGGACCGCAATCGAGACGATTCCCATGTAGATCGAGATGACTGACGCCGGAATCGGGGCCGTGAATCCGAATCGGAAAACAACGTAGGTCCCGGCCCACCAGGCACCGGCCCACAACAGCAGATTGGCGCGCCTGAGGCCAAGGAGCCCGAACGTGGCAACTACAGCCAGGACCACCGGGATGTTCATGGTGTGGCCTCCTGGGCCGGAGGCGCGTCTGGCGCAATCCCCGGGGTGGGCGGAGCGGCAGCAGGCGGCGCGTCGCCTGGCGCGACCTCCTCGGCCGGCGGCTCCGCATTCTCCGGGGTGTAATAGGTGTGCGCGGTTTGGAGCGTGACTGTCGGCGTGCCGCCGAGAGACTGGAGGTATGCGATGACGGCCAGGATCTCCTCATCGGTCAAGCCGATCGGAGGCACGTTGATGACGGGCATTCCAGGGCTGAATCCCTCGACGATATAGCTGTCGGGTTCGTACAGCGATTGAGCGAAGTACTCGACAGCACTCATGCCAGGAACGCGGGTGGTCGCGCGACCCGCGACCCCGCTGAGGTCGGGGAATCGGAGCGCCCCGGTCTGGCCGATCGTGTGGCAGGTCATGCACAGGCCCTTACCCGTCGCGATCTCGCGGCCGATCTCGACCATCTCGGCCGTGGTGATGTCGGCGCTGATGGCGATCTCCTCAGGAGGCTGCACTTCGTTCTGAGGCACTAGCTGGCCGATGTAGGTATAGAACCCGGTCGTCACGAGCACGAGAGCGCCGATTTTGGCGACGACCGGAACCGTCATGACAGCTTCGTCCGCCCCTCAATGTCCTGCGCGGAGACGCCACGCATCTCAGTTGCCGCACTCGTCTGATGGGCCGTGGCGGCGCCCACGAGAACGACTTGTCCGCCTGTGTGCGTCTCTCTCTGCGGCGCCGGCGCGAGGGCCCGATCGGGCCGGTCGTGGAGGCCCGTGATCCAGAACACGACACCGATCAAGACGAAGAATATAAGCACGGCCACCGAGACGACCTGCGTGGCGAAGCCGAGGGTAGGCGTGAAGGCGTCGACCGAGTTATCCCGGATGACGCCGTAGACATGCCAATGCTGGCGGAGCCCGGACCGAACGTAGCCCATGAGTCCCATGAGCCAGGTGAAGGTCACCGCGATGAAGATCAGCGCGTACTGAGATACCGCCGGGATCCTTCCCCAGTGCACCTCGGCCGTGCTCGCCTTGCGGAAAAGGAAGACGTCGATCACGGCGATCGACACCATGGCGAGCAGAACCGAACCGACCTGCGGCACCGAAAGGCCGATCCTGACGCTCGCCTCGACAAAGTACCCGTAGATGCCGAGGAAGATGACGAAGATCGCGGCGGCCGCGAAGATGGCGAGCTGCACCGCATAGCCCGTCTTCGCCCACTGGACCGTTGCGACCTTTCCCGTCCGGCGGTAGAGGATGAAGCTCATGAACGTTGTGAGGATCAGGATGTTGACGGCGGTGTTCTTGGCGGACATGACACCCAGGAAACCGAGGATCGGGTGCGTCGCTCCTCCCATCGCCCGGAGTTCGGCGACGGTTGCGATGATCGATCGTGGTGTCGCCCAGATCATGAAGCAGGCCGCAATCGCGATGAGCAGGTATTTGATGTATTTCTGGAGCGACTGGTTCCCCTGGATCCGCCCCATCCCGAGCCAGAGGTAGTAGTTGGCCGCGAGGAAGAGACTCCCGATCAGGACCGCCTGAATGATGAACAGCCACGAGAAGGCCCCTCCCATCATCGTGAGCCCGAGCGTCTGCGAGTAGGCGTAGATCTCGCTGGCGAGCCAGTAGCCAGCGAAGGGCAGTGGGAGGAAGGCGATGATGGCGATGAAGTTCCCGATGTACCCCATCCAGTCGTAATGTGCGCGCTCCTCGTCGGTCTCCGCCTGCAGGAACTTGAACGCCGCGTATGCGGCGGCGATCGAGCCGCCGAAGCAGACGTTCGCGATGACTCGATGGATGTTGATTGGCATCCAGGTGAAGTTGTTGACCGCGTCCCAGGTCGAGATCATCGCCCCCGACTCCGAGATGCCGGCCGGCGACGTCATGAACGTGAGCCAGGCATTGGCGATCAGCATGATGCCCGTGCCTACGAGGTTGAGGCCGAGGCCCAAGCCAAGATGTACTAAGGGATGGAACTTTCCCCAGCCGTAATAGTAGGTGTAGAGGAAGAAGGCCTCGGCGAAGAAGAGCAGTACGTACGGGAGAAACGTGAAGGAGAACACGCTCATCAGGTAGTTCGTGAACTGCGGATACAGAATGATCAGCATGAACGTGAGGAACGCTCCGAGGGTCGCCGTCAGCGAGAAGGAGACGGAGAGGAGCCTTGTGAACTCATGCGCGAGCTTGTCGTATCGCGGATCCCCGGTCTTGTAGCCGATCACCTCGATGATGAATGCGAAAATGGGCACGGCCAGGACGAACGCCGCGAACAGCAGGTGCAACTGCGCGACCACCCAGATCGCCACGCGACTGCCCACGACCGGGAACGTCCGGTACTCGGCTTCCTCGTAGAGCGTCGTCTGGGCCTCGGCGGCCGCGTCTTCCGCCTCGTCGGCCAAGCCTGCGACGCGGGGCGTCTGGTCCACGGTCTCGAGAGGAGCCCTGGCAGGCGACCTGTACTCCCCGCTCATCAGCAAGGAGGCCATCTGGACCGCCCCTGCGAACATCACGATGGCGACGACGGGACCGAGAAGGACCTGCAGTTTGCGGTTCTTCACGGCTTTTCTCACGGTGTTCATCACGGTGTTGGTCACGGCGCCCCCCTCAGTTGATGCCTGGAGGCGCGTTCGCGGCTCTGGCGAGCTGCTCGCGCTGGAGTTCTCGCACGTGGGCGACGATCGCCCACCTGTCCGAGGGAGAGATGGGCCAGCGGTACCCGCCCATCAGCCCTAATCCGTTCGTGATGACGTCGAAGATCTGCCCGTCCGGATACGTCAGGTACTGCTCGTCGTGGAAAGAGGCGGTGGGGATATTGCCTCGCTGGAACAGGATCCCTCTGCCGTCCCCTCGAGCGTCGTGGCAGGGCTGGCAGTAGATCTCGTAACGCTCCCGGCCGCGCTCGACCAGCGCCTCGTCCACGGTCACGGGGATCGCTGCGACGAACTGCCCGTCGGCTTCCAGTCCCGTGAAGAACGCCACGTCCTCTCGGAGCTCTCCAATCGCGACCGTTCCCGGAACGGGCGTGCGCATGGACGCGCCGTCGTAGAAGAAGTTGCTGGCCGTCTGCGGGCGGACCTTCGGCTGGTCGTCCATGCTCGGGTTGATATGGATGGGAGAGCGGCTCGTCGTGCAGCCGCGCGCGCATCCGCTGAGGACGAGGACAGAGGCGAGCGTGAGCGCGAGCACGTTCCGTGGGCGGGCGATCATGCCAGGGACCTCTCCCCTTTCTCCCCTGCGTGCAAGGCTTCCGCGTCGTCCCCCGCGCCCTCGAGGTCGGGATTCGGGTTCCGCACCTTGGCCAGATAGGTCGTCCGAGGCTTGGTGTTCAGCTCCTCGAGGAGCGCGTAATTACGCGGATCGGCCTTGGTCTCCACGATCCGGCTCGACGGGTTGAGAAGGTCTCCGAACTCGATCGCCGAGGCGGGGCACGCCTGCTGGCACGCCGTCTTGATGTCGCCGTCTTGAAGCTCGCGCCCCGCGAGCCGCGCGTCCATCTTTTCCCGATTGATCCTCTGCGTGCAGTACGTGCACTTCTCCATCACGCCCCTCGCGCGCACGGTGACGTCCGGGTTCATCGCGAGCTGGAGGGTGTCTGGCGTGTCCTTGGTGTAGTTGAAGAAATTGAAGCGGCGCACCTTGTACGGACAGTTGTTCGAGCAGTAGCGGGTCCCGATACACCGGTTGTAGACCATCACGTTGAGGCCCTCGGCATCGTGTACGGTCGCGGCCACGGGGCAGACCTGCTCGCAGGGCGCGTCCTCGCACTGCATGCAGGGAACAGGTTGGAAGACGACCTCCGGGTTGCCGGAGGGCTCGCCGGAGAAGTACCGGTCGAGCCTGATCCAGTGCATCTCGCGTCCATTTGCGACCTGGGCCTTGCCGACGACCGGTACGTTGTTCTCGCTCTGGCAGGCCACCATGCACGCATTGCAGCCGATGCACGAGTTCAGGTCTATCGTCATCCCCCACTGGTGGCCCTGATCGTAGGCACGCTCCTGCCAGAGGGAGAAGAGATGCGGTTCCTCCGCGAAGACGCCGAATGTGCTGACTTCTCCCGCTGGGTGGTCGGTGGCTGGCGCGCCCTCCCCATCCGGGCCTTCGGCGTGCTCCGTTTCGGCGGCCGCTTCGGACCGGAGCGCGGTCAGCGTCGACTCGCGGACGATGGGGCGCCCCTCCATGCTGCCGTGCTCCTGGGTCGCCGAGAGTGGGTAGGTGCGTTCGAGCCTGGTGAGTGTAGCTCCGCTGTCGAAGCCAAGGGCTTGGGAACCTCTGACCGTGAACGTGTTGAAGCCGACGCCAGACCCGACGCGACCCGCGTGCGAACGGCCGTATCCGACCGTCAGGGCGACGACGCCATCCGTCATTCCTGGGACAAGCCACACGGGGAGTTCCATCGAGCGGCCGGCGTAGTCGAGTCGGACCAAATCCCCGCTCGCGAGGCCGAGCGAGGTTGCCGTCGTCGGGCTGATCAGCGCGGGGTTGTCCCAGGTCAGCTTGGTCAGGGGGTCGGGAAGCTCCTGCAGCCACCCGTCGTTGGCGAAGCGACCGTCGTGAACCGAGGAAGACGGGAGGAAGACGATCTCCAGGCCATCGGCGGATTCACCGGCTGCGCCGCCAATCGAGCGCGCGAGATCCTCGAAGGGCTCCCCCGTGAGCTCTGGCAGGACTTCGGGCAGCTCGCTAGCCACCAGCAATCCATCGTGCAGGACGCGGTTCCACTGTGTCTCGAACTCGTCCTCGCCCAGGATCGGTCTCCAGGTGTCCCGCACGATGTCATAGCCTGGACGATCCGGCCCTGCCACGGATACGACTGGAGCAACTGGCTCCACCGGATCGACAGGCGCGTCGGGTGCCGCAGGGGCCACCGGTGCCGTGGCGCTCATGAGCCCCAGCACCTCGACGGGGGTTCGTCCGCCGAACAGGGGCAGGATCAGCGGCTGGACGACGCTGAGCGTGCCTCCAACCGCACGCGCGTCTCCCCACCCTTCGAGGTAGTGAGCGCGAGGGATATGCCACTCTGCTCTAGAGGATGTTTCGTCGACCGCATGTCCGAGCGCGATCGAGTGAGGAACCTCCGCCATGGCCGACGCGAAGTCGAGATCGGCGGGGGCATCGAAGACAGGATTGCCGCCCAGAATGACGAGGGTTTGGACCGCGCCCCCCTGCATCGCGGAGACGAGCGAGGCGAGCGAGCCAACACTCGGAAGGGCGGCATCCGTCGTCTCGAAGTAGCCAACCGTCCTGCCAGTGTTCCCGAGATAGTTGTTCAGGGCGCAGACCGCCGCGTGGACCTCAGCGGGCTGGCGCTCCCCAGCCACGATGAGCCCCCTGCCGCGGTTCGCCAGAAGGTCGGCGGCAAGGGCGTCGATCCAGCGCGAGTCGACACCCGGGAGGCCGGCTCCAGCCAGCGCTGCGGCTTCGGACGGAGCCACACGTGCCGCTAGGGCCGCGAGGAAGGGGGCGATCTGCCGGCTCTCGAGACGAAGCCGATGATCCGCCATGGCTCCCGTCAGGGAGTAGACGCCTTCGACGGCGTACAGGCGGTTCATCGTCCCGCCAGCGGGTCCCTGGCGTCGTCCGGCCGCGAAACCTCGCGCGTGACGGATCATCTCGGGGTGGGTTAGCAGCGGGTCGGCGTCGAGGGCGAGGATGACGGCCGCCTCATCGAGGCGGAGCACTACGTCGAGGTCGCGTCCCGTGGCCGACCGCACACCCGCGAGCCGGTTCTCGTCGCTGACCGCCTCGTAGGTCGCCCAGATTGCTTGCGGATAGCCGGCGCGGAACTCGGATGCGAGGCGCGCCAGCGTCGGGGAGGAGAAGGACTCGGTGAGGACCGCCAGGCCAGCGCCGCCATCGGTGGCGTGAGTCTGGGACCGCTCCTGCCAGGCCGCCACGAATGCGTCCCAGGAGCTCGCCTCCCCATTCAGTCTGACCGTCTGCGAACGATCGGGATCGTACA
>Ga0209403_10008193_pt1 | contig 10124 bp, 9 predicted proteins | sample ArcticOcean_MG_C_8_FD_187440 | JGI IMG/M metagenome (GOLD analysis project Ga0209403, IMG submission 187440) | Marine microbial communities from western Arctic Ocean - ArcticOcean_MG_CB11_86 (SPAdes) (version 2) | ecosystem: Environmental > Aquatic > Marine > Oceanic | place: Arctic Ocean...
TGTAGTTTAAGCCGCTTTTATGCATCCAACGCTTGCGCTTTTTTTAAGGTTATCCACATATCAACACTACTACTAGAACTTCAATAAATAAAAGAACACAGTTTAGTGTATATTTCTTATAGTAAAGGATGTGGGGAATCCTATTTACTTGCACACACCCCGCACCTTAATTCATACACACATACTCATATGTTCAGTATCTGGTGTCTATAAATGGAGGATTTGCAACCTTGGCCCTATGTGTTTATTAAAATACTGTTTATAAAACACTTACATAGTTAAATTTGAAAGATTGTATGTCGACTAAATTAATGAACGAGACCTAATATAAATGAACTTGACACGGTATAAATATAGGCTAAATTATATAGGGAAGCACAAAAACGAGGATGATACACAAGTATGAAGCTAACTGTAGATCGCAATGAGTTGTGGCAAGGCATCGATACCGTGTTAGATGCAGTGCCCTCTAAACCGGCTCTTCCGGTTTTGGCAAATATTCTGCTCGAGGCCGATGGGGAAACTCTGTCGCTGGCAGCGACGGATTTAGATTTGTCAATCCGCACTGAGGTACCAGCTGCAATAGAGAAGAAAGGTCGGATTACTGTACCGGCCCGTACACTGGCAGAGATCACCCGAGAGTGGCCCGACGCCGAATTGAGTATAGAAGTCCAGGACGATCGCTTAAAGCTCTCAGGGCGGCTTGGAGAGGCCGACAGCAGCGAAGGAGCGTATAGTCTCTCGGGTATGGCAGCAGATGAGTTTCCCAATATGCCGACATCCCTCGAGGGGGTGGGCCTGACGCTTGGCGATGACGAAGCAGATTCAAGTGTCTTGGTTGATATGATCAATAAAACGGCTTTTGCTGTTTCTCGAGATGATACGCGCCCAGTGCTCAATGGCGTGCTCTGGCGGATTGATAGCCAAGGGATGCAAATGGTCGCGACCGACGGATCCCGCTTAGCTTGTTATAAATTGGCAATCGATTTAAAGGACCAGGTAAAAGGCGACGAAGAATCTTCCGTCATCGTTCCACCTCAAGCTTTGAGCCAGATCGTCAAGCTATTAGGTGGTCAAGGTGGGCCAGTTAAAATAACCTTGGGTGAAACACAGGTCCTATTTGAAATGGGCCGCAAAAAATTATTGTCGCGGCTTATCGAAGGCCCATATGTCGATTATGGCCAAGTAATACCTCAGAATAATAAAAAAGAATTGAGAATAGCTAGCGAAGACCTACTGCCAGCAGTGCGCCGTGTGTCTATTCTATCCAGTTCGTATACTCGGCAGGTGCGTTTTAAGCTGAACAGCGGCCAGGTTGAGTTGTCGGCTGCTAGTCCTGAAATCGGGGGCGAAGCAAGGGAAGTTATTCCGGCCCAATACACAGAAGATGAGATGGAAATCGGCTACAACGCCCAGTATTTGATTGAAATTCTCCGCAAAATGGATACGAACGAGATTCGTTTCGAGCTCGAAAATCACGTCACAGCAGCGCTTTTACGACCAACAGAGCAAAAAGAGGGCGAAGATTACTTTTGTCTACTAATGCCCTTACGACCGACCGGATGAGGTAAGCAGACCCAAAGTGCGGATTCGTGAGTTGATTTTGAGGCCTTTCCGCAATATTGCCGCGATCCGGCTGAGTTTTGCGGCGGATTATGCACTGGTCTTTGGTCCAAATGGCCGTGGCAAAAGCAATATTCTGGAGGCGATTTCCTATTTATCGATAGGTAAATCAGTGCGCGGCGCTAAAGATCCACAGGCAGTACCGCACGGTGAAGAGTTCTTTGACATTCAAGCGATATGCACCGATGAACGCCACGATCATCAGTTGCGCATTTTCTATGACAAGAAAGAAGGCAAGAAAGCATTTGTAGATGCGAATCCCCTACCAAGAGTTTCGGATTTAATAGGCGTATTCCGCACCGTTCATTTCTCGCCCGAAGATGTATCACTGGTCTTGCGCTTCCCTGCTCAGCGAAGGCGTCTTCTCGATATACTTATTTCGCAGTCTAGCGCGAGTTATTTGCGCGACCTGCAAAGGTATAACCGCGTGTTGACCCAGAGGAACCATCTATTGCGCGCGGCAAAAAAATCGAACCGAGGGCCTGTAGAACGACAGGTAATGGAGCCATGGGATGTGCAGTTGGTTGAATTGGGCGCTGAGATTCGCAAACACCGTTTAGAAGCATTAGAAAAGATCAATGGGCCTTTTACTCGTTACTACGACCGCTTTTCGCCGGCTGATGAAGAAGTAGTAATTACTTATCAAGGCGCAAAAGAAAGCGGGCTAGAAGCACTTCGTACCGAGTTGAAGGAGGCACTTGAACGCCGCAGAGATCAGGAGGCGCAAATGGGGCATACGCTCAGTGGGCCTCATCGCGACGATTTAAAATTCACGCTAAACGGCGAATCGGCTGAAATCTACGCTTCAGAAGGTCAACTCAAAACGGTTTTGATCTCTTGGAAACTCGCCGAAGCGTGCTATATGGAGGAACAAACGGGCCGCCAGCCCGTGTTGCTGTTGGATGATGTTTTCTCAGAGTTGGATCCCGGCCGAATAGGCGAATTACTGGACATAATCAATGAATTTGAACAAGTCATCGCGACGACGCCCCAAGACCCCGACGCCCGCCAGGGATCCAGTTTCGAGGCGATCGACCTCCAAAAGTGACGAACGTTCGGTAGGTTCGCCAACGTTGCTTGACGGTTTGCTCGAAAGTGTTATCGCGGAATTGGGAGCAGGACAAAAGTTAGCCGAATGTCGAGCGCGTATGGTTTGGGAGGAGGCGGTCGGGTCCGCGCTGGCTCAGCACGCCCGGCCATTGCGCGTGCGGCGTGGGCAATTAGAAATTGCCGTTCCATCGGCCGTATGGCGAACGCAACTGAGTTTTATGCAGCAGGATATAATCGCACGGATCAATCAGCTATTGGGCAGTGAGGTCGTGAAGGGACTGAGATTATTGAATCAGACTGAGTCAGAAGATGTATAAAGCGCATAAAAGGAGAAGTAGATGACGGAACTAGCCAGAGACGTTCCCGAGGAAGAAGCGGAAGCATCGCAGCCGGAAGAATACAATGCTGATGCTATTCAGGTCCTCAAGGGGCTCGAAGGCGTGCGCAAACGCCCAGCTATGTATATTGGCGATACTGGCGAAAATGGACTGCATGAGCTAGTAAAAGAGATCGTCAATAATAGCGTTGATGAAGCAATGGCGGGTCGTTGCTCGCGCATTGACGTGACGATAACCGAACAAGGCACTGTTCACATCAAAGACGACGGACACGGTATTCCCACTGATTTCCATGCCGGGGAGAATAAGTCGGGTGTAGAAGTTGTGATGACGATGTTACATGCGGGTGGCAAATTCGATAAAAAAGCCTATCAGGTTTCCGGCGGTTTGCATGGTGTGGGTGCTTCGGTCGTTAACGCATTGTCCGAGTGGTGTACGGTGGAAGTCTGGCAAAAGGGCAAAGTACACTTGCAGAAATTTGCCCGAGGCATTCCAGAAACAGGTCTGGATATCATTGGTGATACCGAAGAGACGGGCACGATCATAGAGTTTAAGCCCGACGCAGAAATTTTCGAGTCGGTAATATTCAGCTTCGATTATATCGCCTACCGATTGCGTGAACTTGCCTTTTTGACCAAAGGCCTAGGTATCAATGTGCGAGATGCCCGCAGCGGAGAAGAGGCCAAATATCTCTACGAAGGTGGTGTTGAGGAGTTCGTGCGTTTTCTCAACGAGGGCCGCAGTGTTTTGCATCCGGACCCGATCTACCTACAAGGTGAGCGCGACGGAGTCTCTGTGGAAGTTGCGATGCAATACAACGACAGCTACCAAGAGACGCTCTTCACCTACGCCAACAATATCAAAACCGACGATGGCGGTACTCACTTGGTGGGATTTCGCTCGGCACTGACGCGGACGATCAATAGCTACGCCAATCGCAATAACCTGCTCAAAAATGTCAAATTCAACGTTGCCGGCGAAGATACGCGAGAGGGCATTGCCGCTGTTATCAGCGTCAAAGTTCCCGAGCCTCAGTTTGAGGGGCAGACCAAGGGCAAGCTAGGCAATAGCGAAGTCAAAGGCATCGTCGACTCCTTCGTATCCGAAGCGCTGAGCATGTATCTGGACGAAAATCCAGATGTGGCCAAACGCGTAATTGACAAAATTGTCGATGCCGGTCGTGCCCGCGAAGCGGCGCGCAAAGCCCGCGAACTGACCCGTCGTAAAGGCATATTGGATGGGGCCTCGTTACCCGGCAAACTGGCGGATTGCTCAATCCGCGATCCAGAGAAAACCGAGATCTATTTGGTCGAGGGTGATTCGGCCGGTGGCTCGGCCGCAATGGCGCGCGATCAGAGCTTCCAAGCCGTCTTGCCGATGTTCGGCAAACCGCTCAACGTCGAGAAGGCCCGTATCGACCGCGTTATTGGCAACGACAAACTATTGCCACTAATCACGGCGCTTGGTACTAACCTCGGCGAAGAATACGACATCGAGAAGCTGCGTTATGGCAAGGTCATTATTATGGCTGATGCCGACGTCGACGGTAGCCATATCCGCACGCTGATCATGACTTTCTTTTTTCGCTATATGCGCGATCTGATCGACAAGGGCAAGCTCTACCTAGCTCAACCACCGCTCTATCTCGTAAAGAAGGGCAAACAAGAGCGCTACGCCTTCGACGAAACCGAACGCGCCAAGCATATTGAGGCGCTCGGTGGTGGCGAATCAGGCGAAGGTCGCGGCATTATGATCCAGCGCTATAAGGGCTTGGGCGAAATGAATCCCGAGCAGCTATGGGAAACGACGATGGACCCGGACCGGCGGACCCTGTTGCAGGTGAGGATAGACGACGCCGTTGAGGCCGAGCATCTCTTTACCTTGCTGATGGGTGAGCAAGTCGAGCCACGGCGCGAATTTATCGAGAAGTATGCGTTGGATGTAAAGAACCTGGACATTTAACCATAGCCAAACCCCAAAGGGGTCATTGACATCAAGACCACCGAACGCAATGGCGATGTGGTAGCCTGCAAAGAAGTTCAGAGCGAAGAAGAGATCATGATCATGACGCAGAATGGCATCATGATTCGCCTGCCCGTAGAAGCACTCTCCACCATTGGTCGCAAATACCCAAGGCGTTAGGGTGATCAATCTCGGCAAAGGCGACAAGGTTATCGACATGACGCGCCTGCCCAAGAGTGAAGATGAAATACTCGAAGGTGAGGGCGAGGGTGAAGGTGAGGTTGACGGGGCGAAGGTAGCAGAAAATGGAGAAACTGCAAGTGAAGTCGCGAGTGCAGATACTGAAGATATAAGCGAAGTCGCGAGCGGAGATACGGACGAAGATACGCCGACGGAGGACACTGAATAAGCACGGGCGGGGTTGACCTAAGACAGTGCCTCCTTTATATTTACCCCTCGCTAAGGGTTGAGGAGGGTTAGACCTAATTGGTAAGGCAGCGGTCTTGAAAACCGCCGGGTTAACGCCCTTGAGGGTTCGAGTCCCTCACCCTCCGCCAGTCTAAAAGTTTGTTTTAAATGTTCGTGGAGAGATGACCGAGTGGCCGAAGGTGGCAGCCTGCTAAGCTGTTGTATGGGGTAACCTGTACCGAGGGTTCGAATCCCTCTCTCTCCGCCATATTTTACGATAGTTGCCTCCTAGCACAATTGGTAGTGCGCCTGATTCTGGTTCAGGAGGTTCTAGGTTCGAGCCCTAGGGAGGCAGCCAACATTAGGCTCCTGGAGTGAAAGACTTCAGGAGCCTCTTTTTTTGTACCATTTTTTAGTTGCCGCGAGTTGCACAGGCCCTCCATTTACAAAAAGAAGCTCAGCAATATATTCTAAGAAAATAGCTGATAAGTCTTCATAGAAAGAGCGAAAGAATATGCGCCACATTAAAATGGGCATTGCAGCAATGGCTGTCTTGCTCGTCAGTACCGCAGGTGCTGAAGAATATCAAATTGACTCTGAGCATTCGAATGTGGCCTTTAGCGTTCGTCACTTGGTCAGTCGCACCAGTGGCCAATTCAACGAATTCTCTGGATCGATTCATTACGATGCCGAGCATCCCGAGAAAACCCGGATCGAAGCGACTGTCCAGGTAGCCAGTCTCGATACAGATAACGTCAAGCGCGACGGCCATCTCAAATCCGGAGATTTCTTTGATGTTGAGCAATTCCCCACCATTACCTTCAAGAGCACCAAGGCTATGGTGAAGGATGAGGTATTGCAGGTGACGGGCGAGTTCACTATGCACGGCCAGACCAAGACCATTACTCTGCCAGTAGAAGTTTTAGGGATAGGCACGCATCCGTATAACCAAAAACCAGTGGCCGGTTTCGAAACCAGAACGGCGCTTTTGCGCTCTGACTATGCGGTTAATAGTTGGGCTGATGCGGCCGGCGTTTTAGGTGACGAGGTAAGGGTTAGCGTGACAATCGAAGCTATTGCGGACGAATGAGCGCGCTAAGTATTGATGGATAGAGGGCGTCGTCCAAGGGGCGTCGCCCTGTTTTTTTGCGGCTCAACGAGATGTCTATAATCTTCATTAGACATTGACAATATTGGATATAGGATCTATCGTATAAAATCTGGATAGGGCTTTCTTCTCCGCGTTTTCGCGTTGCCCAGAAGCTTTCATAATGCAGTGCCTAACCTCTCAGTACGACCCAAGCCGATGGATACCCGCCGCACAGAACAGCTGACCGCCTGGGCTTTCCTTACGCCAGCACTTGTCGTCTTGGTTGGGTTCGGACTCTTTCCGATTGGCTATGCTTTCTATGTCAGCTTGCACAAGTGGCGCATAAAGAAAGAAGCGCTGATTGGGTTCGAGCATTATGTCCGTGCTTTGGGCGATCCCCAGCATTTGGTCTTCTTGCTATTGGGGGTCGGGATCGTCTGGGCTGCTTATCGCTTGCGCAGCCACCTACTCGAACGCGGCTTGCCTTCTGCCTATGTTTACCTGGCTTGGGGTATCCTTTTGCTGCCCGGCCTTTGGGTGTTGTTCGAGCTGGGTTTGAACGGCTTGGCAGCCACGGGCGATCCGGCGTTATACAATGGTTTCAAGGTTACTTTTTTCTATGCGATTGGCACCATTCCGCTACAGCTGAGTTTGGCGACCGGTCTGGCTTATTTGCTTTTCAAAAGTATGCGGGCCAAAGGCACGTTCCGCATTTTGTTTTTTTTGCCCTATGTCACACCAGTCATCGCCTCTGCAGTGGTCTTCCGAACGATCTTTAGTCCCCACCCGTCCTCATTAGCCAATCGTTTTTGGAGCACTTTCGGGTTCGAAAACCAACGCTGGCTTTACGAGAGTAAGTCGGTGGTCGCCCTGTTCTTGCAAGGCGTTGGAATGGAGACTTGGCCTACATGGGTGGACAGTTGTTTTCCCAGTATGGCTTTGACCTCGATCATTCTCTATAACATTTGGGTCTATGTCGGCTATGATACGGTGATTTTGCTGGCCGGGTTGAGCGCTATCCCCAGGCACTATTACGAAGCAGCGGAGATGGATGGGGCCAATGGGTGGCAGGTCTTTCGCCACATCACCCTACCCTTGGTCTCCCCCACCCTATTCTTTTTGTCGATGGTGGCGGTAATCGGTACGTTCAAAGCGTTTAACCACATTTACATTATGCGCACGCCTGGGGCGCGAGAATCCGTCGATGTGCTTAGTGTCGCCATTTTTGACCAGATTTTTGAGTTTCACAACGCCGGTTATGCCTCGGCGATGGCCTTTGTGCTCTTTGTTGCCATCTTGGTGCTGACACTATTGCAGAATCAGGTGCTTGGCAAGCGGGTGTTCTATGGCGATTAAGGGGGGGAAAACCTGGTTAGTATACGGTGGTTTAGGGCTAGGTGGTTTAGCGGCGGGTTTTCCTTTTGCGTGGATGTTGCTCGCTTCCTTTATGACCCGGGGAGAGTCGTTGCGCCGGGTCTTTTTGCCCGAGAGTTTACAGTGGGGCAATTATCTCAAAGCCTGGCAGGAAGCAGATTTCGGTCTCTATTTCGAGAATTCGTTAATTATTGCGGTTATACAGGTAAGCGGAACCCTGCTCTTTTCGCTGCTCGCGGCGTATCCGTTGGCGCGCATGGAATTTCGTGGGCGGGATACGGTTTTTGCTGGCGTATTGGCTACGTTGATGATTCCCGAAACCGTGACCATCGTACCCAATTTTCTTACGATCACCTGGTTGCACCGCAACATGCCTTTCGCTTGGCTCAATAATTGGCCGGCGATGACCATTCCTTTTATGGCCAGCGCTTTTAGTATTTTTCTGTTGCGCCAGTTTATGCGCGGTATTCCCAATGAGTTATGGGATTCAGCGCGCATCGACGGTGCTGGCCATGTGCGTTTCCTATTTCAGATTTTGCTGCCCTTATGTCGAGCTCCCCTCCTGACGGTGGGTATGTTTACGTATATTGGTTCATGGAACGCGTTGGCCTGGCCCTTATTGGTGACCAATACACCAGATTGGCGCCCGATCTCGGTTGGCTTACAGCAATTCGTTAGCGAGGCCGGGGCCGAGGTGCATTTGCAAATGGCCGGGGCCGTTATTGCAACCGTCCCCGTATTGCTGGCGTACTTTCTTATACAGCGCGAATTCACCGAAGGTATTTCCATGTCTGGACTCAAAGGATAGAACGATGAAACTGAAGAATGGGATAGCGGGAGTTCTATGCGCTGTTCTCTCAGCTTGCGGTGGCCAACAAGAGACGACGCAAGAGCAGCAGACCGATATAGAGACACTCAACCCCGAAGGTCAAGAGGTTGTCTTCTGGTACCAGCATACCCGCGAACGAGAAGAAGCCCTACAGAAGCTGATCGCCGACTTTAACCAGAGCAATAGCCACGGAATTAGCGTGCGCGGTGAATATGTCGGTCGCTACGGGGACATTTACAATAAGATGAACGTAGGTATCCAGAGCGGTTCCCTAGCGGCAAGTTTGGTCGTAGCCTATCAAAACCAGGCGATGGCGTATTATCAGGCCGATGGCATCGTGGATATAATGCCCTATATGGAATCGCCCAAATGGGGTTTTTCGCCAGAAGAGCGCCAGGATTATGTGCAAGCCTTTCTCCGCCAGGATAATGTTGGCGGCGCACAGATCGGTTTCCCGCCGAATCGCTCGATGGAGTTGCTCTATTACAACCTCGACTGGCTGCGCGAGCTAGGCTATGACAAACCGCCAGCGAACTGGGATGAATTCGCGAAGATGTGCCGCTTGGCGAAGCAACGGCCTTTTAGCAAAAGCAAAGATACTTCGCGCAGCTTAGGTTTCTTGCTCGATATCGACACCAGCCGATTGGCCGCGATGGTCTTCAGTCGCGGCGGCGATTTGGTCAATGCAGACGGCACCGCTTATCTCTTGGACTCGCCCGAGGTCAGGGCAGCCTTGGAGTTGATGCGCGAATTATTGGCGGCGGGTGTCATAGACGTCGCCGGTGAACAGGACGCCGAACTGAACGAGTTTGTCACCGGGCAGATTCTCTTTTCCCAGGATTCTTCCTCCGGCTTGCCCTTTTACAAAAGTGGTATTGAGGATTCTGGGTTGGATTTCGAGTGGGGTGTGACACATCCGCCGCAGACGGGCGAGACGCCGGTGGTCGACATCTATGGAGCTAGCGTATCGATTTGCGCCAGCACGCCCGAGCAGCAGTTGGCAGCGTGGTTATTTCTCAAGTGGCTCACCGCGCCCGAGCAGCAGGCAAGATGGGTGCGGGCGAGCAATTACTTTCCGGTGCGCAAGAGCACGGCCAAAGAGTTGCAGGGTTATTTCGCGGAAAACCCGCACTACGGGGTGGCCTTTAGCATGTTGGACTACGGGAAGTCTGAGCCGACCATCGCGAGCTATCAGCAAGTGCGACGGTTGATTCAAAAAGCGATGGTTGAGGCGATTGAAGGCGAGAATATGGACCAAGTGCTGGCGAATTTGCAGCTTGCGGCGAATAAGACGATTGAGCAATAAGCATGGGCAAAAGTGCTAAAAAGCCGAATGTCATTGTATTTTTCACTGATCAGCAACGGTGGGACACAACCGGCCTGCATGGCAACCCGATGGGGCTTACGCCCAATCTCGATCGCCTAGCCCGTGAGCATACGCACGCGGCTC
>Ga0209403_10008199_pt1 | contig 10121 bp, 8 predicted proteins | sample ArcticOcean_MG_C_8_FD_187440 | JGI IMG/M metagenome (GOLD analysis project Ga0209403, IMG submission 187440) | Marine microbial communities from western Arctic Ocean - ArcticOcean_MG_CB11_86 (SPAdes) (version 2) | ecosystem: Environmental > Aquatic > Marine > Oceanic | place: Arctic Ocean...
GGGTTCTGGGCGTGTGTGAAAATAAAGACCGAGCCAGAGCAGATCCCAAACGCTGCCCGTCACAATCCGGCGAGGATTAAACTGGCTATGCAAAATGCCATCGGTATACAGGCGCCGGCTGGCGCCGGCACCGCGCACCTGATACCAGTGACCGTTTTGTCGATGACTCCACAGGACGGCTATGACACTGCTCCTCGATTTTTCCTATGGAAAATAGTTATTCCTGCGGTGCCCGATTGTAATGCGACAAATCTTGCCTGTTGCTGGCCTAGGCGATTAAAAAACGGGTTTCAATGCAACGGCAAAGGTGCCCGAAAAGCTTAGCCAGGGTGGAGCCAGCACTGCCGACCAACGCGGACCTCAACCATGCCGAATCCGTGACGGGGTGAGGGGAACCCAGGCACTGCCTGCGAAAGCTCAAGCGGTGGTATCAGCCCCGACAAAGGCCTTAAAGGCCTTCAAATCCAGGAAATACCGACAGACCTCGACATCAGCGGCCATCAGCAGGGGAACCTTCTCACCGTAGGCGTCGGCCCAGTCCGGGCTCTGATCGACATCATGCACTTTGAAAGAAAAACGGTAGTCATCTTGCAGTGCCACGAGCTGTGCGTGCATATCCTCGCACAAGTGACAATCGCGGCGAACGTACAAATCGAGAATCTCGGTTGGCATCAACTCTCCCGAAGGCGTAGAACCTTTTCAGCTGAAAGGATATTCTAGGGGCTGGTTACTGCTGGCTCATACTCATGCCCTTGTCACTCTGGCTATCCATGTCGGCCATCTGCATTCTTGGCGCGATGTCTCCCGGGCCCAGCCTGGCAGTGGTAGTACAGAACACTTTGGCAGGCGGGCGCGCTCAAGGGGTTGTGACCGCGCTAAGCCATGGCGTTGGGATCATCATCTGGGCTTTGCTGACGGCGGGCGGGATTGGCCTGCTGATCACCCAGCAACCCGCTCTTTTCGACGGTATGCGCTATGGCGGGGCGATCTTGCTGGTGTACCTTGGAATCCGCAGCCTGCGCAGCACAGCGAGCGCCACCGAGGCATTGCACACGGTCGCCACCGCTCACGCTAGTCCGGTCCGGGATGGCTTCGCCATCGCCATCACTAATCCAAAGATTGCACTTTTCTTCCTTGCCCTTTTCAGCCAGTTTGTCCGACCCGAGGCTGGAATGGGCGAGAAAGTGATTATGGCGCTGACCGCCGGGGTCATCGATGCGCTCTGGTATGCACTCGTTGCATTGGCACTGTCGCACTCGGCAATCCTTGAGCGCCTGCGCGCCCGGGCCCAGACACTGGATCGTCTTTTTGGCCTGATTCTGATTGCGTTGGCGATACGGGTCGCCCTGTAATGTTATTCCTGCCGTAGGGTAACCTTGTTGCGGCGCGCAATCTAGTGTGGCCGAATCAAGCTACATAAAGACAAAGCACTTAATTTAAAGATATTTTTTATCTCGATGCAAACGTCCTAGTTGACAACTTTATTTGTGCAGTGCACCATTCGAGCTGACAAAAATAAGGTGAAGGTGGTTCAGGCTGAATAGCCATCCACAGGCGCCCGGGCCACGCCGGGAGGCGAATTATGCAGATCACGGACAAAGTCAGCGTCGTTACCGGTGCCGCCAGCGGCATAGGCCGTGCCACAGCACTGGAACTCGTGGCGCAACGTACCAAGGGTATTGCTCTGGTAGACCTTAACGAGGGGCCACTACGTGATCTTGCAGATGAGATCAACAGCGCGGCGAGCAGCGAAGTGGCTTTGCCATTCGCCGGGGACGTCACCGATGAGGATTTTCGTGTCCGGGTCTTTGATGAAACAGCACGTCGGCATGGCATTGTTCAAATCGTGGTTCCCGCTGCCGGTATTTTTCGCGACCGCATGGCGGTCAAAATTGATCGCGACAGTGGAGAGGCTGATATCTACCCGGCGGAGGTTTTTCGCCAGGTCCTTGAGGTAAATCTGATTCACCCGGTTTACTGGGCCATGGAAATGATTGCACGGATCGCGGTCGACCGGCGTAAGCGCGACCTGAAAAAATGGCTGGCCGAGGAGAAAATCCAAGGCACCATTATCTTTATAGGGTCGGTCTCCTCGCGGGGTAACCGCGGCCAGGTCTCCTACGCCAGCACTAAGGCGGGTCTTGAAGGCGCGGCCTCAACGCTAATGAAAGAGGCGATGTTCCACGGGGTACGCACCGGAGTCATCCATCCAGGCTTTGTCGACACACCGATGCTTCAAGGTATGCCGGAAGGCTATGTTGAGCAGCATATCCTCCCAGATACCCAACTCGGCCGGCTAATCCGGCCTGAGGAAATCGCCGACGCGATCTGCTTCATGATCCGAAATTCTGCGGTCAGCGGCCAGTTATGGGCTGATGCTGGCTGGCACCCAACCCCTGCCTGATACCCCCATCAGGGCACTCGGGGTGCCAGTTTTGGGCTGCGGTAACGGCTGGTGCGCTTGAGTCACAAAGGGGCTGGTCTTATGATCCGCATTACTCCTTTTCCCGTAGCGGTCATGATCGGGCGTCACTAGCCCAACCCACACCATGAATAAGCAACCTCTCGATCCCCTCTGGATCGGCAAAACCTTTGACGACTTTCTGTTTCGCCCGCAAATGGGTGTTACTGCCAGCCGCGCAGCTGTACCGCTGAGTTCGAGTCTGACTCACGCCATTGCCTTGGAATTACCCATTATCTCGTCCAATATGGATAGCGTCACCGGCGGTGACATGGCGCAGACCATGGCGCTTGAAGGCGGACTAGGCGTTGTTCACCGCGGACAAAGCATTGAGCGCCAAAGTGATACCGTGGCACGGGTCAAACGCAGCCACAGTGCCGTGATTGAACACCCCCGTACACTGCCTGCCGGCTCTACGATCGGCGAGGCCCGCGCATTCGCGCGCAAGTACAAGATCAACGGCATCCTGATAGAAAATTCGCCAGGTAGTGCGATTCTCGCTGGCGTACTGACCCGTCGAGATATTCCGTGGGACGGCTCGCAGGACAACGAGATTGTCGACCACTTCATGACGCCACTGGCCCAGTTAAAGACCGCAGGACCACAAGTGGCCGCCGAAGAAGCGGAACGCATCATGTTTGATGGCCGTATCGAGCGACTGCCGCTGATCGACGATGAGCAACGTATCCATGGGCTCATCACGCGCAAAGATGTGCGCTTTTTGCGCGAGCGTCCGTTTGCCAGCAAAGACGCCAAGGGCCGGCTACTCGCGGGAGCGGCTGTTGGCTGTTCCGGAGATTTTTTAGAGCGTGCCCAAGCTCTTCTCGAAGCCGGTGCCGACTGTCTTTTTGTGGATATTGCTCACGGCCACTCGCAGGTCATGCAAAATGGAATCGAGCGTTTGCGCGCGCAGTTTCCCAACGTGCCGCTGGTCTGCGGCAATGTGGCGACGGGTGCAGGCGCTCAATTCATGCGCGATCTGGGGGCTGATGCAGTCAAAGTGGGTGTTGGCCCGGGTCGAGGCTGCCGGACACGCCTTGAGACTGCGGCCGGAGTACCGCAACTACAGGCCATTCGTGAGGCCTGGTGCGCGGTGGGTGGTGAGATCGCCATCATGGCAGATGGTGGTGTGCGTCACGACAAGGATATCTTCCTGGCACTTGCCTGTGGTGCTGACACCGTAATGCTCGGAAGCGCGCTGTCAGGTACCGATGAAGCGCCAGGACGGGTGATCGAGGATCCTGCGACCCACAGCAAAAAGAAGATATACCGCGGCATGACCTCTCCTGAAGCCGTGATGGAATCGCTCTACGACGGCGAGGATGCTGAAGCCGTCGATGCAGCGCTGGCGACACCGCCGGAGGGTCAGGAAATCCAGGTGCCCTACCGCGGTGGTGTGGTCGATATCCTCCACCGAATTCGCGGCCATCTACGCTCGGCGGTCAGTTATGCCGGCTGTGAATCCCTGGCCGGTGCACGTGAGATGACCCTGCCTGACCCGCTGCAGTACCTGATCGTACTGTCCGATGCCGCACGACGGGAGTCCTACGAACGCTGAGGCTCGCCCAAACCCAATGAGCAATACCCCAGCGCCGACAACTGCTACCCTGGGGCCGACGGCGACCCCCGAATCTGGGGCATGGCACCTGCTGGGACTGATCGCCCCACTGGTTACCCTGACGGGCATCGTTGCAGGTCAACCAGCGGCTGGCGCCATCTTAGTGCTGGTGCTCTACCCGCTTGTGGATCTCGCCCTGGCCCGACCCGCACCAGCACGGGCAGTGCGTAGCGATGGGCAGGGCCTTTCGCTGCTGCTTTATATACACGTACTGTTGCACACCAGCGTCATTGTGGCGCTGTGCTGGCGTTCCGCAATCGATGGCAACACCGCTGCCACCTGGATCGCCATGCTCAGTGTTGGGATCAACAGTGGCTCGAGCGGCATCATCGTGGCGCATGAACTGGGCCACAACTCCGCACGATCAATCAATCACTGGCTCGGACGCTGGAATCTGCTGCTGACGCTTTATCTGCATTTCACGATTGAGCACAATCGCCATCATCACCCGGCGGTTGCGACTGACACCGACCCGGCAAGCGCGCCGCGGGAACGCAACTTCTGGCAACAACTGGCATACACCCTCCCTGCCCAGTTTAAGAGCGCCTGGTTACTCGCCGGGCGTAGCGGGCCACACCAACGTTTCAACCCGGTACTGCGCGGTTTACTGCTCCAGAGTATCCTGGTCATCGGCATATGGCAGGGACTGTCGGGTAGCGTCGCTTTAGCTTTTGTCGGCCAGGCGCTGATCGGCATCTTCATGCTGGAATACGTCAACTACGTCCAACATTACGGGTTGCGCCGCGAGCAAGGCGCTCCGGTGACGGCACAGCATTCCTGGCAGACAGAGGCACGCTGGTCACGCTGGACACTGCTGGAATTAACTCGCCATCCCGCACACCACCTGCACCCGGGGCGACGTTTCTGGGCGCTGCAACCTTGCCCCGATGCACCCACACTCCCTGCGGGCTACTACGCCCTGTTCTGGCCGGCGCTGATTCCCCCATGGTGGCACCGACTGATGGACCCCTTGCTGGAACCTGGCAACAGGCCCCAGTGACCCGCGGATACGCTTCGGCTGGGCACTTCATTTGCGCCATGACAGTAGTGACAACTGTTCCGCCTTTTCTGGCACAACCAGCACTGGCTCACTCGGGTACGATTTGCACCAGGCCCGTGGCGAGCCCCGGGTAACGGATCACGGCTCCCAGGTGTTCGCGCATCAGGGTGTTATCTATGCGCTTGGACTCAGCCAGGTAGGAACGCATCTCGGGGCTTAACTGCGAGCGCGCCGTCTCGGCATCGATCACTGGCGGGCGGGGAAGGCCAACTGCATCGGCAACCCGAAAGAAAAAATCAGTCATGGTAGAGGGATGCCCGTCACTGATGTTGTAGACCGAACGTGGTTCACCGATCCGCGCGGCTGCGAGACAGGCGCGGACCAGATCTTCGACGTGTACCCGGTTGCTCCAGGGGCAAAGCGCCGGCGCGAGCACCGGCTGCCTGGCCCGTAACCGCTTCAGCGGCAATTTACCCGGACCGTAAATACCCGGTACCCGAAGCACCACCAGCGCTATCCCCAGGGCATCACACCAATCGCGCATGACGATCTCGGCATCCACACGTCGCCGTGCACGATCCGTTCGCGGCGCCAGCGCTTGCTCCTCAGTTACCCATGCCCCTTGGCAATCACCGTATACCCCGGTGGTACTGATCAATACTACCCGCGACGGCGCCTGGCCATCTGCCAAAAGACATTGCGTCAGATTTCGCAGACGCAGATCCTGGCTGCCATCAGGCGGGGGCGGTGCGAACCAGTACAGCATCCTGTCAGTCACCGGAACCGAAAACGTTGTTTCCGTATCAAGGTCTGCACTGACCGCTGCAATGCCTTCAGCACCCAGTACCGCCGCACTGGCCGAGGTGCGCACTATCGCACCTACCGAGCCGCCGTCGTCACGTTCGCGGTGCGCAACCTGTCGGCCGACATAGCCACAACCGACAAACAAACTCTCCATATGTTTATTGCGAGGATGCGGTCAGAGTGCCGGCGGTGACCAGGGTGGCGACGGTGACTTCAGCGCGCTTGCACTTTAGCTGCCCGTTGGCATCAGCACTGAGATTGGGTGGGCTGATCACTCCCTGTATGCGCGCCGCCTTAGCCCCAAGCGGGCAACCGGCATCGTGCAGTCGATTGATGTTGGTATCACTGATCAGGGAACGCAGATCGTTAATCGATGCCTGCAGGCCCCAGTTGCCAGCGTTGTCGACCACACCAAAAATCCGTACGCCACGCACTTCGACAAATGCCAGCCCGTCAGCAGTCACTTCAACCGAGATCGGTTCGATACGCTGATCTGTTGCCGAACCAATCGCCACCACATCGGCTGTAGAGGTCAAAGAAAGGGTGCCGATATAAGTGCCAGCATAACTGCCAGTGGCATCACCTCGCGAAACCGAAAGTTCAATACCGCTACTCGATGAGCTTGCGCAACCCACTAATAAGCCCATGCATAAAGATGCGATGGCGCCGACTCGACATACCTGCCGAGAAGATGAAACGCCACTGATCGATGACAAAAACAAGCGCATGGCGCGCGATCATAACGCATCAGGCAACTGCCCCAACCATGCCACCCTAGAGAACAATCGACGACTGCACGTGGTACACGAGGCGAGACCACGAGCAGGCTGTGATTGAGCGGCCCTGACAACTGCTGGGCAGCGGACCGGTCTTGGGCCTCGCTGATCTGCGCCACGTTATCACTGGGGCCGGGCAGACGGCCCAGGGTCACCCCCCTATCCCAGGCCCAGCCCACCGGTAATCGGCAGCATCTATCCCACAGAATATTTCTTACCCCCCCCCACAAAACAACTGCGAGAAACATTCTAGATTTAAAATCAGTTAAATCCTGGATCATAGATCGTCTGATGTGAGATCCTATTTTCAAACAGGAGTTAGAGTAGGACGATGCTGAGTGCGCACCTTAGTTCCCTTCTACATGCCTGCCCGCCGGCGATCCGCGCCGACCCTCGCCACCGGTTATCCGTACTGCCAATGAGATTAGCGTTGGCTGCCGGAACTGTCTTTTGCATGACATCGGGGCTCGGGGCTCGCGAACATAACTTGGAAGAAGATTTAGCACCTACTTCAATATCACAGACAGAGTCGGTAGACGATACACGTCAACAGGAAAAAGTGCCTTTGGCTAAATCCCCACTCGACCAGGCGTTTGTCGAGGCAGTAAAGAAAACTGCCGAAGATGTCTGGGGGGGGGATGCTTGGAGCAGAAGATTTGGTGCATGTATATGTGTCAGGTCCGCCACGATAACCAATAAAATGAAAAGAGCTGTCATCGAACAAGGGTTGGTCAACGATGCTGTATTTCATGAGGTGCCGATAGCGGACGCAGAAAGTCTTGAGCTTGTCATGTCGTTATGCGAGAAAGAAGGCGATTTAGTGACTGTCGGCTCGGGTGATGAAGAGGCGAGACCGGAGCCCATGTCGCTCAAGGAAGCCAAAAAGGTAACAGCCAACCTAGCAAAGACTGGATATGTTCCACCCCCCAGAACGATTCGGGATATCACCCGCATCCTGGAAGGCAGGCGAGAAGAAAGCCTGAACGAGATCGAAAAACTGCGTGCTGTTGCCGACGCAACACCGCCTGACAGTACCAACCAGCGAGAGTTGGCGAATTTCTACCGCACGCGAGCCGATGCTGCGCAGTTGGTTGGCCGCTCAGGACAACAGAGTAAAGATTACCGACTGGCTGTCGAGTATGGCCGTAGAAGCTATGCGTCAGGTCAAATGCAAGCACGCGAATATGCTGAAATGCTAACGGTAACAGCGGATGCCGAAATGGAGATTGGCTCGGCAATACGGGCGAAAACTCTATTTCAGGAGGCTATGGCTGTCGCTGCTAAAGCAAAATATCCAGAAACAGAACAACTGATAATCCGAATCCTTTTAGTTCACTATTACTTGGCTTATGACGATCTCGAGAACGCACAACATCTGCTGAATCAGGCGAAGGTAACGTGGGCGAAGGAACAGGAGAACCGGAAGTACTGGGAAGTTGTTACATGGGATGAATTGCAGAGTCAGATCTGGGCCGCCGAAGCACGCCTATTGGCGACCTTCGGAAAACTTGAAGCCGGTGAGGTGCTGTACCGTAAGGCGCTGGAGAATTTTCGCCAACACAAAGATATCCCGAACTACGGGGAACGCATTCTTATCCCCAAACTCAATCTCAGAGTCCATCTTCGGCACCTATATCTGCTTGGTAACAATCTGATCCACCAGGGACGTCCGCTAGAAGCTGAGATTATTTGGCGGGAAATGATCTCAGAGTCGGTCAAAGGTTTTGGGCGTTATTCCAACGTGACGGCTGCCGCGACCACCGGATTTGCCAGAACGCTACTGGAACAGGGCCGCTTCGATGAGGCTGGGACACTGGCCGATACAATCCTCGAGATCTGGCGAGCTATCGAAGCGCCCACAAACTCTTTTGCTCTCCAGAAAACCTATCAGTTGCTGGCCGATATTCTGGTCTTGCGCGAAGATTGGGAGGGTGCGAGCGACCTCTACGCATACCTTGAAACCGCGCTTGGTGATGATCCTATGGCTGAGGAGAGGTTGCTCAATCAGAATCCCAGTTACGCCCTGACTTTATTTCGTTCGAACCGTGTCGAGCGCGCCCGTATCGTTCTGGAACAAGCTTACACGGCCAAGCGCCAGGCCCTGGGTTATCAGCACCCGGAGACCGCCGAGTTAGGAGCCCTGTTAGCCGTCATGGAAAATGCAGAGGGCGAACATCAGCAATCGCTACTTCGTTTCAGGGAGACGGTACCCATCCTGCTCAGTCGCGCACAAAGGTCCCGTGATGACGACACTTTGGGAATGGTCCACGAGGCCCGACTGGCCCTGGTTCTGGAACGATATATTGGCTTACTGGCTCATCTGTACGCCAGAGTTCCCACCTCGACACTGTCCCAAGAGTACCTGTCAAAAGCCTTCGAACTGGCAGACTATGCTCGCGGTCGAGCTGTTCAGGGTGCACTCGACAAGAGCAGCGCCCGGGCCGCGGCAAAGGATCCGGCACTGGCCCAACTGATGCGCCGGGAGCAGGATGCACTGAAACAGATCAGCGCCATGCGTGGGTTGCTGTCCGACCACCTTACCCAACCAAGCGACGAACAGACCCCAGGTGTCGCCGAGAACTTGAAGACCACCATTAGTCGATTGAGTCAAGCGCGCTCGGCCCTGATGGAAGAAATTGAAGCCAACTTTCCCGATTACGCTGAACTCATCAATCCCACAGCACCATCCCTCGCCCAGGCACGCTCTGTTCTACTGCCAGACGAGGCATTGCTCGCATTCTTTGTCGGCCGGGAACGTTCCTTTGTCTGGGTAGTCAGTAAGACTGGTGCACCGGCTTTCATTGCAATCGAACTGGGGGCAGACGAACTCGGGAGCCAGGTCGATGAGGTTCGTCTGGCACTCGCACCCAACGCAAGCACGCTCCGGGACATCCCGCCATTCGATCTAGGCGTAGCGTATGAACTGTATCAACAACTGCTCGAGCCAGTCGCGCCGGCCTGGTGGCAGAAGAAACATCTGATCATCGTACCGCACCGTGCACTAGGTTATCTCCCGCTGTCGGTTCTCCCAACAAAGGAAATCAAATTGGTAGATAAAAGCGACACATTATTTTCCGGGTACCGGAAAGTTCGCTGGCTAGCACACACGCACAGCGTTACGGTATTGCCTTCGGTTGGAGCCTTGCATACCTTGAGAGCGATGCCTCCCGGCAAGCCAAACCGGCGTACCTTTGTCGGGTTTGCTGACCCTGTATTCTCGACCGAGCAGACCCAGGTAGTGGCAGCGCTGCAAGTCAACACTGGAACAGCCAGTGACAACAAAATTGGGGTACGGGGGGTATCGATCAAGTTACGAGGCCTGATTAAGGTTGAAAAACTCGAAGAGATGGCCAGCGCTGATCTCAGTGTACTGCCACCGCTGCCAGACACGCGCGAGGAAGTGAACGAGATTGCCCGGGCCCTTCAGGCTGATCCGGATCAGGATGTATTCACCGGTAAGGC
>Ga0209403_10008202_pt1 | contig 10117 bp, 16 predicted proteins | sample ArcticOcean_MG_C_8_FD_187440 | JGI IMG/M metagenome (GOLD analysis project Ga0209403, IMG submission 187440) | Marine microbial communities from western Arctic Ocean - ArcticOcean_MG_CB11_86 (SPAdes) (version 2) | ecosystem: Environmental > Aquatic > Marine > Oceanic | place: Arctic Ocean...
TACATCTTCTTTAACTCCCGTTTCGTCTTTATTACCATTACCATTGCCATTGCCATTGCCATTACCATTACCATTACCATTACCATTGCCATTACCATTGCCATTGCCATTACCATTACCATTACCATTACCATTACCATTACCATTACCATTACCATTACCATTGCCATTGCCATTGAAGAATTTCTCAACATTTTTACTGGTGCATTGAGCAATAATAAGCAAAAAGCCAAGAACTAACAATAATCCATAGATATCTTTCATTTTATATTATAAATTATATTTTTTTTATGAAAAAATATAATTAATTAATTTTTATAATGAATGAATGAATGAATGGATTTTATAAATGGATTTTATAAAAACTTTAAATCTTCTAATTTCCAATATTCAAAATGATCATGCATGGGTCTTTTTATGATAAATGGTATTTTATTCTGCTTTAATTCTTCCATAGCTATTTCATATACGGAAGCGTATGATTTAGGATTTTTTAAAAGAGAAACTGCTCCATCAGCCAATTGTTGAGCTCTCTCTGATATAATCCGTGTTTTTTCATATTTATTTAAGAATGGAGATGTCATATAATTTTTTTTCATTTCTTTATAATTCGTATTAAAATTGTTGAAGTCTTCTGGTTGTTGAAATATAGAAGGTTCAGATTTTACATTTAAATCATCATTATCTTCGTCTGAGAAGGACTGATAGTTTTCATCTTCCATTATTTATATTATTATTATTATTTATATTATTATTATTTATATTATTTATTTATTTATTTATTAAATATTATTTTCAAATTTTAAATTAATCATTCATTCTTCCATTTCTGATTACAATACTTACACACGTATAAGTATTTAAGATTCTCATAATCATATTTAATGTAAATTACATCAGCAGGCTTATTCTCTTTAATAGACGAACATTCTTGATTTACACATTTTATATTAGGATTATTTTTGATACTTGGTAAAGTTACATCATAAATAAGGTTTTCATTCTTATTAATCGTTTCACTTAAATCAATATTAAACTCATTACTATAAATACATTTACATTCGGAGTAATCTTTCTTATTTCCACATACTTTACATCCCAAATATAATGTATTGTTTTCTTCGTTTGAATAAATATAGAGTAAATTGTCACAATTCTCGCAGAAATTTACTTCCATTCTAAGTATGTATTTTATTTTATTTTTAAATAAAATATTCAAATTTGAAAAAAAGCATAGTATTTAATATTTTAAAGTGAATTAAACAATGGAAAACCTAAATGTATCAACAATTACAGCAGTTTCTAAGATTTCAAGTAATATGGATTTAAAGGCGATCTATGATAACATTCCTATCAATGATTATATTCCATTTATTGAATATGGTCATGGATTTGAACCCCGAGGATTTTCAAAAAAATTATTAAAGAAAACCAGGAAAAAAAAAGTCAGGAAAATTTTCTATAATCAGTCAACGATACACGTTGTTCATGATAATAAGATTGTAAATGTGAAGCTATTTAATAATGGGAAGCTTCAACTAACTGGTCTTAAAAACGAGGAAAGGGGTAAACATTTAATAGAAGAATTAATTGTTTATTTTAAAAAATATAGTATTCTTGGAGAAGATGTCAGTATTCTAGAATATAAAATTGTTCTTATTAATAGTGATTTTGATTTAGGAATTGAAGTAAATCGGGAAGTATTACATCGTGAAATAATTAATGCTGATTTATATTCTTCCTACGAACCTTGTATTTATCCAGGCGTAAATATTAAGTATTTCATTAATGAAAATATTTCAAATGGTATTTGTAATTGTAGCTTACTATGTGATGGAAAGGGGAGGGCTGATGGTGATGGAGAATGTAAAAAAGTTACGGTTGCAGTATTTAAAAGTGGGAAAACCATAATTACGGGAGGTCAAAATAGACATCAACTGGTTGAGGCATATAATTTCATTACAACTTTTGTTAATAAAAGAAAAGAATTATTTGTGTTAGAATAAGTTTTTGTGTCAGAATAAGTATTAGTGTATTTTTAGATACTTATAGTTGGAAAAAAAAAAAATAATTATAATAGTAAATGGGCAAAGCATTACTATTTTTTTCTATAGTAGCCATAATATACATTATATATCAATTATTATTAAATGAACCTAAACCTAAGCATAATTCATTTAAAAAACCAGAACATCGTTTAATTAAATTATTAAATAATATTTCTTCGGCAGATAAAGTAATTTTAAAAAACGTTACTGAAAAATGGAGTCTAAATAAGAATTTAATTGATAATAATCTCAAACAAAAGGTCACGGATATTATTAAGAAAATATTAAATGGTATTAATGAAATTTCAGAAGAGGAATTTTTTATGGAATCAATCGATAATTTATATCTCATGAAAGATAAAGATGGAAATTTTAGATGTATTGTAAATGCATTTATGTATGATGTCTATAATTACCATACTATCAAGATTGTTTTTGATATTACAAGTATCCGTGGTATAGAATATATTAATATGATTGACATTGATCAGAGTTCTCTTAATAACATATTAAATAGATATGATGTCCGTTGGAAATCACAGGGAATCCTAACAAAATATAACATGTTCGACGAGGATGTTCAAAAATTATTAGACAATCATTATGAAGGAAATCATCGTGTAATCCCCATGAGCAATGATGAATTAACCCCAGATGTAAGTGGTACATTCAATATTAATCAATTAACGAAAATGTATCTCCCCGGAAATGTTCCTGTAAAAGATTCACCGATGTTTTGTAGAAAAACCAAGTTTGCATGGGATTCGAGATCAATTCCAATTTCAACTGATAATGAATGTGTCATGGATCAAACTTCAATACAAAAATACCCTAATACACCCTATAATGCTCCAGGAGTTGTAACTAGGGCGGTTGATGAAAATAGTTTTTCATGGATGAGGGAAAGGAAAAATATAAGTTCATATGATTAAATTACAGGCAGGTATATTTCTCCCCTTATCTTTTAAACATTCTTTTTTTAAGTCTTTCCATGATTCTGGATGATGGTCCACGAAATAAACCTCGTAGACTGATTTATTGATATTTTAAGTATGTGAAATATACCAATAAAGATATTATTAAAGTTCCTAACGCATATTTATGATCTAATTTATTGAAGTAGATTAATGATGCTAAAGGAATACAATGTGTTACTAATTTCACAATTTGTAAACTACATTCGAATTTTTTATCTTTAATAAATATATTATTGAATTCAACTAAAAAATATCCGAATGCTAATATAACCGATGTATAATAAGGATTGATATAATTTAAGAACTTAATATCCAATTTATATCCAATCAACCAGACAATAAATATTTCAATTAAAAGTAAACTGTAATATTTGGATAACATTATAATTAAGAAAATGTTTTTAAAAAAATATATATTATTAATATAAAAATGGGATTAGTTGAAGGATTCACAAATGTTGTTGTTCAAGAACACTCCGAAGGTGAAAAACAAAAATTATATTCAATGATGTTTATTGTAATTCTTATTAAGGTTTCTTTAATCTATGTTGTTTCTGCTTTCCTATGGCCTAAAGTCATGCCTAGTATTCTTCCATCAGTTAATGCTAATCCAGGTTTCATGAACATTCTCGGGTTATCTATAATTATGGGGGTAATACTATAAAATAAAAATATTAAATGTTAAACCATAATATGATTCTTAAAACAGTAATTAATCCAAGGTAATTTTGGTCTTTCTAATTCATAATAATCATACATACGGTAATAATCCTGAATTGATTTTATTCCATTTAAATTGATATATTTATAAAAATAAAACATTATCTCTTCAATATTTCCAACATTCTTATGAATAATAATTTTTTTTCCTATATCAAATAAATGGATTTTTGAAAACCAATTATTTCTTTGACACATGATTAAGTAAATGTATTTTTCCATTAAAGGGTATTTTTCTTTCGGTAAGATATTTTTATGATGTTGATAACAGACACCATAATTAAATAATGATGCTTTGTTCTTACACCTTAATCCATTTTTATTACTACACTTACATCTTTTCTTTGTGCTCTCCCCCGAATAAAAGATTCTTAAATTATCTTCAGGATTCTCATAAGGTTTGTCAATATTATCATTTACCTGACGACATAAGGGACACTCTATAAAAAAATTCAATCCACGATATACTAGTCCTCTATAACATTTAAAATGAAGGCTGTGACCACACGATAAAGTTTTTTTTATATCTTCTTTTAATTGATTATTATTTAAATCATCCAGACATACTGGACACTGGTCGCACATTATTGGTTATAAAACATACTTAAATAAGTAGTATAACCTTTAATTATTAATTTAAAATAAGTTCTTGTGCCGTCTTATCATGTGCCCGACATTTATCATATCCTATTTTACAATTCTTACCACATTCTTTTCCTTTATTACACCCCCTCTTAAGCAAAGCATTACAGGGGACATTATTATATTTCATCACTCCATTTTCATCAGATAATTCTTCAGCCTTCGAAACATGAATACCCACGACTTGTTTTTTAAGACCATTTACGATTGGTAAATAATTGTTTTTTGATCGACAATAAGGACAACCATTACATCTAAGGTTTTTAAATGTTAAGAGTAAACAATTATAATGGTATTTATGATTACATTCTAAAGTATGGCATAACTCGTTGTGGAAATCATCTCCACAAATAGGGCAACAATCTTCCATTTTATTTTGATTTAAATATTATTTACTATATTTATTGAACTCTTAAATGATTTTAAATCATAAAAATTTTTATTATGATAAGGATTTATTAAATGTGAAAAGAAAACAAAAATTTTCTCAAGAATTTACTTTTTCTTCTATAAAATACAATTCTCAAGAATTCTTAATTCAAACACCAGTTTTATTCCTTCCTTTTGGTATCCAGCAATATTCTGTGAATGATTCAAAAAAATATTTAGATCTTTCGTTTCAAAATATAGAAAATGATCAGAATATCCAAGTTTTTTTAGATAATTTAAAAAAAATCCATTCATCTGTAAAGAAAGAATTTCAAGAGTATGCCGTTGATAATTTTATTAAAGAAACAAAGTTCTCACCTTTATTGCGTTTAAAGGTTGATGATAATTGTCTTTTTTTTGATCAAAATAAAAAGTCCTATAAAGATGAACTCCCTAAAACATATGGTTCATTTATTATTCATTTAACAGGGTTATGGTCCATGAATCAAAAAATATGGTTTCAATGGCAACTACTTCAGGCAAAAATAAGAATACCTTTCATTTTAAAAGAATATGCGTTTATTGATGATGAAGAAGATAAAATCATTCTCAATAACCAGATACCACCTCCACCTCCACCTCCACCTCCACCTCCACCTCCACCTCCACCATGTTCTAAATACTCCAGAATGTTAAAATTAGGTATACCTAAAGAAGCGGTTGAACAGAAAAAAAAATTAGATCGTATTAGACCAGAAGACCTACAAAATGTCAAGTTAAAGAAAGGTAAAATGATTGATAAAAAAGTAGACGATAGTTTTACTCCGAGTTTAGATGAAATAAGAAATGCCCTTCAAAGTCTACAAAAAATTAAATAGTTCTTGAAAAAAATATATTATAATATTAAAAATAAATGGCAACAAGAAAAGCAAGAACTGTTCGCAGATCCAATAAGACTCGCCAACCGCGCAGATCCAATAAGACTCGCCAACCGCGCAGGTCCAATAAGACTCGCCAACCGCGCAGGTCCAATAAGACTCGCCAACCGCGCAGGTCCAATAAGACTCGCCAACCGCGCAGATCCAATAAGACTCGCCAACCGCGCAGATCCAATAAGACTCGCAGATCCAATACTGCTCGCAGATCCAATACGGCTCGTAAAGGTAAATCTAATAGAAAGAAATCTCCTTCCAGAAAAGTAAGGGTTGTTTCAGATATTCTGTCATCAAGTTATGGAGTTAAAGGTAAGGCTATTTCACCATCAAGACAGAGTTCGATGGACCGTTTTCTCTCAGGGATTAGTTCCGTAAAGTCTGATTCATACGCCTTGGATGCTTGGATGAAAAATAAATCCAAAAAATCCGAAAAATCCAAAAAATCAAAGAAAGGGAAAAAATCGGAAAGTTCAGGCCCCTACGGATTAGAGAAAGTTTATAAAGAAAATGAAAAAGGATATAAGAAACAGAAGGTTCATAAAGTAGAGTCTGGACCATACCATTTAGAGAAATTATTCAAAGAACCCAAAAAATCTAAAAAATCAAAGAAATCCAAAAAATCTAAAAAATCAGGCGGATTCTTTGGATTATTTTAAGTTTTATAAGTTTAATTAATTTTAAAAATTTCCCGCCATTCCAAAAAAAAATATATTCTTATAGTATAAAATAATGGGAAGAACATCAAGAACCGGAAGAAAATCAACAGGGACTCGTCGTGAACGCGTTGAAAGAAGATCAAGAGGGACCAACCGTGTGACCAGTCCCCGCCGTGGGACCAGTGTCCGCCGTGCGACCAGTGTCCGCCGTGTGACCAGTCCCCGCCGTGGGACCAGTGTCCGCCGTGCGACCAGTGTCCGCCGTGTGACCAGTCCCCGCCGTGGGACCAATGCTGAAAGAAGATCCAGAGGTCGTGCTGGAAGAGAACGCGTAGAATCTCCGCGTGAGGAACGCAAAGAGAAGACACCCCTTCGCAAAAAGAAGAAATCCCGTCGCAGTGGAAAGAAGAAGAAGTTGAATGCATACATGCTTGCATTACAAAAAGCAAGAAAGTCTGGGGCAGACGAATTTGTATACAAAGGTAAGACCTACGAAAAAACTGAGACCAAAACTGGTATGGTTATCTACAAAGCTGCTTAAATAATTTCATTTTTTAAATACTCATTATTAATGGGTTGTATCTTTTCATGTTTTCAAAGAAATAATGGACCTACTGAAACATTATTATTTGCGACAAAGTATTGTCATAATTGTGATACTCAATTCAATAATTATAACAATTACAATAAACATATTATTAATTGTAACAAAATTAATGGTATTTTTTTAAGATTTAAAGAAGAAAATATTGAAGAAAAAAATGGTGATTTATAATATCACATTACATATAAAAATAATAAAAATAATATTATTTATAATAAATAATAAATGAGAATCGGGATTGTAGTGGGTATAAATGCGGACTCTTATAGCGATTATAAAAGATCACCTTGGTTAAAAGACATACCAGATGAAATAGTTTCACTAAGTAATTCATTTGATGAACCTAGTTCTGATGTATGTGTCGGATATTATTTACAAAAACATTATCCTAAATATAATGTTGATATCCTAACATATGATGATGTTTCATTAGAAAAATTTAATGAATATGATTTAATAATCGGATTTTATTGTCCTTATTATGTATTTATCAATGAAGGGGAGGGAGAATACAAGGAATATATGAAAATAATTAAACTGACTAAAGCACTCTATTTACAAGAAACAGCATTAATGGATTTTGTATTACATAAATCCAAGTATCATAAATATTTACATAAAGAAGGATTCCCTATTCTACCCACGGAATATTTAGACTTAACCAAAGATAAACAATATTTAAAAAACTTTTTTAAAAGGATTGAAAAGAAAGAATGGGCTAAATTTATCTCAAAACCAGAATTTGGAGGATACGGAGAAGGATTTAAAATTTGGGAAACTGAAACTTTCAAAGAAAAAAACTTTTTCAAGTATGTTGCCCAAATGAAAAAGAAAGGTTTTAAAAAAATGTTATTTCAAAAATTCGTTCGTGATTTTCATGATTTTTATGAAGTGAGGACTTATTGGCATAATGGTGTTTATAAATATGCGGTTGGGACTATTATTGATCTAGAAACATTGGGGACAGGTGATGAAACATTAACGGTCGATCTACCGGAATCTGAAGGCGGTGAAATAGAAGAAGTTTTGATGAAAAAGTTAAAGAAAATGGGGAAAGAAGTCTTGAAATCACTTCCCTTTGAAACACCTTTTTCATTCCGTATTGATTTTGGTTGCTGTTTGGATAATAAAAAGATTTGTCGTGATTATTTCATTAATGAAATAGAATACAATGGTAATCTCCTGGGAAATGATACTGATTTTAATGTAATTGAAAACTTGGGGAAAACAATTATTAAAAGGGCAAATGGTTTAAAATAATAATTATTTAATGTTATAATTAAAGAATGGATAATATTTTTGAAAAAATAGATACAGAAAGTAGCGGAGATGAAAGTTCTAGTGAGAGTAGTGATAGTGATAGTGATAGTAATAATAATTTAAATGAAGCATTCCCAAATCATTTTTTAAATATGACAAAAAAAGAAGATTATTTAGTAAATCGTAATAAATTATTCACACCTGATTTACTTACCAAATATTTAGTAATTAATAAAACAACCGTTTCTGGAGAAAATAGTTTTACAATTAATTTTGATACTGATTTAAGATTAGATCCAATGAAAAATGTGATAGGTTTTAAATTAATTCGTGCTGTAACTAAATATGTGAATTCAAGTACTAGTCCTTCTTATGTTTCTGTTGATTTAGTGATAAATGAAATACCACATGAAGCTTGTAAGATCTCAAATAGTGAAACATTTATTATTGATAAACTACCTGTAAGTGCGGCGGAGGATACATTATTTTCGTTCATACCAATTAGGGTTTTAGGAAATTATTTTTATCCGATTTCATTAAGTAATTTGACATTTGTATTGAAACCTTGGGATGGTGTGAGTTATGGAGACCTAAGTAATGAAGTATGGACATGTATTTTTGAATTCGAAGTAATTATTCTAAATAATACAAATCTTTTAAAGTAAATAATCTTAATTTTTATATTTTATTTTTTATTTTTTTTAAATATCATGGAGAATATTAAAAAAACCTTCAATTTAATAAATTTTTTTCAAAACAAAATATAATTATCAGTGGAGTCGTCATGGCAATTTTATCATTCATGGGATACAAACTTTATGATAAAGGTTATTTAGATGATTTTATAAAGAATAATGATGATAATGGAAAAAAAAATAGTAGATAAGGGAGTATCCGAAGAAAATAAACCAAGAGTAACGTCACAAGACTTAGACAGACATATTCAAAATGAATTCAGAAATATTTTTAAGATCTTTCAAAAAGAATCACATTTGAGTGCGAAGAAAATGGTGGAATTTAATAGAGATTTCCTTTTAAAAAGTGAATATTTAAATTATCGTAATAAACTCTTTACAAAAGATATTGAAAAACAAAGAATAATTGTTAATTTAAATACAACTGCTGATACACCAACCCCATATCAATTTGATACAAATCTAACTATTGATAAAATTGATAATGTTATTGGATTTAATTTACTTCGTGCTGGGGTATTACCTCACACAACTGGTTTTATTTCATTTGACTTAATTATTGATGAAATACCTGATAAAGCGGGTAAGGTTAAAAATATATTAAATGATATTCAAGATAATATTATAGATTCAATACCAGTAAATAACGGAAGCACAAATATTAATCATTATATTCCGAGTGAAATATCTGAAAATTACTTTTTCCCAATTTCATTAGATAAATTAACAATTACATTAAAATCATGGAATGGAACAACTTATAACACGACTACATCATCAAATGCTGTTAAAGGATATTTAGAGTTTGAAATAGTCACAATAAAAATACGGAACATTTTAATAAACCGAGCGTGTAGAATTTTTTTAAAAAGTATGTTTTACTATTATGAATAAAGATAAAGATAAATATTATTTTAATTATGAAGTGGAATCTGATAAAAATAAAATCTATTCCCTTTATCTCAATACTTTGAGATATTGATATCCTAAACTTTGCTAATGATACATCTTATACATATCCTTATAATCATTGCGCTTATTGCGTTTATTGTGGCGGTTGTGGCCAGGTTATACCTGAAAATAGATTCTCAATCTCAAAATCAACCGTTAAATCCGATATATTTATATTTGATGGTAAATCTCTTAAACTCTGTCTGTATATTATCCATTGATTCTTTATGACTTCAGATTTGTGAGGATAATCCGATACA
>Ga0209403_10008203_pt1 | contig 10117 bp, 7 predicted proteins | sample ArcticOcean_MG_C_8_FD_187440 | JGI IMG/M metagenome (GOLD analysis project Ga0209403, IMG submission 187440) | Marine microbial communities from western Arctic Ocean - ArcticOcean_MG_CB11_86 (SPAdes) (version 2) | ecosystem: Environmental > Aquatic > Marine > Oceanic | place: Arctic Ocean...
ACAGACCATACACAAGACCAAGGTACGTTCCCAGCAATCCCGCAACGGTGCTAAGCCTATCCCATACTGCGGAGCTGCGATTCGTGATGCCTCACACGGTCCGACCTTGATCCAACTGTATCCTTTCGACCGATGGCAGGGCTTTGTGTGTGCTCTTGGATCAGCTATTGCCGGAGCTTCCGCGGTGGGCGAATCGTACAAGGGTTTGTCGGGACTCGAGCAATTCCTTTTCTTAACAAGAATATTCTCAACTCTGATCTTTATGGTTCAGTTCGTCGCCACATTGCAGTCCTCGATCGAGAAGCCGAGGGAGAAGCCACAATGGCACGGTTAGCGGGCGAGGCTGAGGGCAATCGCGAAATCTTGAACAAGATGGCAGACGGATTCCGGTAAATCGTGAACGCCACCAACGGCGACCCGGATGCCGCGGCAGCGGCAATTTTCTAGGCGGCCTTACTCAAGCCCTGCCACCGCTACATGAGCTTACGCAAATGGCAGGCGTCGACTTGCCTGAGTATTTGGGCAAACTGCGCGAGGCCGCTGACAAAACGCCCCGACCGAGGTGCAAGAGCATATCCCCGAGCCACCACCACCCCCCAGCCGACAACGTTTAGACCGAGCCGAACCCCGATGTTCTAATGGCGACTGAAGACAGTGTCGCAAAACCTTGCGTGAGAGTGGCTTCAGAGGGTGTCGCAAAATACCCTCTGAAGCCCTTATTCCACTCCGCTGCGCTCCGCACTCGCACCCCCATGTGCTCACTAGTCATCAAAATCAACCACTTAGCGGTGGTCGCTTTTGCTTAGCCATCCTCCCGGTCATAAGGAGGCCAGAGCTCAGAGGCTGTTGTTAATCCGCTCCTACACGGATCAACCCTTGCACGCTAAATCGGCGATGAATTAGTCTGTCATCCATGAAACCCGTTGCCATCTTCTGCACAATCCTGTTCGCGCTGTTCGCGGCACTGCAGTTCAATGACCCTGACCCGTGGTTGTGGAGCAGTGTCTATTTCGCAACCGCCACATTGTGGTTAGCCAGAACCATGGAGCACAGTCGGTGGGAGTTTGAGTTCGCATTCCTAATCATGCTGGTATTCTGGATGGGTAGTCTAGTTACGAGCATCCAAGATTTGGCAATAGCCGGTGTGTATTCCGACCTACTTGGCACGATGTCGCCTGACAAACCCTATATAGAAGGGTCCCGTGAGTTCATCGGGCTCGCTATTGCTGCCGTTTCGGTTGGTTGGCTATTAGCCAGTAGCATTCGCGCAATTAGAACTCGCTCCTAGATTATGGATGCGGACCTTAGGAAGCAGATTGCAGACGCTCGACGAGCGGGGCTTGATGTCGAACGACCCAATGATCTAGCAGCCATCCACAAGCTTGGCCGCCTTTCCCCCCGCGAGCGTATTGATCTGCTCGTCGATGCAAACAGTTTTATCGAGTACGGGGCCTTAGCGGGCGCCACGACGCGTCCTGAAGATCAGGTTTGGGCCGATGCCCTCGTCGGCGGCGTCGGACTCGTGTCAGGCCTGGCAGTAGTCGTTGCAAGCTACGACGTGACTGTTGCCGATGGCACGCAGAGTGATCGGAACCAGCGCAAGATGGCCAAATTGATGTATCTGGCCGTGGAACACCGATGGCCCTTCTTGTGTTTTGCCGACGGGACAGGCGCCAGAGACGACGATCCCTTTCCGGCACCACCGATCGCGGTGACACCGCGTGGCCGGTTCGACCTTTTGGACGGCCTTGCCGAGCTGAACGGGTGGGCGCCAACCGTATGTGTGGTCAGCGGGGATTGCAGCGAGGCGCACGCGGCCATTGCAATGCTGTCGGACTTTGTAGTCGCCACAGAAGATGGCCAATTCGCCTCCCACGGCGGCCCGTGGCGTTCGGCCCAGGATTTTGCGAAGTCTGGCGACGTAGACCTTCTTGTCGGGAACGAAGAGCAAGCGATCGACGCTGCCCGCAGCTATCTGATATTCTATCTGAACGATGAATCGTGTGACGCTGAAGCCGCACCCGATGCCGCAGCGATCGCAGACTTCATTCCCGAGAATCGACGTCGCCCATACGATATGCGCAAAGTCGTGACAGCGCTCGCTGACCGTGACAGTGTGCTCGAGATCGGCGCCCAATGGGGTCGTTCCATGCTAACGGCGATCGCGCGCATCGAGGGCCGCACGGTCGGTATCTACGCGAACCAACCGAAATCACCCCTTGCTGGCGCCATCGATGCCGCGGCGGCCGATAAGGCCGCACGGTTCATCGAGTTGTGTGACGCCTACGAGTACCCGATTGTCTCGCTGATCGACAATCCAGGTTATATGGTCGGACCCAAGGCCGAGCGCGAGGGCATTGCGCGTCATCATGCACGCCCGCTGTCGGCGCTCCACCACCGCACCGTACCGTTATATTCGGTACAAATACGTAAAGCATACGGTCTCGGTCCCTATGCCATGTCCGGCTGGGGCAGCGCCCGACGGATGCCCGAGTTGCGCCTGGCCTGGCCGTCGGTCGAATCCGGCGGGATGTCTTTGGAAGGCGCCGCCTATCTGGTCAAACGCAAGGAGATACTCGCAGCACCCGATAAAGAAACGGCCTTGGCCATTCGCGACGCTTATGCGGAGAAGATGCGCGATGCAACGTCAGGGCTCCGCGCGGGCCGCAGCTACCAATTCGACGATGTAATCGAACCCGCCGAAACTCGTGCGCGCATTGCAGCAATGCTACAGCGCACGCCTCGTCAGCTCGATCGTGGGCACCTCGGCGACGGTTCCGCAAAGAAACACCCGATCGACCCTCGGTAGTCGCGCGACAATGAATAACAAAGACATCCACGATCTGATTTCTGCGAAGGTGGCGAACCGGGATGCTGCCCGCCCCGAGATCACCCAACGAATCCACAAGACGAACAAACTCACGGCACGCGAGCGCATCGATGCAGTATTAGATCCAGATTCGGCGGTTGAATACGGCGCGATTGCTGCCCAAGAAAAACAAGGCGATTGGATTGCAGAAGCAGGCGGCGTCGACTTCGTAGGCACCGTGGATACACATCCCGTGATCGTCTCATCCACGGACTACTCGGACCATGGCGGCGGCTACGGCGCGGGGCGTCTTGGACGCTTGTTCGCGCTCGCGTACGAGCGACGCTGGCCGCTTGTGCTTTTTGTCGATGGCGGCGGTAGCCGAGCGCGGCATCCTCGTGCCGGGCTCGGACATGTTGAACTCAGCGGTCCAATAGGTCGGTTTTCGTTCCTCGATGGCATCCCGGAGTTATCCGGCTGGGTCCCCAGTATCGCGATTGTGTCTGGCCCGTCATTCGCTGGTCATGCAAGTATCGCTGGGTTTTCCGACTTCCTAGTAAGTACCCCGGGCTCTTCGATCGGCATGGGCGGTCCGCCTATGGTGGAAGCAGCGCTTGGACAGCGCTTGAGCGCGAACGAGCTTGCCGGATCAGAAATGCATGAGACGAGCGGCGGGATAGATCTCCTTGTGGAGGATGAGCTTGCAGCAATCGCGGCAGCAAAGCGGTATCTCAGCTTTTATCACGAACCCAAGATCGAACCTCTTGACCCGGCACCCGGATCAAACCTCGACGAATTGGCAATAGCAGACCAATACGACATGCATCACGTGATTGCAGCGCTTGCCGACCGCGACAGCACTTTCGAACTGCGCCCACAGTTCGCACAAAACCTGATTACGGCATTGGTCCGAATCGATGGGCGTAGCGTAGGCGTCATCGCCAATCAGCCCTTGGTGGCGGACGGCACAATCAATCACGCTGCGGCCACAAAAATATCCCGGTTCGTGGAAATCTGTAATACCTATGACTACCCGATGCTATCTCTGATCGATAGCCCAGGATGCACTGCCGAATGGCAGAACAAAAAGACCAGCGACACAACCGAAGCCGGACTTACCCGGTGGCACGCCCGGCCCATCATGGCACACCAGCAGCGAACGGTGCCTTTACTGAGCGTGCAGATCCGGCGCAGCCGCGGGCTCGCAAGCGCGCTCATGAACGGCGTTTCGACAACGCGCGGCGTGCCAATGCTGAAGCTCGCCTGGCCTGATGTTGAGATCGGACTACGCGATGGTTTTTCGGCCGCACTCGACCACAACGCATTCGACGACGTGATCACGCCGAGTGAAACGCGCGCGAAACTTGTGCGAATGCTCAGACTCTTGCAGGTTCCCGAACCGCGCGTTAATCCGCACGAAAAGAAACACTGGATCGACTCCTGGTAGGCGCCGCGCTGGTGTAAAGCAGTATTGTCTTCGCCATTCCTGGCCAGGGCTGCCGTTTTCGCGTTTGCAATCATAATCTGCACACACCCATTTCGTTTAGCTGCATTGATCGAACTAGCTCCCGTCCAGAAATGGCCGTCTCGCCAATCTATGATTGGCGCAGGCCATCTTCTTTCCAACGGTTTCTTTCAGAAACCTTACAAAACCGGTTTTGACTCGGACTCCTGTCCTCGATTAGTTCTTGTCCTGTTTGGGACAAGAACTAACTACGCCAGCAATTGATGTGGGGACTGAATTGGCCACACCGCATACGACATTGATCGCTGTATTCGTCTTCATATCCGCACACGCATACGGCACGCCAGATCGTGCTGCAGCGCGTTGCGACTATGGAAAACCACACCCGCATGCAACCGCCCAATTCCAGCAGTTCGACTTTTTTATTGGCGACTTCGCAATCACCAGCCATGCTTGGCACAACGGGCAGAGGACAACAGCCCGAGCGGGCCCCACGCACGTTGGAACGGCTGGCATCGACTGGCGCTCCCGCGGGCGTGTTCGGACATCGATCGTCAAAATCGAGCACACTGTCGCCATCGACATCGACCTGGCATCCAACGGCATTCACCGTGCGTCCAGCCGGCGTCCGCAGACATCGGTCCTGTAAATCAGAAACGCCGTCGCCATCCGAATCCGGTGGCGGCGGCTGCGGTGCCGTCTTGCCGATGAATCCGGTGATAGCGAGAAACACGCTCGCTTCTACGCCTTAGCTCGTGTTGTTGCTCGACAAGGCTCGCGCATCAAATCGAAGTGAAAGTCGATCGGTGAGCTTGGCAAATACACTCGCGCCCATGTTCACCTGGGTATCACTCGAGACCGAACGAGCATCGTTAAAACCAAATTCTGTTACCCCGGCACCAAACACCACAAACGGTTGCCAGGTAACCGACTCAACGTCGAATTTGTATAGCGCACTCAGTGACGCAAGATTGATATCGTCTTCGTCGGTACCTCAAGTATTGGACTAATCCGATTCTCCAGTGGCCAACATAGCCTCTAGCGACCAACTTTGCTTAATCCATAACCCAAAATCAGACCAGGACGCATAAAGCCGTCATTGCCGTGACGACGAGCGTCAGGCGCCTCATAACTAACAACACCCGGGATGATATAAAACGGACTTTTTTCGGATTGGATTTCTCGTCGGCAATCGCTAGCGCAGCGACAAACCACGCGCCAAGGCCCCAAATCAAACTCGCGACATTTTTTCATTCTCGCATCCATTGCGATTACGGCTTCCAAATTCGCAACAGACCATCCACTATCGCACGAGATGCGAATCCTCTGACGCGAGATGCGACATGGCCAGATGCGACATGGCCAGATGCGACATGGCGATACACTTCGGCTATCCGCCGGGTGCAATGAACAACATCGGGCAACGGCTCGCTCCGGTACTATTGTATGTGACACGGAGTGTCGTTTTAGTGCACAGTTGACCGACAAATGGCGAGGTTTGTCCTACTAGTACAGACTAGTTCTCTATGCAGTGATGCGCTTACTAATCCTTAGCATTCTGGCAATGAGTGTGGCCATCGTCGCAGCCTGTGGCGGTGGTGGTAGCTCAAGCCGTGCCGCAACGCCCACACCCAGCCCAACTCCTACACCGACCCCAGTACCGACCCTGGTAGAAATGCAAGCCGCATCCAAACTCGCATCGCAGAGCACGTTTGGCCTAATCTATTCTGACGTCGAGACGGTCGCACAAATGGGCCACGAAGCGTGGCTCGACGAACAGATCGCAATCACACCTACGTACCACAAACCGGTCGTCGACGATCTAATGCTCATGCTCGATCGCGGCGAATTGCCCGAGGTCGATGACGAGTTCGAGCATCTCATTCGATTCCGTCGCTATGCCTGGTGGAATCGGACCATGACGGCCCCGGACGTTTTTCGACAACGAATAGCATTCGCGCTCTCGGAGATATTCGTGGTGTCCGACAATGTCGACGTCCTGATTATCAGCCCTTACGCCTTAAGCGTTTACTACGACTGGCTGCTAGCCAATGCGTTCGGCAACTATCGCGACCTCATTGAGGCCGTCGCCTTAAACCCGGCGATGGGCGTATACCTGAGTCATGTCAACAACGCCAAGGCAGACCCCGATCGGAATACGTTTCCAGACGAGAATTTTGCACGTGAAGTGATGCAACTGTTTACCATCGGTTTGTTTGAGTTGAATCCCGACGGCTCGCAGGTGCTCGGTGCAAATGGCCAGCCTATCCCAACCTACGACAACGACGACATCCGCGAGATGGCGAAGATCTTCACCGGCTTGTCCTACGGTGGCCCCAACGCAATTTTCGGTCAACCTTGGCCTTATTTCCAAGCCAGAATGCAAATGTTTGAAGACGCCCACGAACCGGTAGAAAAACGACTCTTGAGCGGTCTCGTTGTGCCTGCGGAACAACCCGGGGATTTGGACATCAGCGATGCACTCGACAATCTGTTTAACCATCCCAACGTGGGTCCGTTCATCGGTAAACAGCTAATCCAACGGCTTGTTAGCTCCAACCCATCCCCAGACTATCTCGCGCGGGTCAGTTCCGCATTCAACGGCGATCAGACCGGTGTGCGAGGCGACATGGCAGCGGTGTTCAAAGCGATTCTCACGGACGGAGAAGCCCAGGCACCAACAAATACGATCCACGCCGGTCGCCTTCGCGAACCATTGGTCCGCTACATCGCGATGCTGCGGCAACTCAACGCCACAGCCGAAGACGGATTGTTCTACAGCCAAGGGTTCACCCAACAATTCTTGTTACGCCAGCATCCCCTATCCGCCCCTAGCGTGTTCAACTTTTTCTTGCCAGCACACAGTCCAACAGGACCGTTGGCAGATGCGCAACTGGTGGCTCCTGAGTTTCAGATAACTGACTCAAGCTCAGTGGTGACAATGACAAACGTGATCGATTGGGCGGTTACCGGTAACCTTGTCTTGGACATTGAACCGCACTTTGGGGCTGTCTCACTCGATCTTGGGGAGTACGTGGCGCTGGCCCAAGAGAGTAACGATGCTCTCCTCGACCGGCTCGACGTGCTATTCACCCATGGCGGTCTATCCGCAGCCACGCGCACAGCCATTGCGGCGATCATGCAGGACATTGACGATGTCGACTTTCGTACCAAAACGGCGATCTACCTGCTGCTCACTTCGCCAGACTACGCGACGAGCATATGATGACTAAAGCCATCGGCAAAACACGTCGCGCGCTCCTTAGATCTTCGTTGGGTTTCGCCGGTTCAGCGTTTGAGTCGACGGCATTACAGCTTGGCTTGGCTATGCAAGGCAAGCGGCCGCTGCGGGTTCTTTTAACGACTACAAAGCCATGGTGTGCATCTTGCTCGCCGGTGGCAACGATAGCTTCAACATGGTTGTCCCGAACGACGATGACCAGTACGCCGAGTACTTAGCAATTCGATCCGACCTTGCGTTACCGCGCGGTGATCTACTGCCATTGGCGGGCACCACAGCACAAGGGCGAAGTTACGCGGTACACCCCGGGATGGCCCCAGTACAAAGCCTGTTCGACAGTGGTGAATTGGCGGTCGTGGCCAATGTGGGACCGCTTGTGGACTATGTCGACGCCTTAGGGGTACAAAACGGCGCACCGGTCCCGTTGGGCGTGTTCTCCCACAGCGATCAGATTCAAACGTGGCAAACCGCCGTACCATACAACCGAATCGCGCAGGGTTGGGGCGGGCGTCTGGCCGATGTTTGCCAAGATGCAAATGCGGCCAACGGCATATCGATGAACATCTCGCTAGCAGGTAGCAATGTGTTCCAAAGCGGCGAGGTCGTCTCGCCTTACAGCATCGAAAACACCGGGGATGGCGCCCCACGGATCGCTGCATACGACGATGGTTCCGATTTCGGCGCCTTCCGCAAGCGCATGATCGATGATCTATTAGCTGTCGAACACGCCAACCTCTTGCGTGCGGAATATTCCAATCGTCTGCGCAACGCGATTAGCGCGGGCGAGGTATTTATAGAGGCCATCACCGCTGGGCAGCCGTTTGCAACACAGTTCAGTGACAACCGCTATTCCCAAAGTCTGCGTCAAATAGCGCGTGTGATTGCTGCCCGTGATGGTTTGGGTACTGTTCGGCAGACCTTTTTCGTCATGATCGGTGGGTGGGACCATCACGATGACGTGCTCGATAACCAAGCCGATCTGCTGCCCGTCATTGCCGAGGGGTTGCGCGAATTTCGCGATGCGTTAGTCGAGCTGAACGTATTCGATACTGTGACTACTTTTACGACGTCAGACTTCGGTCGCACGCTGACGTCAAACGGTAAAGGCTCCGACCACGGATGGGGCGGACATCACCTGATCATGGGGGGGTCGGTGAATGGCGCTACTATCTATGGTGAGTACCCGGAATTGTCACAGTTGAGTCCGCTGGATGTGGGCCGAGGCATCTATATTCCAACCACGTCAGTTGATGAGTACTTTGCCGATATTGCGCTCTGGTTCGGGCTACCGGCCGCGAACCTCGAATACGTGTTACCGAATGTTCGTACTTTTTACAGTCCGGAAAGTGCACAACCACCGCTTGGAATGCTGACCTAAGCGAAACTCAAACACTTCCTACCTGTACCCAAATGCTTCTCCAACTTGTACGATTCAAAAGTTGATGACGATATTGGAGCACGAATCACTATGATGCAGGAAGACAAAAGCTCATCTACGTCGGGAGGCCTACCGGTGGTCGCGAGCACCAACGAGACCATTGCACGGCTGCGCGCAGAGAATGCCCAGCTCAGGGCTGAACTCGCTGAACTTCGCGCTGATCAGCAAACGCCACCCGCAACATCCCATCCCGACGCACGGTGGCAAGCCGAGATGGAGCACGGCATCGTGTACGCGGATGGCCTATCTTCAATCAGCTCCGTGGCCGCGGGCCCGTTATTGACACAACTCGCCGGTTTGTCGAAAGAACGCATGAAGGCCGGCCAAATCAAGAACAGCAGCGAATTCGACTACTTACCACGACCCAGCGATGACGAAGCCCAGCTCGAAGCGGATTTCGTTCGCTGGGGATTCTGCATGGTCAAGGACGCAATGTCGCCGGACCAAGTGCAAGCCCAGGTAGACCGGTTATCGGACCAAGCCAGCGCAGAAAGGGCACAAAACCAGGGAATTCTGACGGGCTTCAACGACAGCGCCCAACTCGTAAACAACCTGGTGCTAAAAGGTTGCGTGTTCCGCGATGCAGTTGAATTCAAATCTTCGGCAGCCCAGGGCGGTCCCCTGGTCGACCGCCTCCTTACCAAAGTAATGGGCGAGAAGTTCGCGCTTGGGTGTGCCCACGGGTCAATCATCCATACCGGTGGCGGTCTACAAGAGCTACACATCGACCAAGGCTCGATGCCTTTACCCTACCCGCCTTTCCCGTTTGGCTCCCTCATCATCTGGTGCTACAGCGAATTCGACCTTACTAACGGCGGTACCTATATCGTCCCCGGGTCACATCGAAACGCGACCGGCACGACCAGCTTCTCCGACGGCGTGGATCTCGTTGGTTTGCTCGACGCTAAGCCAGGCTTGGTAGCCATCTGTGCGCCACCTGGCACCTGCATCCTAACCGACACGCGGGTGCTCCACTGCGGCGGACGACGAACCGCTCCGGGCACTCGCTATGCGATGCGGTGTCACTACAACAGGGCGTTCATGAAGCCGTTGCACGAACAATCAAGTGCGAATCAGCACGTACCCAACGATGTGTATGAACTCCTGTCACCACGGTTGAAGCAGATGATGGGCGTCATGGTTAACGATGAACCTATAGGTGAA
>Ga0209403_10008207_pt1 | contig 10110 bp, 7 predicted proteins | sample ArcticOcean_MG_C_8_FD_187440 | JGI IMG/M metagenome (GOLD analysis project Ga0209403, IMG submission 187440) | Marine microbial communities from western Arctic Ocean - ArcticOcean_MG_CB11_86 (SPAdes) (version 2) | ecosystem: Environmental > Aquatic > Marine > Oceanic | place: Arctic Ocean...
AGGAGATTGATATCAAATATAGTTTTTAAGAAATATCCACTCTATGATACTCAAAGTATTGAAAAAGAATGGCAGCTATTTCTTGAATTAAGAAAAAACAATAGTGATACTATAGTACATTACTTAAATGGAGAGAGAGATATTAGGTATGTAATTAAGTATTATAGAAAGTCAGAAAGAGTTAAGTTTGTTACAACTTTTCATAAACCGCCATCAATATTAAGCGAAGTAATCAAAAATAATAAATACCTAAAATATTTAGATGGAGTAATTGCCATAGGAACAAATCAAGCAAATTATATTAATGATCAATTAAAAATTAAGCATATAGAAATGGTACCCCTTGGTGTGGATACTAATTATTTTCAACCATCACAAAATCACATTTTACATAATAAGGATAAAAAATCAATTCTTTGTGTTGGGCAGCACCTCAGAGATTTTGACGTATTTAATTCTGTTGTTAATGTTATTAAAGCTAAGAAAATGGATATTGAGATTAATGTGGTGATACTTCCAAGTTACATAAAATTTTTAAAAAATAAAGATGTCCTAAACATCTTTTCAGGGATATCAGATGATTCTTTAAAAAGTCTTTATCAAAGATCAACATGTCTATTTATACCATTCAAAGATGCACAAACATCGTGTACGGCAATGTTAGAGGGTCTTTCCTGTGGAACACCAATTATTACATCCAAAGTAGGGGATATTCCTGATTATTTAGATGACAATTGTTCAATTATGATAGAAAGAAATAATAAAGATGACTTTATTGATGCAATTATAAGTGTAATGGATGATACCTTTAATCAAAAAATGAGAAAAGCTGCAAGGGAAAAATCGCTAAGCTTCGATTGGAAAGTAATATCCGAAAGAGTAAAAAGATTTCATGAACGAGTACTATCATAATGTGAATAAAGAACTTAATCAGACACTGAAACATAATTGAAGTATCATAAAAGTAATAATGATTAAATAATGATATTATGTGTGGAATATTAGGAGAGAGAGTATTTAAGTCCAATAGATTAATTGACAAACATCAATTTATGGGATTATTAAATTTATCTCGACAGCGAGGTCCAGATTCTCAGGATTATTTTACTAATGGACAAAATATTCAATTGGGATTTAATCGTTTGGCAATATTGGATTTGTCAGAAAATGGGAACCAGCCCATTCACAGTCCCTCTAATAGGTATACAATGGTTTTCAATGGGGAAATTTATAATCACCTTGAACTTAGAAAGTTATTACCTGAAAATAAATATTTTTTCAAGGGCCATGGAGATTCAGAAACACTTATTGCCTGTTTCGATCATCACGGTATTAATTCTACAGCTAAAATGCTGGATGGAATGTTTGCTATTGGATTATTTGACCATGCAGAAAAAAAACTCCATTTAATCAGAGATTTTGCCGGGATTAAACCCCTGCATTATGGATGGAATGGAGAGACTTTGGTATTTGCCAGCCAGTACAATCAGATTTCAAGGCATCCAGTTTTTAACAATGAATCTATTAATGAAGAAGTTTTAAAACTCTATCTCACCCAGCATCATATTCCATCCCCATTTGGTTTGCTGAAAAATACGTATTCTGTAAAACCGGGTGAGATTATTACTTTTGACGGGCAAGGTCAAAAACAATCCGAACTATACTGGACCTTCCCTGAATATAATCATCACCCAGATGAAAATGTTGAGATAATGGATCAAGTTGAGAATGAATTGGATTCTGCAGTGCAGGTAGAATTATTATCCGATGTTCCACTTGGAGCTTTTCTATCAGGGGGAGTCGATTCACCACTAATATGTTATTTTGCAAAAAATAATATTGGTAAAAATTTTAATACCTTTTCAATGGGGTCTGATAGTCCTGTTCATGATGAATCTATTCAAGCGATGAAATATGCAAAATATTTGGAAACATCTCATTATTCCACCTATATGAATGCTGAAAACTCTCTGGATGCATTAGACCGAGCAGTTGAATCGGCAGGTGAACCTTTTGGCGACTTTTCTATTATCCCTACCTGGCAGATAAGTAAATTGGCAAAAGAGAAAGTAACAGTAGCTTTGTCAGGCGATGGGGGTGATGAATTATTTTTTGGATATGAACGCTTTCGATCCATAGCTAAAAATCATCGTTTTTGGCATTATCCATATTGGCTCAGGTATTCTTTGAGAGGACTAGATAAGCTATTTTTTAATGAAAATCATATTAATGAATGTATTTTTGCTTCTGCTCCGAGTGAAGCACATCAAGGGTTACACTGTCATTTCCCTGTGGATAAATTGCTGCAGATTGCACCTGATTTAATCAATTTTGAAATGCCAGCTAATTTTAGTATTTTTGATTATTCAAATCCCCCCTCGCAGAAGGAACTTTTATATTTTATCAGAAAAGCAGAATTTTATGGAATGCTTCAGAAAACACTTGCAAAAGTAGACCGGGCATCCATGGCGCATGGTTTGGAGGTTAGGGTCCCTTTTTTAAAGAAATCATTTCTTGAAAAAATATTAAAAATGGATATTAGTATACATAATCCTCTTCAGCAGAGAAAAAAGTTATTATTTCAATTACTGAATAAATGCTATCCAACAGTAATACCTACTAAAACAAAAATGGGTTTTTCTATATCCTTAGCTAATTGGATAATAAAAGATTATCAAGAGCCTTTTAGAGACAGACTGTTGGATCAATCGTTTTGTGAAAATTATGGTTTTGATAAAACAGCAATAGAGCAAATGCTTGGAACTCATATATCTGGCCAGAAAGATTATAAATGGCCCCTATTTTCTCTTTATAGCTTATCTGTGTGGAATGAAAAAGGGAGGACAGTTGTCTAAAAAGTGGAAAATATTATTTACCATTCCTAATTTTGATACAGCCGGAAGTGGGAAAGCCCTGCTAAATATTGCCAGTAGGTTGAATAAAAAAATCTTTGAACCCCATATTGCCTGTCTGCATGATAAGGGCGAGTTTTTCAAGGTAGTTAAAGAGAGTGGTATCCCAATACATATTTTACAATTTACAACTCCTATGATAGGTCGCATAAAAGGAATATTGCATTGTTGGGAAATTTCAAGACTAATGAAAAGAGTTAATCCACACATCATTCATTCATTCCACTATGCGCCAGATTACTCTGAAGCATTAGCTGCACGAATGGCTGGTATCCCATGGATATATACCAAGAAAAATATGAATTGGGGAAGAAAATCGAAGAATGGTTGGAAACTAAGGAGCTTTCTAGCAGCTCATATTTTGGCACAGAATAGGGATATGATCAAGTATTTTTTTCCTAATAGGAAGAATGTTTCTCTGGTGTCTCGTGGCGTGGATACAGATGAATTTATTTCCCAAGAAAAAGATGCTAAACTGATACATAAGTATAATATTTCAGTCCATGAAAAAGTTGTTCTTACCGTTGCTAATTTAGTTCCAGTAAAGGGTATTGAAATTTTACTGGATGCCATTCAATTACTTTCCAGAAAGGACAGATCTATTAGGCTGTTTATTGTAGGAGATAAAAACAGCGATTATGGTAAACTGATGGAAAAGAAAGCAGATCTGTATAAACATTCAAGTAAAATTCATTTTATAGGGAAGGTTCAGGATGTAAAAAAATATTATTCAATCGCGGATATTTTTGTTCTTCCTACTCTGGATAAAGGTCGAAGAGAAGGCAGCCCTGTATCACTTCTTGAAGCTATGTCTTGTAATATTCCTATAATTGCAAGTGATGTATCTGGAGTAAATGATATACTTGAACCTTTTCCAAATACATATTTTAAAGCTGGGGATATTTCTGCGTTATATGAATTATTAAATAAAATGTTATTTAATAATAAGTTATGTTCAGGTATGGACTTACAATATAGGAGTTATATTAAAAATAATTTTGATATTTCTTTAGAAGTATCAAGACATGAAAATATATATAAGAAATTACTAAAATGAATGAAGAAAAATTACAGCCTAATATTTCAGTTATTCTTCCAGTTTTTAATGGAGCAAAGACTTTATCTAATACCTTAAGAAGTTTAATTAATCAGACCTATAATAATTATGAATTAATTATTTGCAATGATGGATCAACAGATAATTCTGAAGAAATTATAAATAGTTTTAAAATAAAAAACATTAAGGTTATAAAAAATAATGTTAATAAAGGACTTGGATATACATTAAATAAATTAATCAAGAATATTAATTCAAACTCAAAATATATAGCCATGGCAGAACAAGATGATTATTATTATCCTGATAGGTTGTTACTACAATATGAATATATGGAACGTTATCAAAACGTTGGTTTAGTATCAGGAATAGCAGATCATTGGGATGGTACTAAAATTACTACCAAATTCCCTGGATTATTGGTAAAAGGCCAACAATATCCTGCTGGGGTGGATTTTTTTAAATTCAATTACCGAGAACAATGTAAGGTGGTAAATAGCTGTATGATGATTCGTAAATCTATTCATCAAAAGTATCTATTAACTTTTACGATAAAGTATCCAAGTATTTCTGTGGACTGGGATTATATATTACGATTTTCATTAATTGCAGATATAGGTGGCTTGAATCAATCTTTAGTGCGTTTAGATCGTAGGCCAAATAGAAATTCATTAACTATGAATGGCGAACTAAAAAATAAAGTAGCTAGGAAATTAATAAAGGATTTTTATGATGAATTCCCCCAAATAATTAAACGAGTGGATTATACATATGCTTTAGCTACACAAAAATATTTAGAATTATTTAATAAAAAATATTTTATTAGAATAATTGAATTATCAAAATTACTTTTCTTTGATCCCTCAAAAAGAAGATTTATTAATAAATCTAAAGCAATATTTATTAAACCAATTAAAAGAATTATCCCTGAAAGAAAAAAGCTTTTTGATAGGCTTGCATGGTTTTTATCTAAAAAGAAATTTACTAAAGCATTTCAATTAACAGATTTAAATGATATTTACAATTTTTCGTTATCTTTTGTAGGCTATGGCTACTATGATCGAATTTCAATGTCCCAAAAGAAAAATGAAATAATTAAATTAGCTGAAGTTATAGTAGACTTAAAGCCAAAAATTATAGTTGAGATTGGCACAAGGAAGGGGGGGACCTTATTTATTTGGTCCAGAATTATTAATGCAGAGAAAATAATTTCTATAGATTTGCCAGAGGGGAGATTTGGAGGTGGTTATCCAATGCAAAAACAAAAACTGTATAAATATTTTACCCATGATAAGAAAACAGAAATGCATCTTATACAAAATAATAGTCATTCAGAATTTACATTAAACAAAGTCCAAAGAATACTTGATACAAAGAAAATTGATTTTTTATTCATTGATGGTGATCATTCTTATGAAGGTGTAAAATTAGATTTTGAATTATATAGGCCTTTTGTCAAAGCAGGTGGCATCATAGTTTTTCATGATATTGTTGCTAATTGTACTTCTCATTATGAAGGAGACAGTATCGAGGTACCAAGGTTTTGGAACGAAATAAAAACTAAATATAGTTATGAAGAAGTTATTGAAAATGTCAACCAAAGATCCATGGGTATAGGGATACTTATTGTTTGAAAAATGAAACAGAGGACCTGCCATTAATTTCAGTTATCATTCCTGTATATAATGGTGAAAAATATATTAATCAATTATATACATATGTGAATAATCAAGATTATACAAATCTTGAGATTATTTTTATTAATAATAATTCGATAGATGGAACTGTTGATATAATCAATAGATTGAATGAACTAGATGATAGAATTATATTATGTAATGAATATAAACAGGGTGCTGGAGCAGCTAGAAATCGAGGAGTTGCTATTTCTCAGGGTGATTATGTTACTTTTTTTGATATTGATGATACTTATTCTAATAACAAAATCAGTATGTTGTATAATGTATTTAAAAAACACAATTCAGCAGAAATGGTATTCGGACAAATTATCGCTAAATACCAAAATGGTAAGGAATACTATCCCAATTATGATACTATTACTAGTGGATTAAATATCCCCCCTAATTTAGCAACCAATTTTCTTAATTTTGGAGTTGGTGCTGGCCCTACCACCATACTGTGTAGAAAAGACGCATTTAATTCAATAGGTGGTTTTGAAGAAGATATGATGATAGGGGAAGATGTTGCCTTTTCTTTTAAGATGGCTGTTTATCACAAAGTTTATTTTCTACCTAAAGTTGTCACAGAATATATTAAACACCCTGAATCTACGCTAGCAAGTTATAAAAGAAAAAATCCTCAATTAAACTTTTATTATGACCAATTTAAGCATTTTTATTTGCCTTATATTTATGATAATAATCTTTTTTTGGTTTCGACACAATTAAAGATAATTTATCAATATTGTGTGAAAGGATTAATAAGTCAATCCCGTATATATAATTATTCGTTTTTTGCCCGAATTAAATATTTATATAAAGAATTGAAGTATTTAAATAAATTTGGACTGTCCTTTTGTTATTTTCCATTTATCTTAATTGCATCATATTCTAATCAATATTTATATAGAATCATGATGAAAATATTTCATATAATTAAATCATATAATTACTAATAGGTTTATAAAAATTAAATATACTAAAAAACTTAAAATAATAAAGACAATACTCGATTTTATTCCGAGGACAAATTTATTGTATAAATTTGCAATATGGTATATGAGACATTATTTTGGGTTCAGTTATGGATTTACTATCAATGCTGGTTTTATAGATACAAAAAGTGCCATTTCTGATGAAATCAACTATATTGCGCATGCATGCAAATCTAAAAAACCTGTAATTTTTGATATTGGTGGAAATGTTGGTAAATGGTCCCTAGAAGTATTAAAAATATTACCAGATGTAAAAAAAATACATATGTTTGAACCATCGTCATCTATCTGCAGCATTGCGAAAAAAAATCTTAAAAAATATAATGTAGTAATAAGCCAGAAAGCAGTAAGTGAAAAAACAGGAAAAAAGATCTTTTATGAATATGGTTTGTCGGAAACATCATCTATTCACAGAAATGATGATAGAAGTGAAGAAAGCTCCAATGAAATTGATACGATTTCAATAGATGAATACTGCAATATCAATGAAATTGATCAAATTGACTTTTTGAAAATTGATACGGAAGGGCACGATATTTTTGTTTTAAAAGGGGCAAAAGGAATGATCCAAAAACAAAAAATAAGATATATCCAGTTTGAGTATGGCCCCCCAAACATTTTTTCAAAAGTCTTTTTGAAGGATATTTTTAATTTATTCCAAAATACAGATTACAAAATATTTCGTATATATCCGTCTTGGATTAAACCGGTTTATGATTATTCAAATAATTTGGAGAACTTTATTTCAGTAAACTATGCGGCTATTTCACTCAACTCACTTAATGAGGTGCAAAATTATATTCGTAATTCTCCGAGGGACTAATTGTCAGATATTATGCCTGTAATTAATATTTTTGGATGGCATAGCCATTTTGGTGAAAATTACCGTCCTTCAGCAATGAAAGTATTTGTTGATCCCATAAGGCAATATCATAAAGTCAGAACTATTCCTTTGGGGGGATCATCCTACAATAATTTTGATTATAATTCACTAAAAGAAGAGCCTATAGTTTTCTTTGCCATGCATCCTCCCGCACAACTTTTAGGAGATAATAATTTTAATATCACATGGGTACCAATGTATGATGATGTAAAGTGGAACAGATTATCTTTCTGGAAAAAGTTTCCAAAATCTACAAAAATTATTGCTTACTCAAAATGGATTTCAAACCTTACAATAGGTTTAGAATTCAAAACAATGAGAGTAAAATATTTTGAAAATCCTAATAGTTCAAAATTAGCCAGTTGGGATAATGGCCACAATATATTTTATTGGAATAGAAGTGGATTGTTAAATAAAGAACAGTTAAAAACCATGTGTGATACATTAAATGCAAAGACTCTCATTTTCAGGGATCATTTAGACTATTATTCTCATAAAAAACAAAAAATAATATTAAAAAATAAAATTGGTAATACTGATGTAATTAATTTAGACATGTGTCCTAATTCTGAAGAGTATATGGATCATTTATCTCGATGTAATATTTTTATTGCCCCTAGACTTTATGAAGGTATAGGTCTTACATTTCTAGAAGCAATGGCCAATGGGATGGTTGTTCTATCACCTAATTCTCCTACAATGAATGAATATATTCAAAATAATATCAATGGTGTATTTTTGCCTTATAGTGAATTACGCCGACACTATAATCGATTTGTGACTAAACTTAGTAATAAAAGTGGAATTAGTCTTCCCATAATATCAGTTTTGCCAAAATATTATAACTTCAATAAATTAATTAATTTACCCCTGGAGAAAATTGGGAATAATGCTCGTAAAACACATATAGAAGGATACAGAAAGTGGGTTGATACCATCCCTAGTATTGGTGATTTTATACTATCAGAGAATCATCATTAATGTTCAAATAATATAAGTATTTAAATGAAAAATATTTCAAATCCCATTATTCCAATCACACAACAATTCTATGATCTCCGTACGAATAAAATTGTAAATTGGGAAACCAATTCAAATAATAATCTAGATTTCCAGGCCATTACATCATTTTGTTCATTGGGCTTCATGTTAGATGACGATACATTTTATAATGAAATAAGAGTTTGTAAACCTGCTACAGAATATCGACTAAATGAAAAGTCTGAAATCACTGAACAAAAAACAAACTGGAAATGGCATTATGAACCTGAAGATCGGGCATTTAATGATATTCTTGAAGAATTTACTGAAATATTTGAAAATATCGTAATTGATAGAACTCGTGGTAAGAAAATATTATTGCCCATTTCTGGAGGATTAGATAGTAGAACTTTAGTTGTACCAGTTTCTCACAGAAAAGATATGACCTTGGCTTCCTATGAATTTGAAGATGGATTTTATGAGTCAGAAACTGGCCATAATTTATCACAACGATTTAATATTCCTTTATTTATACAAAAGATACAAAGAGGGTATTTATGGAATAAATTGGATGAGTTTTATGAGTTAAACAGTTGTTTTACTGATTTTACCCATCCAAGGCAGGCAAACGCCATTAATAATTGGAAGGGATTGGGAGATGTGATTCTGTTGGGACATTGGGGTGATGTTCTGTTTGATAGGCAAGCCGATTCTAAGAAAATTTCATTTGATGAACAATTGTTACAACTGAGGCAAAAAATAATTAGACCGGGTAGCATGGAACTTGCCAAAGAATTATGGAATCATTGGGGACTTAAAGGATCTTTTGAATCCTACATAACTGATAGGTTGAATAAATTGTATTGTAATATAAATATTGATCACCCTAGTGCAAGAATGCGTGCATTCAAGTCCCTTTATTGGGCACCCCGGTGGACCAGTATTAATTTGTCCATTTTTAAAAGAGCAGGGGAGATTATACTTCCTTATTATAGTGATGAAATGTGTCAGTTTATATGTACTGTACCAGAGAGATATTTAGAGGGAAGAACAATTCAGATCGAATACATAAAAAAGAACTGCCCTGAAGCGGCTCAAATCTCATGGCAGAAATTTTATCCACTGAATCTATATAATTATCAGCAATTTAATCATCCACATTATTATATTATCAGGGCAGTTAGAAAAGCGAAGAGAATTTTACAGCAATATTTTTCAAAATCTCCTGATCTTATAACCAGAAATTGGGAATTGCAGTTCCTCGGTGAGCAGAATTTTACTGAGTTGAAAAAAAATCTCCTAAAAAACAACAAATTCAATAAACTTATCCCTCAGACCATCATCAGAAAATACTTGGACAAGTTTCAGGCAAATCCAGTGAAATATGCCACTCCTATCAGTATGCTCTTAGCTCTGGCTGTTTTTTCAGACAGGCATTATCAAGAATGAAAATTGGTATTTATATAGGGACAATCCCGCCACCGGTATTTATTGAAAACCTGGTAAATGGCCTAGCAGATAAAAACGATACAGTGATAGTGTATGGAAAAGCCTCAGAAAGAAATTATATATTTTCAAATTCTGGTATTATACAGAGAAAATT
>Ga0209403_10008212_pt1 | contig 10099 bp, 7 predicted proteins | sample ArcticOcean_MG_C_8_FD_187440 | JGI IMG/M metagenome (GOLD analysis project Ga0209403, IMG submission 187440) | Marine microbial communities from western Arctic Ocean - ArcticOcean_MG_CB11_86 (SPAdes) (version 2) | ecosystem: Environmental > Aquatic > Marine > Oceanic | place: Arctic Ocean...
AATGGCGGAACTGGTAGACGCGTTGGACTCAAAATCCAATGGTAGCAATGCTGTGAGAGTTCGAGTCTCTCTTTGCCCACCAAAATAAAATGAATTTAAATGAATTTAATAGCTTAACTGATTTATTTTTTTATCAGGCTAAGAAACAAAATCCAAAAAGTGATTTTCTAGAATGGCTTCATCCTAAACTCAAAACAAAGTTTACTTGGGGAGAAACATCATTAAGTATTTATAAGTTAGCAAAAATAATTAAAGAAAACATTCAAGATGGAGATAGATGTCTTTTAGTCTCTGAAAATAGACCTGAGTGGCTAATTTCTGATATTGCAATAATGTTAGCAAACGGAATTACTGTACCTGCTTACACTACTTACACCGAAGAGGATTACAAATATTTAATTGACGACTGTGAGCCTTCCATAATTATTGTTTCTAATGACACAATGCATAATAAACTTAAAAGTATAATTGACAAAAAATCATTTATTAAAAAGGTAATTACTTTTGAAGAAGTAAAAAAAGCTGATTATAAAAATAAATATTTAGATTTTAATAATATAATTAATAAAAAATTAGAAGACTTTGATAAAATTAAAAATTTAAGTTTAAAAAGAAATTCACCTGCTTGTATAATATATACATCCGGAACAGGAGGAAATCCCAAAGGAGTAATTCTAAGTCACGGTGGTATTTTAAATAATTTAGAGGGAGCTTGTGAAATTTTAAAACCACTGATTAATAAAAGACCAATTTTTTTAACATGGCTTCCTTTATCTCATTCTTATGAACACACAGTACAATTTGCACAAATTGCCGTTGGTGCAAAAGTTTTTTATGCAGAAAAAATAGAAAAACTTTTAGATAACATTTCGGAAGCTAAACCAACTATCATGACAGCAGTTCCTCGTTTTTATCAAAATCTTTATAACAAAATAAATATAAATATGAAAAAAGCGACTGGGTTCAAGTCAAAATTAATCAAGCTCACAATACATTTGGGGAAAAAAAAATTGTTAAAACAAAAAATGAGTTTTTTAGAAAAAATATTGAATGTTATCGTAAATGTATTAGTTAGAAAAAAAATAAAAAAACAGTTTGGTGGAAATTTAAAAGCCTTTGTATCTGGCGGAGGTGCCCTGGATAAAGAAATAGGTCATTTTTTGAATGCTATAGGATTACCAACTTTGCAAGGGTATGGCTTAACTGAAACGTCACCAGTAGTAAGCTGCAACCCCATACATGAAATTAAAGTTGAAACAGTAGGCCCACCCTTTAAGGGCAATAAAGTAAAAATAGCTAAAGATGGAGAAATATTAGTTAAAGGAGAAAATGTAATGTTAGGCTACTGGAACAAAAAAGAAGAAACTGAAAAAGTGCTTAGGCAAGGCTGGTTATACACTGGAGATATAGGTGAAATAGATCCAGAAAATGGCTATCTAAAAATTACAGATAGAAAAAAAGATATAATAGTTAGTGCGGGAGGAGATAACATTTCGCCAGCAAAAATTGAAAATCAATTAATAAATTTTGTAGAAATAGAACAAGCTATGGTTTATGGAGATGGAAAAAATTATTTAGTTGCACTTGTTGTTCTAAATAAAGAATTTAACAAAGAAAAAGAAAAAATAAATGAAATAGTAAATAAAGTTAATAATAATCTAACTTTAGTTGAAAAAATAAAAAAATTTCACTTAATCAAAGAAAATTTTACAATTGAAAATGGTTTATTAACACCAACGATGAAAGTTAAAAGAAGTAAAGTAATTGCAAAATACAAAAATACTTTAGAAAATTTTTATAAAAATAGAATATAAAATCTAATTTAATATATTATATGTGTTAAATAAACATTGTAATTACTTGTTTATTTAAATAATTAAAAAAATTTAATTTTTTTTTTAAAACTAATTTAGTTTGAAATTTGTCAACATAATTAGTGTTTGACATCGGTGTGTATAATTATAAAGCTTAAGTATAAAAACGAATCACTGATTGATTTGTTTTAATTAAAACAAAAAGGGAGATAAAAATGGCTAAACGTAGAAAAAAAGCTAAGAAAAGCAAAAAGAAAGCTAAGAAAAGAAGAAGAAGATAAGCTTTTCTTTTAAGAAATTACGCTCTCCTTAGATATATTTTAAGGAGAGCGTTTTTTTTATGTTAGAGATTCTTTTTGTGTAGGGTCTACTTCTCGTTTTAAAGCTTTATCCATTTTTAGTTTTGCTTTTTCTCCTATTACCACTTCAATTTCAGATTTTAACCTTTCGTATGCTTTTTCAAAAAGTTGTCTTTCGCTATATGATTGTTCAGCAATTATATCGGTTTTTTTATTTAAGTCCCTAACAACTTCAGATAGTTCATAAATTTTACCAGAATTAATTTTTTGATCATATTCCTGGGCTCGTCTACTCCACATGGTTCTTTTAATTCTTGGTTTACTTTTTAAAATTGAAATTGATTTATTAATTTGATTAATACTAGAAACGGGTCTTAGGTGAGATTGTTGATTTAAAGGTATGCTTAATGTAAGTTTTTCTTTTTCTATAAGAATTTTATAGAAAGTTATATCAATACTACCAATTTTTGCTTTTTCAACTGCAATAATTTTTCCAACACCATGTTTTGGATATACTATATAGTCCTTAATATTATAAATTTTTTTCTCCGTCGGTTGTTTTTTAATCTTTTTAATCTGGAGTTTTTCATCACTCGATTTAAAAGTATAAGTGCTTGAAGTTTTTTTAATAAATGTTTTAACTTTTTTTTTTACAACAGCTTTCTTCTTTTTTTTTCTACCCATAATTTTTAATCTCCTTTACCTGGTTTTTCACTTAAGTATTGTTTTTTATCACTAACATTTCTCCACTTTTCATGATCTGAGGGTACATCCTCAGGTCTTTTCTTTGTAATATTTGGCCATAGTTCACTATACTTGGTATTTATATCTACCCATTTGGTCGCTCCCTCAACTGTGTCTGCTGTGATTGCATCTACTGGGCACTCAGGTTCACAAACTCCACAATCTATACATTCCTCAGGTTTAATAACAAGCATATTTTCGCCTTCATAAAAACAATCTACAGGACAGACATCCACACAGTCCATTTCTTTACACTTTATGCATTTTTCGTTTACTATGTATGTCATATTTTAATTAACTGAATTTTTTACTTTTATTTTTATATCTCCGTTGTCCCTATCCGAGATATACAAAAGTCCACAAACTCTCCTGATTAAATTAGATTCGTAGTCGTCATTAGTTTTGTCTGAATATACAATTTTCCAAAGTATTTCAATTATTTTAAGTCTAAATTCCATAGATTCTTTTTTGATTTCAATAGTAAATCCAATAATTTGGTTAGATTCTTGTTCTTCTATTTCAGCTTCTTTTAATATGGTTTCAGATTCTTCTGAAGATGTTAAATTTAGATTAATTAATGCTTTCTTAATAATTTCTTTTTCAACGCTTGTGTAATTTTCATCAATCTTGGCCGCATGTACTAATAAGGCAGCTATTAGTATATTTCTTTTTTTACTTTCTTTTTTTATTTCACTAGTTTTTTTTTTAAACATTTATCTAAATCTTAACTCTGCAAGTTTGTTAAATGGGCTTGCTTTTTTATCTTTATTATTAGTTTTGTATTCTTTACTTTTTATACTTTTTACATATTTAGGTTGATATGTAAAAAATTCTTCTTTTTCACTGTTTATTTTGCATTTATACTGCATTAATTGAAAAAGTTTATAAAAGTTTTCTTTATTACAGCCAATTAAGTTTATCATATTAGAATCAATTTTAAACATCCTATCCTTTGTTTTTTCAATAATTTTTATAAAAAGTCTCTCTAGAATATCAACTCTAACATGGAATTTACCAAAGTTTTCAAAACCACATAATAGCAAAAACTTATTATTTTTACTTTTTTCATTTTTTAAAAAATTTAAACCAAATTTTGGTACAATATTTTTATCATCTTCTGAAAAATGTAATTTCCATAACATAACTCTTAAATTAACAGCAGCTGGTTTAAACATTCTAGGAAGAAAAATATGATATCTTCCAATTTTTATTCCAGCTTTCCTTAAATTTACTCTTTCTTCTTTAGGAATATTTTTTATTACATGATCTATCAATTCTCTCTTAATAACCCCATTGTTTTCAAATAATTGATAACATAAAGCTCTTACATAGCTATTTTTAAAGTTTGATCTACTTAAATTTACTAAATCTGATAGTTCGGTATTAATAAGAGTACTTAGTTTATTTTCTAAATTATTTTTTAATTTTTCTTTAGATTCTTCATCTATAGCTTCATCCACTAATAATTTTAATTTTGGGTTAAGGTAATTTGGGCCTGGATCAATATATGCGATAGGGCTATTTATCCAATATATTTTGTAATCATCTTTTAATTCAAAGGCTTTACTTTTAGCTATTTGGTTAACTCTACGCATCAGTTCAGGTGATATGGCCTGTCGAGCTGCTTTTTTTAAAGATTTAATATCAGTTTTTAAAGATCCTGATTTAAGATCTAAGTCTAATTTTAATCCTTTTAATTTGCCTATATATTGCCCATCAATAATTACCTCATTTTCATTTTTAATTTCAGTTCCCAGTATTATATCTTGTTTTAATTTATTTGATAAAACGCTTATTCTTTTATCTACAAAACTTTTAGTAAGTTCTTCATGAAGTTTTTCTGATAATTTATCCTCCATATTTTTAGTTCTTTCAATCCAAAAATCTGAATTATCTGCCCAACCTTTTTTATTAGCAACATAAGACCAAGTCCTTACATTAGAAATTCTATTGGACAGCGTATCAATATTTCCATCATATCGATCTAAATATTTAAGTTGCGTTCTCATATAGTCATTTGAAACTTTTTGGCTTTTAGAAGTTAAAAAGTTAAAAACTTTTTTTACTATTTCTATATGGTTGCCATAAGCCTTTTTTGAAAAATCTGGTATTTGGCAGCATTGCCATAATATTTGAATAACATCTTGTGAATTTTCAATTTTTATATCACGATCGTTTTTAATGAGAAATTTTAAAACTTTTTCATCCTCGCAGTCATTAATTTTCCTTAAAAATCTATCGTTAGGTTTTTTATCAAGCGAATTTATCAAACCATCTAAACTTTGAAAGTTTAATTCAAAGTTTCTCCAGTAAATTAAATTGATTTTATTTAGCTCATGTTTTTCTAATTTTTCTATTTCATCTGCAGAAAAGTTTTCGCACTGGCCGGTTATACCAAAATTACCATCATTAACATGCCTTCCAGCCCTTCCTGCAATTTGAGAAATTTCACTTAAATTTAAACGTCTGGTTTTTTTACCATCAAATTTTTTTAAACCACTAAAGGCAATATTATTAATGTCCATGTTTAGTCCCATGCCAATTGCATCGGTGGCGACAAGAAAATTTGCATCTCCAGATTGATAAAGTTCTACTTGTGAATTTCGAGTTTTAGGACTCAAAGAACCCATTATTATAGCTGCTCCACCCTTTTGTCTTCTTACTAATTCTGCTATCGAATAAATTTCATCAATAGAAAAGGCAATAAGTGCAGTTTTAGGATTCAATCGTGATATTTTTTTATAACCACTGTAAGTTAATTTTGAATATCTTTCTCTACTAACAAATTCTATATCATTAATTAATTCTTTCATTATATGTTTCATGGTATCTGAACCAAGAAACATCGTTAATTTATCACCTCTAGCATTTAATAATCTTTCTGTAAATATATGACCTCTTTCATGGTCAGTGCACATTTGTATTTCATCAACCGCGATAAAATCTACAGCGATATCTTGAGGCATCGATTCTACCGTGCATATAAAATATTTAGGAGATTTAGGAATTATCTTTTCTTCTCCCGTTATGAGAGCAACTTTTTCTGCACCAACTTTATTTACACATTTGTCAAAAACTTCTCTAGCCAGCAGTCTTAATGGGAAACCTATGATTCCAGTTTCATAAAGCAACATTGTGTCTATTGCCAAATGAGTTTTGCCCGTATTAGTTGGTCCCAAAACTGCAGTAATTCTTTTTAAGTTATTTTCCATAAATTGTGCTTACTATTTTGTAGCATACTACATTTAGTTTTTTGTTAAGAACAAAAGATGATTAAAACATGACCGAATCACTATACTAAAAGTTCTCCTTTTTAATAATTGATAAATAAGTCTAGCATAATTTTGCAGAATTCAATATTAATTTTTTGGCACAATAGATTAATGGATAATTATAATTGGAAGATTGATAAGAAAAAATTAAGCAAAACTAATTTGTTTTTATACTCCAATTTCATCAAAAAAAAATATAAAATAGACTTTGATAACGATTTTAATAAACTTTGGAAGTGGTCAGTTAATCATCCCAAATTTTTTTGGAAGTCAATTTGGGATTTTACAAAAGTAAAAGGGGAGCAAGGTAATAATTTATTACAAAAATCAAATATTTTTTTTAAAAATAAGTTTTTCCCTGAAGCTAAACTTAGTTATGCAAAAAATTTATTAAAAAAAAATAATTCTGAACCTGCAATTATATTTAAAAGCGAGAATGGTTATAAAACTACTTTATCTTGGAAAAAATTAAATTCTGATGTTTGTCAAATTTCAGAATGGATGAAAGCTAATGGCGTTACTAAAGGAGATCGTGTTGCTGCCTACTTGCCAAATATACCACAGTCTGTAATAGCATATATAAGCACGTCAGTTTTGGGAGCTGTATGGTCTTCGTGTTCTCCAGACTTTGGAACAGCGGGAGTTGTAGATCGATTTTCACAAATTGGTCCTAAAATATTATTTATAGGAGATAAATATTTTTACAATGGTAAAAAAATTGATATTTTAAACAGGTTACAAGAAATTCTTAATAAAGTTCCTTCAATAAATAAAGTTGTTGTTGTTTCTTATCCTGGGACAAAAATTGAGGGAAAAAAAGATAGCAAAATTAAGTTATATAATTGGGACGATTTAATTACTAAAAAAAAATTAAATAAAATAAATTATATAATGTCAAATTTTAATGATCCATTAGCCATTCTTTATTCTAGCGGAACAACTGGCAAACCAAAAAGTATTTGTCATGGTGTGGGTGGAGTTTTATTACAACATAATAAAGAATTACAAATACATGCAGATATTAAAAATAATGATCGCGTATTTTATTTTACCACATGCGGCTGGATGATGTGGAATTGGCTTGTAGGAGCCTTATCATCTGGAGCTACAATTTTACTATTTGATGGTTTTCCATTATATAAAAAAGATGATTTATTGTTTGAATTTGCTAGTGAAGAAAAAGCAACACTTTTTGGCATAAGCGCAAAGTATATTGACACTCTTAAAAATAATAAAGCTATTCCAAAGAATAATTATGATCTTTCAAAAATAAAAACTATTTGTTCTACCGGCTCCCCATTATCAAAAGATAGTTTTAAATATATTTATGATAATATAAAAAAAAATGTTCATATATCATCTATTTCAGGAGGCACTGATATAGTGTCTTGTTTTGTACTAGGCAACTTGTTTCAATCAGTCAATGTGGGTGAAATTCAAAATAAAGGCTTAGGTATGGATGTTGATATATTTGATGAAAACGGCTCCTCTATCAAAGATTTAAAAGGTGAACTAGTTTGCAAAAAACCTTTTCCTTCAATGCCAATTAAGTTTTGGAACGATAAAGGAGATAAAAAATATAAATCCGCATATTTTGAGAAATATAAGAATGTTTGGCATCATGGAGATTTTGCGAAAATAACAAATAAAGGAGGATTTATTATATATGGAAGATCTGATACCACGCTTAATCCTGGTGGAGTTAGATTAGGAACTGCAGAAATATATAATGAGGTTGAAAAAATTAAAGAAATACAAGAATCAATAGCAATAGGACAGACATGGAAAGATGATATTAGAATAATATTATTTGTAGTGCTTAATAAAGGGTATAATTTGACAGACAAGATTAAAGATAAAATTAAAAGAATGATTAGAACTAATGCATCGCCAAGGCATGTGCCGTCAAAAATTATTTCAATTTTAGAAATTCCCAAAACTAAAAATGGCAAACTTGTTGAGTTGGCAGTTAAACAAAGTATTGAAGGCGAGATGATAAAAAATTTAGAAGCATTAGCTAATCCCAGCAGCTTAAAACAATTTAAAAATATTAAAGAATTAAATGAATAAAATTATCAAAGACCAAATTTCTTTACTTAAATCTTCAGCTACTTTGGCTATTAATGAAGAGTCAAATAGATTAAAAAAAAGTGGAAAAAAAATTTATAAATTTGGTTTTGGCCAATCTCCATTTCCAATTCCAGAACCTATTGTTAAAGCATTAATAAATAATGCAAGTAAAAATATATATTTACCTATCCAAGGCCTTGAAGAATTAAGATTGGCAATAGCAAATCATTTAAATAAAGGAAATGGCAATTTTAAAGCTAGTGATATTTTTATTGGTCCTGGCACAAAAGAACTTATGCTTTTAACGCAAATTGCTTTTAATGGTGAAGTATTGTTGCCATCCCCTAGTTGGGTTTCATATCAACCCCAAGCACTGATAGCTAAAAATAAAGTTCATTGGATTCAAACTTCAAGTAATACAAATTGGTTTCCTACAGCTGAACAAATTGAAAAAAAAGTAAAAAGTATAAAAAATAAAAAATTACTACTATTTTTAAATTCACCAAATAACCCATCAGGCACAGTTTGTAAAAATTTGAAAGAAATTGCTGAAGTTGCTAAAAAACACCAATTAATTATACTTTCTGACGAAATATATTCCTACCTTACTTTTGATAATGAATATAAATCTATTTCTAATTTTTACTCAGAAGGCACTATTGTTAGCACAGGTCTAAGCAAATGGTGTGGAGCTGGTGGTTGGAGGCTAGGTTTTTTTGCCATACCTGATGAGTTAAAACAATTAAAAAATAGCTTAAAAATATTATGTAGCGAATCTTTTACATCTGTAAGCGCTCCTATTCAATATGCTGCAATTGAAGCATATGCAGGTGATCATTCGGCATATTTAGAAAGAGTAAAAAAAATATTATCTTGCGTAGCTAAATACGTTTATAAAAATTTAAAATCAAATGCCATAAGTGTTTTAAAACCAGAAGGTGGCTTTTACATATTCCCAGAATTTACTAATGCAAAATTCTCATCATCTTCAGAAATGTGCAATGATATTTTAAGCAGGACAGGCGTAGCATTATTGCCTGGCAGTGATTTTGGTTTAGACAGCAAAAGAATGATTGCAAGGTTAAGTTATACAGATTTTAATGGATCTGATTTTTTAAAAAATACAGCAAGTAGTAAAAATCTAGATGATGATGATTTAAAAAAAAATGCACCAAATGTAGTTGAGGGTGTATCAAAATTAAAAGAATGGTCTAACTCACTTTAGGTTTTAGATTATCAATAAGATTTTAATTATCAATAAAATTGATATCCTCAAATATTAATTATTAATAATAAAAATATAGAAAGGATAATAATGAAAAAATTTATTTCTACTATTGCTGGAGCATTAATGATGTTTGCTTTGACATCACCATTGATGACTGCAGCAAAATCAGCTGAGTTCTTTACAATAGGAACGGGAGGACCAACTGGGGTTTACTTCCAAACTGGTAATGCAATTTGCAAAATGATGCACAAGTTTGCAATAAGTGCAGACCATGGAAGAAAAAAAGGTTCTAATAAAGCTTACAGATGTACCGCTCCATCTACTGGTGGCTCAAACTATAATATTGGGCAAATCAAAGAAGGGGAGTTTCAATTTGGCGTAGCACAATCAGATTGGCAGTTTCATGCTGTTAATGGCTCAAGCAAATGGGAAGGCAAAAAGTTTGATAATTTAAGAGCTGTGTTTTCAGTTCATAATGAACCCTTCCAAATTTGGGCTAGAAAAAAAGCAAAAGTTAAAGATTTTGCGGGACTCAAAGGTAAAGTTGTAAACATAGGTAATCCTGGCTCTGGTCAAAGAGGAACCATGGAAGAGCTTATGAAAGCAATGGGAGTTGATAATAGTTTCTTTAAATCAGTAACTGAATTAACTTCATCTGAGCAAGTAAAAGCT
>Ga0209403_10008214_pt1 | contig 10099 bp, 10 predicted proteins | sample ArcticOcean_MG_C_8_FD_187440 | JGI IMG/M metagenome (GOLD analysis project Ga0209403, IMG submission 187440) | Marine microbial communities from western Arctic Ocean - ArcticOcean_MG_CB11_86 (SPAdes) (version 2) | ecosystem: Environmental > Aquatic > Marine > Oceanic | place: Arctic Ocean...
AAAACCAATAATGATAAATTTTCCTTCCCAGGCTAAATTTTTTATAGTGTCGTCAGCTGTTTCTCCACCAATCATATCAATTACTAAATCTACTCCTTCTGGAGCAATACTTCTGATACTATGTCTAAAAGTTTCTTTATTATAGTTTATAGTATGATTGGCTCCATGTTCAATACATGTATTACATTTTTCATCACTTCCTGCTGCAGCTATAGTTTTTGCTTCATAAGCTGCTGCAAGTTCGACTGCGGCTAAGCCTACACCACCAGCTGCACCGATAATTAAGCAAGTTTGACCTTTTTGCAGGTTTCCTTTCCAATCAATAGCTCCAAATGCTGTCCCGTATGCAACAGGAAAAGAAGCAGCAGAAATAAAATCCATACTATCTGGTATTTTATATACATTTTCTGCAGGCATAACTATTTCATTACAATATGCACCAAATTTTGCTATTCCGATTACTCTATCACCTGTTTTATGATTTAATACTTTACTACCAATTTCAATAATAGTTCCTGATAATTCTAATCCAGGAGAAAAGGGAGGGCGAGGTCTTTCTTGGTAGCGTCCTCTGATTACTAATGTGTCTGCAAAATTAACACCTATATTTTCTACTTTAATTCTTACTGATAATTCATTTATTAATAGAGAATCTATATGATCTAAAATTAAATTTTCTGGACCACCATATTTATTTACAATCATTCTTTTCATATAAATATCCTTAAAAATACTTTATAATCTTTTGAAAGCAGATATAACCTTTATAAGGTTTTATTTATTTAATTAAATATATAAATAAATTATTTTACATTTTAATATATCAAGCTTTATTTGATTTGTAATTTTAGCTTTATATTAATATTTATTTTATATATTTTAAAGTTAGTATACTAAACAATAATTTATAAGAAATAAGCATATGTATAAATATTTCTCTTTAATAATTTTTTCGTTTTTGTTTTTATTACAATCATATGCCTTAGCGGCAGATTATACGTCACTTGGAACATATGGAGACTGGCAGTCAATGTATTGGAATACAGAGGAAGGGTTAGTATGTACAATGACTTCTTCTCCTATCAAGGAAGAAGGAAAATATTCTAAACGTGGAGAAGTTTATGCTCAAATAGTAAAAAATAAAGGTAGTAAAGAACTAGGAGTAGTTAACTTTCAAGCTGGCTATACTTTTAAAACGGAATCAAAGGTAAGTGTAAATATAGATTTAAAGCGTACATTTAATTTATTTACAAATAGACAGGCTGCATGGGCTTTCACTGCAGAAGAAGATAATTTATTAATTAAGTCAATGAAACTAGGAACAAAAATGGTTGTTAAAGGGGTTTCCATGAGAGGTACAAACACGAAAGATACATATTCATTAAAAGGGTTTATTGCAGCATATAAAGCTATGAATAAAATTTGTAAATAATGTCTGAAAATATAGCTATAAATTCTCTTTCAAAGGATGAACTTAAAAAATATATTATTAAATTAGGAGAAAAAGAGTATAGGGCTAATCAATTATGGAGGTGGATATATGTTAATGGTGTTAAGTCTTTTAAGAGTATGTCTGATATAGGAGTAAATTTAAGAGATAAACTGAGTTCTGAAGTAACTTTTAATAGATTGATTCCTAATACACATCAAATTTCAGTGGATGGAACTCAAAAATGGCTTTTCTCTCTTCATGATAAAAAAGAAGTAGAGACTGTTTTTATTCCTGAAGAAGATAGAGGAACTTTATGTATTTCTTCTCAAGTGGGGTGTACTTTATCCTGTTCTTTTTGTCATACGGGTACTATGGCTTTAGTTCGCAATTTGACAGCAGATGAAATTGTTGGACAAGTATTGTCCGCGAAAGATAGTTTGTTGGATTGGGGTCTTAAAAATAGAAAAATTACGAATATAGTTTTTATGGGTATGGGTGAGCCCCTATATAACTATCAAGAAGTTACCAAAGCTATAAAAATTTTACTTGATAATGAGGGGCTATGTTATTCACGTAGAAAAATAACTTTATCTACTTCAGGAGTAGTACCTATTATTCAAAAACTTAAAAAACAATTAGATGTAAGTTTAGCTATAAGTTTACATGCTGTTAATGATAAATTAAGAAATGAACTCGTACCAATTAATAAAAAATGGCCTATAAAGGAATTATTATCAGTTTTAGAAGCTTATCCAGGTGTTAATAATGCGAGACGTATTACGTTTGAATACGTCATGCTAGCTGGGATAAATGATTCTATAGCTGAGGCTAAAAAATTGGTGAGTCTTTTAAAACCAATACACGCTAAAGTAAATTTAATACCATTTAATCCTTGGCCTGGAAGTATATATAAATGTTCACCAGAAAAAACTATTAAAGATTTTGCTGATGAAATTTGCAATAATGGCGGTATTACTGCAACAGTTCGGCATGCAAGAGGGCAGGATATTTTAGCTGCATGCGGACAATTAAAAAGTAATAGTGAACGCACAAGAAAAGAAAAAGTAAAAAAAATTAATGCTACCTAGAAATATTATAATATATAATTATCATTAATTAACATTAGTAGGAAGATACATGTCAAAAGTTAAAAAAGTAGTTTTAGCATATTCAGGCGGTTTAGATACATCTGTTATTTTAAGATGGCTACAAGAAGTATATGAATGTGAAGTAGTAACATTTACAGCTGATATAGGTCAAGGTGAAGAAATAGAACCTGCAAGAGCTTTAGCTAAGGCAATGGGTATAAAAGAAATTTATATTGAGGATTTAAAAGAAGAGTTTGTTAAAGATTATGTGTTTCCTATGTTCAAAGCTAGTGCAATTTATGAAGGTACATATTTATTAGGGACAGCTATAGCACGGCCTTTAATTGCTAAAAGGCAAATAGAAATAGCCAAAGAAACTTTGGCAGATTCTGTTTCTCATGGAGCAACTGGTAAAGGAAATGACCAAGTAAGGTTTGAACTTGGTTATCTTGGTTTAAACCCAGATATCAATATTATAGCTCCTTGGAGAGAATGGGATTTAGATTCTAGAACAAAATTAATTGAGTGGGCAGAAAAAAGAAATATTACTGTGCCGAAAGATAAAAGAGGAGAGCCTCCATTCTCAACAGATGCCAATTTATTACACATTTCTTATGAAGGAAAAGCTTTAGAAGACCCATGGGTTTCTGCTGATGAAGATATGTTTACAAGAACTGTATCTCCAGAATTGGCTCCAGAAGATGCAGAAGAAGTCATTATTGGATTCGAAGAAGGAACTCCAATATCAGTAAACGGAAAAAAATTAAGTCCAGCACAATTATTAGAGAACTTGAATGTTAAAGCTGGTAAGCATGGCGTTGGAAGGGTTGATATTGTTGAAAATAGATTTGTGGGTATGAAATCTAGAGGTGTATATGAAACTCCTGGTGGAACTATTCTTCATGTTGCACATAGAGGTATAGAACAATTAATTTTAGATGGACCATCGATGCTTTTAAGAGATGAAATTATGCCAAAATATGCATCTTTAATATATAATGGTTTATGGTTTTCTCCTGAAAGGGAAATGTTACAGGCAATGATAGATAAAAGTCAAAAAAATGTAACTGGAGAAGTAAAGATAAAATTGTATAAAGGAAGTTGTAGTTTAGTTGGTAGACGTTCACCCAAAAGCATTTATAATGAGGGTATAGTTACTTTTGAAGCAAGTAATAGCTATAATCAAAAGGATGCAGATGGTTTTATAAAATTAAATGCTTTAAGGTTAAAACAAAGAAACCGTATAAAATAATAACTATTTGAGCGGGCTACCTAATAATAATTCAAATAAAAGGTTTCTAGCAAAATGCAAAACTATTATTAGAATTATTGGAGAAATATCTATTCCCCCTAAATTTGGTAATATTTGTTGAATTGGAGATAATAAAGGTTTAGTCAGTTTGTGTAAGGCGTAATTAACCTGCCATACAAATTTATTTTGTGTGTTAACAATATTAAATGCTACTAGCCAACTCATTATTACTTGTAATATTAAAGCCCAAACTATTAATGTAACAAGGCTATCTATTAAAATTAACATCGATTGCATATTTTGCCTTTGTATTGTTATTTTAAAATCATTTTTTAAAATATATATCTTATTAAATACATTTAAGTAAATTTAATAAATATTTTTTTATAATATGAACCTATTATTGCAATAAATACATTAGGTATGATAGCAATTAATCCAGGATGAAAACCATAAACTTTTCCTTTTTGTGTGAAGCTAAAGTCATAGAAAGCTAGTACTAAAGCTAAAAGCGTACCTATTATTATTCCCCAAAATATTGGCTTAGCTTGTAATCCTTTATAATGAATTCCTAATATAAAGGCAGGGGCTAACTGAATAAGCAAATCCATTTTTCTATCCATAAGAGCAACTAAAGAAAAGTTATTTTTTAAAATTATTGCTAAAAATATTAATACTATTAGAAAAACCCATGAGCAAAACTTGCCTATATTAGTAAGTTTTTTTTCAGAAGCTTCTTTATCATAATGATCAAAGTATATATCTTTTGTAAACATAGAAGAAATAGATAACAATGCAGAATCTGCAGTAGACATCATTGCTGCAAGTATTGCAGACAATATTATTATACTTACACCATAGCCAATTATAGAATAATTTTGTATTTCTCTTAATATCATTCCAAATACTTGATCAGTAGCGACGCCCTCTAATCCATTTATATGGGCTAAGGCCATAATTCCAGATATCAAAATTATCATCATTATTGGAATAGGTATAAAAGACATTATTGCAAGACTTCTTTTTAATGTTTGTAAGTTTTTTGCTGCATATATTCTTTGAATGGCTTGTGGATATAAAGATAGTCCAAAACCTACTATAATTATGTAGCTAAGCCATTGTCTACAGGTTTGTGCATCTGGAATTAATGCTTTTCTGGTGTTATTAAGCTTATCTTGTTCAAGAATTATATTAGTGGCATCTATTAGTGATCCAAATTTTAGAAATAAAATTATAATTAGGACGGAAAACCCTATAATTAAAATTATACCTTGTATAGCATCTGTCCAGGCAACTGCTCTTAAACCTCCCATTGTTCCATATATAACAATTATAAAGGCAAGACTTACAACTCCAAAAGAATAAAAATATTCGTTACCAGTTATACCTTGCATAACTCTTCCCATAGCCATTAATTGTGCAAGAAGATAATTACTAAGAACTAACAGCATTATTAAAGTGACTAATAAAGTTAATAATTTATCTTTAAACCTATATTTTATAAAATCAGGAGGGGTAATAAATTTTTGTTTTTTTGAAAGTTTATGAAGTTTTGGAGCAAAAAGTAAATAACATACAACAATACTTGTCATAAAATGTAAGCTTAATATCCAAGAATACCCAATTCTATAGGTAGCACCAGTAAAACCTAAAAAAGTATTTCCGCTATATTGGGTAGCAAAAAAAGTAAGAAATAATACTCCAAATCCTAGGCCACCGCCTGCTAAATAAAAATCATTTAAAGTATTTTCTTTTCTTGATTTTTTAGCATACCAACCAATTATTAATAAAGATAATAAATAACAACTAATGAATATCCATGCCCCTAAGCCTAAAGGAAGAAGATTATTCATTATCTTTTGATTTTTTTAAAAGTAGATAGGTGGTTAAACAAGAAGCACTAAAAGATCCAAGTATTGCTATTATTACCCAGAATGGAAAACCATAAAATACTATATTTGTATTATCTGACCAGTACCATGGAATAGAAATAATAATAATAATAATATATAATATTATATAAAATATTCGCATATAGCTTGTTCCTAATTATTCAAATACACATTATTATTTTTTATATTTTTTTTCTAATTTAAAATAATCATCAAACCCTATGATTTTTTGCATTTCAGAGAATGACATTAACATATTTTTATTATTTTTATTATTTTGAAAGTTTTCTAGCACTATTTTAGTTGCTTTCATTGCAGCTGACAATATTGTTAACGGATAAGCTGCAATATTAAAACCCATACTTTCTAATTCTTTAGGCTCTAGTAAAGGGGTGTCTCCTCCCTCAACTAGATTAATCATTTTGATGCCTGTTAATTTGTTGCAAATCTCTATCATTTCGTTTTTGTTTTTTGGACCTTCTATAAATAATATATCAGCTCCCAATTCTTGAAATTTTTTCATACGAGTAATTGCTTCGTCTAACCCATGATCAAAACGTGCATCTGTTCTCGCCATTATAAGAATATCTGATCCTGATTTTTTCTCATCCACAGCTGCTTTAATTCTTCCTATTGCTTCATCTAGAGCAACTACTTGTTTCCCTCTTGTATGACCACATCTTTTTGGAGAAACTTGGTCTTCTATCATAACTGCTGCAAAACCTGCCTTATAAAATCCTCTTACAGTTCTTCTAATGTTTATTGCATTTCCGTAACCTGTATCTCCATCTCCAATAATTGGTATGTTTACGCTGTCACATATATTTCGACCTTGGTCAATAACTTCACCATAGGAAATTAATCCTGTATCGGGAAGACCTAGTTTAGCAGCAGCGGTTGCAAAACCACTCATAAAACTTAAATCAAATTTAGCTTGTTCTATCATTTTAGCTGATAAGGGGTCATAGCAACAAGGCATAATATGTAATTTATTTATTTTTAATATTTTTCTAAGTTTTTGAGCTGGACTATCTATCATTTAAAATGCCTTTACAATTCTTATATATTTTTAGCCATATGGATAATCTTCTTTACATATGTATTATTAGAATTAGAAAATGAAATCATCAATGAAAAATGATTTTCTTTTTCAAGAATTGAGAAATCTAAATTATTACCTTTATTGACAATTTTTTTTGCATATAATTTAGTTTGTTCAATCCAACCTTTTGGTTCTCCTCCTCCTACACATATTAATATATTTTGTATATTATTAATTGGGTGAGTGGGTGTGTTACGTAAAGCTTCTTGTTTAGATAATTTAATTTCTTCATTAACAGACAAATTTAAAACTATTTCAGGTTCATATATACCACTAATTAAGACTACGCCCTTAATAATTTTAGTTGGAACATTAAATTTACTCCAGTCTATAGACAACATCATAGCACATAAATGTGCGCCAGCAGAATGACCTGAAATAGAAATTTTATCAGGGTTTCCTCCATATTTCTCACAATTATTATATATCCAAATTATTGAATTCGTTATTTGTTCAACAATTTTACTTAATGAAACATTAGGGCATAGATCATGATTAACTGAAAAATATAATATACCCTCTTTCACAAATGGCTTTGCTAATTGACTATGGTCTGATTTATCAAGTGCTCTCCAATACCCTCCATGAATAAAAATATGTACATTTGCATTTTTAAGATTTTTTTCCCCAAATATATCAACTTTTTGAAGAGGAGAATGTCCATAACTTACCTCTAATATACATGGAAGCTCTTCACGAGATTTTTTTCCTATATTTTTATATTCTTCTATATAATTAGAAAAATTAGCAACTGACTCTCTAGGGTTATAATTTTTTTCTAATTCTATTTGAGATAGTTTTTTCCAATTATAATTCATATTTTGTTCCATTATTATATAGAATTTACTATCATAAAATAAATTAAAAATTTTAAAAGCAAAAAGATGACAATTAATCTTAATTCTAATATACTAAGTATTCTAATGATTTAATATAGGGGAAAATATTGAATATAATAAAGAATATTAGTATCAAAACTGGTTATGTGATTTTTACATGCTTTATATTGTTAATGTTAATATTTCCTATATTTTATTTTGGTAATTATGCTGAGCCTTTAATTCTAGGCATGCCATTTATTATGGCATGGGTATTATTCTGGATAGTAGTAGAATTTTTAGGTTTAGTATTTTTTGTTAAATTTGATAAAGATGTAGAGGATTAATATGATTGCATGGCAAGTTGCTTTATTGGCAATGTCTATTTATTTATTTATTGCTTTTGCTATTGGTTTAGCAGCGGGTAGAGGAAGATCTTTTTTTTCTATATCTGAATATGCAGTAGGAGATAGAGGTTTTGGTTTGTTTGTTATGTGGTTTCTTATGGGAGGAACTATATTTTCAGCATTCGCATTTTTAGGAGGTCCAGGATGGGCTTATTCAAAAGGTGCAGCATCATTATATATTCTAGCATACTGTGCACTTGGCTTAATGCCTTGGTATATTATAGGGCCTAAAGTTGCACGTTTAGGTAAAAAATCAAATTATATAACGATGGGTGATTTTTTAGGAGACCGTTATAATTCAAAATTTTTAGTTATTATTATTGGCATTGTTTCTTTATTAGCTTTCATTCCATATTTAACCTTACAAATTAAAGGTATGGGTTATATTTTTAATGTATTAACATTTGATAATATATCTTATAATAATGGAGCATTATTAGCTTTAGGTGTAGTTGTGATTTATGTTGCAACTAGTGGAGTTAGAGGAGCTGCATGGAGTGATGTTTTTCAAGCTATATTAATGTTAATAGTTGCATGGGTTTTAGGCATATATTTTGTTGAGTCTCTTCATGGTTCTCTTGGTAATATGTTTAGTAAAATTATTGAAGATAATCCAGACTTTTTAACAATTGGAAATGAAGGTTCAAAAATTAGCTCTGCTAGATATAGTAGTAACATAGTTGTTTCTATGCTTGGTTTTGTAATGTGGCCACATTTATTCACTAAATCTTATACCACTACAGCTAGAAGAATTAAACTGACTGTTTTAGTTTATCCAATCTTTGCTATATTTTTATTACCAGTCCTTTTCATAGGCTTTGCCGCAATAGGAGTTGTGCCTAATGATGCATTAGGGAGACCCGGCGAAGTTTTACCTTATTTAATAACACATCACTTGACAGAGTCAGGGATTTTATATGGTATTGTTGGTGCAGGCGCATTAGCAGCTGCAATGTCTTCTTCAGATGCAATTACGCATGGTGCTTCGGTATCTTTTGGGCGTGATATATGTAAGGTTATTTTTCCTTCATTAAAAGAAAGTCAAGAACTGTGGATAATGAGAGGTGCGGTAGTTGGAGTTGGAGCAATTGCATATTGTATAGCTATTTATGGCAGTGATGGATTAATTGCTTTATTATTAGGTGCTTATGGAGCTATAGTTCAATTAGCGCCCGCAGTTTATTCTGGTTTATTTTGGAGAAAAGCTTCTACTTTAGGTGTTATATTAGGATTAATTTTTGGTGTTGCCGTAACAATATATTTTCAATATTTTGCAAATTCGAGCCCATATGATCTTCATCCAGGTTTAATAGGGTTATTGGTAAATGTAGCGATTGTACTTTTTGTAAGTATTTATCAAGAACAATCAGAAGAAGAATTATTACATGCAGCAAAGTTTATAGATGAATAAGTATAATTATTTATTACTCTCTAAGTATATAGGATAGGTTATAGGTTTGAATCTTTTGAGGTTTTAAATCGATAGCTGAGGAATTAATTATATTTAGAATTTTTTCTGATTGTTCTTTAATAATTATTTCATCATATCCATCAATGATTAGTACACCTTCAAGTGAAGTTTCAGAAGTACCTTTTCTTAGTTTTCGTTCAGTTGTATCAGTAGATGTGGTTTCTGCATTATACAGATACCAAGGGTTGAGGTTATAATTCCTTCTAACTCATTTGTTATTGATGTTAACTGATCAAAGTATGTAGAATTTTCAGAAAAGTTCTTACCTTTTAAGAGACGAATGGTCATTAATGCTCCACCATACCCATTTTTTTGTCCAGAAGTAGATACACACTTACATGCCCCTCTGGTAAAATTTTTAAAAGTAAGAGCACTTATTTTTGTCCAAGGAGTTGGGTTGTTTAAGCGTTTAAGATAAGGAGTAGATTTGAATACTGATAAGTCGTTACCTTCATACATTGTAAAGCAGCATTGCTCTGGATCATTATAATTCATATAACGGCGTCCTGCTAAAAATCCGGAAATTCCTACTCGCTCTGGTATGTGTTCATATGTGTGCCATTTTTCCCAATCTGTTTTTCCTTCATCAAGTAAGTCATGCCATATGGCCAAGAAAGCTTGGGTTTTTTCTTGCAAA
>Ga0209403_10008221_pt1 | contig 10095 bp, 7 predicted proteins | sample ArcticOcean_MG_C_8_FD_187440 | JGI IMG/M metagenome (GOLD analysis project Ga0209403, IMG submission 187440) | Marine microbial communities from western Arctic Ocean - ArcticOcean_MG_CB11_86 (SPAdes) (version 2) | ecosystem: Environmental > Aquatic > Marine > Oceanic | place: Arctic Ocean...
GATGCAGCACGCTTGCGACGAGCGACCCGGCGGAATGGCCGCCCTTCTCGGCATCGATGAACTCTCCGTCGAAGAGATTTGTCGTGAAACCGGCACATACATCTCAAACATCAACACCGATGAGCAGATCATCGTTTCCGGTGACCACATGTCCCTCGCCAAGGCGATCGACCTTGCGGCCGCCCGTGGCGCACGCAAATGCGTCCCGCTTCCGGTCGGTGGTGCATTCCACTCCGGCCTCATGGAGCCAGCCCGCTCCGGCCTCATGGAAGTTATTGACTCCCTTGACTGGCACGACCCCGTCGTCCCGGTGATCGCAAACTGCGACGCCCGCTCCATCACGACCGCTGCGGAGATCAAAGAAGAACTGGGCATGCAGATCATGTCCTGCGTTCGCTGGTCTGACTCCATCCGATTCATGCTCGCCAATGGCGTACGTGACTTCGTTGAGGTCGGCCAGGGCAAGGTTCTCGCCAGCATGATGAGGCGTATCGACCGTGAGGCTACGGTGTCAAACATCTCGGACATGGAGTCCGTGGTAGCGCTCGCTAGCTAGAGGTTGCCGTGACCGGCGCGCCCCAAAACCCCAAGAGACCACAGAACCCTGTACCGCAGGGCAACTTTGCCGCGGACTCGGGTGAAGCCGCTCCGCAGTACGACGCGCGCGGCGACGATATTCCGCCGCCAGAGCCGCCGCCGGAGATACTTTCTCCGCAAACGCCCGGCCTTATCCACATGGAACCGGACTCTGAGACGGAGTCGCCGCCGCTGTCAGGACGCCGTGCTGCACGTGCAGCCGCCACACAGGCCCTGTACGAGGCGGACAGCATCGGGCACCCCGCTGGAGCGGCGCTATGTCAGATAGCGGAACGTGACGGCCTTGTGGACGACCAGCTTGAATTTGCGATGACGCTGGTGGAATCGGTCGAGACTAATCGCCTGACCCTGGATGACCGTATCGCGGTGCTAGCTCCGGCCCGTCCGGTCGCTCGGATAGACCGGGTTGACCGCATAATCCTGCGGCTCGCGCTGGCTGAATTGGCGTTTGAAGGGGATGATCAAGTGCCGCCTGCGGTGATCGCCAACGAGGCAGTGGAGATCGCAAAACTCTACGGATCAGAGACTTCACCGCGATTTATTAACGGCGTGCTCGGTACGGTGCTAGGATAATTCGCCGTCGGATCAAGGCGATAAATACTTGACCGCACGCCGGTGCTCGCCAATAGTGTGGGCCCAGCAAACATAGAACAGAACTGATCAATCAGTACATATCGACAACGAACTACTGTTACGGAGGTAACGAATGGCGACGGTTTTCGAGCGGGTGCGAGATATCGCGGCCGACAAACTCAGCGTGGAGCCCGATGACATCCAACTCGAGTCGTCCTTCACTGAAGACCTCGAAGCTGACTCGCTTGACGTTGTCGAGCTGATCATGGCTCTCGAAGAAGAGTTCGGTGGCGACGACACGCCGCTGGAGATATCTGACGAAGACGCCGAGGGCCTGAACACCGTCAAAGATGTCGTTGAATACCTGGGTACCAAAGGCGTCGAGGGCTAACCAGAAAGTCCGACCTCCGTTTAACCGGCGCTTACGCGACGCCGGGCCGGGACATCAGTCCCGGGATGGGGAGGAGTAAACGCCCCGACCGAACAGTACGGGGAGGCCGAGGCTCAGCATGACTGAACCGCCAAACGGTCCAGAACGCGCATCCCCCAAAAGCGCAACAAGGGACGCTAATTCCGCTGCCAGCGACGAGTACATCGGTAGGCTCTCCTCGATCGAGGAGATCGCCGCCGCTGTACGAAGCTGTACGCGCTGCGGCCTGGCGGAAACTCGGATCAACGCCGTGCCCGGAGAAGGTTCAGACTCTCCGTCGATACTGTTTATCGGCGAAGGGCCGGGGGCCAATGAAGATGAGCAAGGCCGCCCATTTGTAGGACGCGCCGGCAAACTATTGGATGAGCTACTTGGCGCCGTGCCGCTGCTTCGTTCTGACGTGTTCATCACCAACGTCGTCAAGTGCAGGCCGCCGGGGAACCGAGATCCTCTCCCTAAAGAAGTCCGCGCCTGCTGGCCCTATCTGGAAGCCCAGATCAGCCTCCTGAAACCGCACGTCATCGCCACGCTCGGCCGGCATGCGATGAATCGATTTCTGACGAACACCCGCATCTCGGACCAGCACGGCCGGGCGACCGTGTGGCGGGATATCGTCATTTTCCCGCTATACCACCCGGCGGCGGCGTTGCGATCCACCACGCTGCGCCAGACTCTTGAGAACGACATCCGAGGCCTTCCCGCGGCCGTGCTTCAATCGCTTGAGATGAGTGCCACCCGCAGCCAGACCCCTTCAGAAATAGATGTTTCAATCGCTAACGACCCCATTCCGCCGGCTTCCACAGAGCCTTCTGTAGACGACGAGGCCAACAAGAACCGGCTCTTCTAGCGAGACCCCCGGCAGGCCGGACATCTTGGAATGTCCAGGGAATGCCCCGAATCTGGAACTAACAGTTCATATCCGGCGTACGCATAGCCCCTCATACGAGCCGCTATCCCGCACAATAGACGCACTACTGACCAACCAACTCAATCCCATCAAAAATAAACGCCCGTACGCCGTGATGAACATGAACCCAGGGCGAACCCAGTGACCGCCGGGCGCGTACCCCTCAATAACTAGGAGATACATGGCCAACGAAGCGCTGAAAGTCCTCCCGCTAGGCGGGCTGGGCGAAGTCGGCAAAAACATGATGGTCCTCGAGACTGAACAGGACATCGTTGTAATCGACGCCGGAGTCCTGTTCCCGGAAGACGACATGCCGGGCATCGACATCGTTATCCCGAACATCGACTATCTTGTCGAGAACCTTGACCGCGTCAGGGCGATCCTCGTCACCCACGGACATGAAGATCATATCGGCGCGCTGCCGCACATCATGGAAGCGCTGCCGGTACCGATCTACGCGCCGGGAATGGCGATGGCGCTGATCCGCAACAAACTGCGTGAGCGCAGGGTCCTGCGTGAGTCAGATCTGCACCTGGTGAAGGCAGGAGAGATGTTCAAATTCGGGACCACCTTCGAGGCCGAATGGTTCGATGTGTGCCACTCCATCCCGGACGCGATGGGCATCGCACTGCGGACACCGCTCGGCACCGTGATCCACACCGGAGACTTCCGGCTGGATAACGACCCTACCATCGGCGCGCCGACAGATTTTGCACGCATGGCAGAGATCGCCGCAGACGGCGTGTTCCTGCTCATGGCTGACTCTACGTACGCCGAGAACGAGGGCTACTCCGGCTCAGACCGTGAGGTCGCACAGACCCTGCACGACATCATCGGAAATGCCGAGGGCCGGGTGCTGGTCGCGAGCTTCGCTTCTCAGATCTCCCGTATCCAGATGGTCGCGGATGCGGCGGAGGCTCACGGACGCAGACTTGCCATCGTCGGCCGCAGCATGGTCAACAATCTCAAGATTTCACGCGATCTTGGACACCTGAAGATTAAGGACCAGACCCTCATCAGCGCACGGGACGCGCTGGGACTGCCGGACCACCGGGTCATCTACATGAACACCGGCGCACAGGGAGAGCCGCAGTCTGCGCTCGCCCGTATGGCCGCCGGAACGCATAACGACGTCGATATCCGGCTGGGCGATACCGTCATCATCTCGGCCACGCCCATCCCCGGCAACGAGACATCCGTCAGCAACCTGATAAACGATCTTGTTGAGCAGGGTGCGCACGTGGTCACGCACAAAACCCGGAACGTCCACGTTCACGGCCACGCGGCTCGGGAAGAGTTGCGGGCTGTCCACAACCTGCTGCAACCCCGGCACTTTGTGCCGATCCACGGCGAGTACCGGATGCTCCGGGCGCATGTGGACCTGGCGATAGAACACGGCGTCCACCAGGATGATGCATTCCTGCTGCAAGACGGCGACGTGTTGCGCCTGACAGAAGACACGGCCGAGGTTGTGGAGCAGATCCCCGCCGGCCACGTCTTCATCCACGGCCGCGGCGTCTGGGATGAGGGCGGTAACGTGATCGTTGAGCGTCGGCTCCTGGCCCGTGACGGATTCGTAACGATAATTCTGGGTCGTGACTCAAACGGCAAGATCGTCGGGCGGCCGAAGATTGTTTCCAGCGGATTTGTTCACTACTCGGAAGCCGACACGCTTTTCAAAGATGCGATAGATGAGTTGACAGGCGTTCTTGACCAGGAATCCGGTAAATCTCTACAGTGGAACGAGGTCGAGGCCACGGTCAAGAAGATTGTGGGCCGGTTCTTCAGCCAGCGCACACGTCGTCGGCCGACCATCATCCTGGTGGCGTTCGATGTGTGAGATGAAAACTTGCCGAACCGTCGAACGCACAGCGAGGGCCGAACGCGACTGATCACAGCATGACCGCTTCGGGGAGTATCGCTAGGATTGGCGAACCCCGGGGCTATTTACTTGAGGAGGCGTAATGTTAGGCGGAGCAATCCAGACAGTTGGATCGCTGACGCGCCGCCTCACAGTGGGCGGTTACGCGTACAGCGCTATCGGCGTCACCGCCACCTCCAGAAACGCGTACTCGCGATCCGCAGTGATCGTCATCGCCGCCACAGCGATCCTCGCTGTGCTGTTTTTAGGCGACCTGAAATTCCATATTGGATGGTCGGCCGTCCCGCTGTTCCTGTGGGCGGCTGCGGTGATAACCATCCTGAACGTCGCCCCTCAGCTGCTCAAGACCCATTGGCGTTACGCCTTCTCCGTCACCTTCATCGGATTGGCGATCGTCGGCGTACTGGGCTCACTGCAAGTACCCGACTACTTCTCAAGCGGTAGCGAGATAGCGATCAACCAGTCGTACGGCGGGTCGTTCGGTAACTACCTCGCAAGATGGCCGATGGACTGGTCAGACTCCGGCGGAACATCCAGCCAGTTGGCGTTGGCATACTCCCGTGTAGGCGTACTTGTTGCTATCGCCGCCGCCGGATCGCTACCCCGCCACGCCCTGATTACCGCCCGGGGAATATGGACCGGTCTGGTGGCCTTCAGCGTGCTGTTGATCGCCGCCGGAGCCGGTATCGTTTCGAGCATCACAGTCTGGCGTGCCAGCCGTCGTGTGAGCGGGCCGACGGCCGAAGAACTGATGAAGGGCGGAGCCGTGGGCACGGAGGCTGATCAAACAGAGCACCCGTCGTTCACCACGGACAAGCCGGAACCGCCACTAGCCGGGAACGTCCGGCCTGACCTTCTTGTAACTCAGGTGGACCCGGCCGCCGAGACGATAGTTGATTCCGATGCACGTGCGATCACGTCGGATGCAGAGACCCTCATTGACGACGAGGAAGACCCGCTCGACCTGGACGATGCCCAAGATGAAGACGGGATTCTCGACGGCGTTCCGGGCCTTCTGGCCCCCATCCTGCCCGCGTTCCTCCATGTGCCACCCTTCGCCTGGCCGCTCCCGGACGTCGGCATCCTCAAAACCGCTCCGGCGGGAGGCGTCCCGGAGACCGAGCTCGATGCCACATCTGAACTGATCGTCGAGACACTTGCCGATCACGGCATCGAAGTGTCCATCGGCGATGTCAGGGTCGGTCCCCGTGTGACGATGTACGGCATCGTGCCGGGATGGGGTCGTGGTCGCGGTTCAAAGAAACTCGCTGAAGAACAGGTCCCCGGGAACGAGCGAAGTTCCGGCAGACAGCGCGTCCGTGTGGACAACATCCTGGCGCGTGAGAAAGATCTTGCTCTCTCTCTAGCGTCGCCAAGCCTGCGCTTTGAGGCACCGGTTCCGGGGGCGTCCCTGGTCGGCATCGAGGTACCGAACTCCCGGCCAACGCCCGTCACACTGCGCACCGTGATCGAATCGGACGCGTACGAAGAGTTCATCGCCGAAGCTCCACTTCCCATACCGCTCGGCGTCGGCAGCGGCGGCGAGAACGTGGTCATCGATCTGACACGCATGCCGCACCTGCTGATTGCGGGCGCGACAGGCTCCGGCAAGAGCGTGTGCATGAACACCATCGCCACGGGCTTGCTCATGAGCAGGACACCGGAGCAGGTGCGGATCGTGATGATCGACCCCAAGCGGGTCGAGCTAACGCCGTACACCGGCGTGCCGCATCTCTACGCAGCCCCGGTCGTGGAGGCTGACGTAGCGGTAGGTATTTTGAAGGCGCTTGTCGAGGAGATGACTGACCGCTTCAAGGTGCTGGAGAGCGCAGGCGTCCGCAACATCATCGCCTACAACGACCAGGCGACGACCAAGATGCCGTACCTGGTCCTCATGGTGGACGAGCTCGCCGACCTGATGCTGAGCGCCGCCTCAGAGGTAGAGCGCCTCCTGTGCAGACTGGCGCAGCTCGGCCGTGCCACCGGCATCCACCTGGTCGTCGCCACCCAGCGGCCGTCTGTGGACGTCGTGACGGGCCTCATCAAGGCCAACTTCCCTAGCCGTATTTCGTTCGGCGTAACCTCGCAGATCGACTCCCGGACCATCATCGACGGACCGGGCGCCGAGAAGCTGCTCGGCAAGGGCGACATGTTGTTCCTGCCGATCGACAATCCAAAACCTATGCGTATCCAGGGCGCCTTCCTCGGCGACCCCGAGGTCACGGCCGTTGTCGACTTCTGGAAGTCGGTCAAGGGCCCGAAGATGCCGAGCATCGAACCGGTAACGATGTCCGCCGACACGGGCGACTTTGGCGATGGCGGCCACGACGGTGATTCGCTGTTCGACAAGGCGACCGAGATGTCGACCGCGCACAAAACGCTATCGGTCTCATTGCTGCAACGTCGTTTACGTATCGGCTATCCGCGCGCCGCCCGGCTTATGGATGAGCTTGAAGATGCGGGAATCGTGGGGATCGGCGAGCCGGGCAAACCAAGGCCGGTCCTTTAGCGTTTCACTTGTAGACACCCAAACATATTCCCAGATAAATTCCAGAAGAAGCGTCTTACGATACGTCCGCTACGGCGACAGCGGGCGATGCCGTTTTCGGGCAAGCGCGGTAAGCTGGAAGCACGAGGCTGCGCGTGACCAATATCACCCCACTCTTCCCCGGTCAGGATCCGCCTGACAGCACAGATCAACACGAACTTGACCTGGAAGGCGTTCGGAAGACCTGTCTCGCCTGTGGCGGGAGCCTTGTCGACAGCCCTACTTACGACCGCTACCTGGTCTGTCCGCGCTGCCGATTCCACTACACCATGTCTGCCCGAAGGCGCGTGGAAATGCTGGCCGACGCCGGTACTTTCCGTGAGACATCTCGCTGGATCAGATCGCTCGATCCGCTCTCGTTCTCGGCCCGGGTCTCGTACCGGGACAGGCTGCTGCAAGACCAGGACCGGACCGGCCTGACCGAGGCCGTGATAACCGGTGTCTGCACCATCGGCGGCACCCCGGCGATCCTGATAGTCCTGGACTTCGGCTTCCTCGGCGGAAGCATGGGACTCGTGGTTGGCGAAAAAGTGGCCCTCGCACTTCAGCTGGCGGCGCGCAAACGCTACCCGGCCATCGCCGTCATCAACAGCGGCGGGGCGCGTATCCAGGAAGGCATCCTCTCGCTGATGCAGATGGCGAAGACGACCGTCGCCGCCAACGAGATGCACAGGAGGGGCGTGCCGCTCGTCTCCGTCCTTGGAGACCCGGCGACCGGCCAGGTGTACGCATCCTTCGGCACGCAGGCGGACCTGATATTCGCAGAGCCCGGCGCACACGTCGGCTTCGCCCCGTTCCGTGCGATCAAAGAAGAGATGGGCGGAACCACAACAACCGGACAGCACACCGCCGAGATTCATTTCCGCCACGGAATGCTGGATGGAGTTGTCGACCGGGAACGTATCAAGCACGTCGTCTCCACCGTACTCGAGCTGCTGAGACCGGAGTTCCGTCTCGCCAAGCGCCGCCGCGGGCGCCCGCCACGGACACGCCCGAGACGCATGGAAGCGTGGGAGATGGTGCAACTCGCCCGTCACCCGGAACGCCCGACGGCGCGCCAATTTATTGACCATGTGTTTGCCAACCTCGTGGAGCTTCATGGCGACCGCCAGTACGCTGACGCCCCCGAGGTGATAACGGGCATCGCACGTCTGGCGGGCCAGTCAGTCATCGTGATCGGACAGAACAAAACGCTGCCAAGCGGCATGATCTCGTCGTCCGATGACGAGACGCTGGAAGGCCTTTCCGCAAGCGGTTCGATCACGCCGGAAGGCTTCGGCAAAGCCCGACGCGCCGTCCGATTTGCGGCCCGGTTTAACCTGCCGATCGTTACTCTCGTGGACACGCCGGGTTCGGCGCTTGATCTGGAGGCGTGGGAACGAGGCCAGGCGCACGCAATATCGCAGACGATATCGACCCTGCTGGACGTCGAGGTCCCGACGATCTCCGTGCTGATCGGGGAGGGCGGGAGTGAAGCGGCGCTCGCGTTCGCCGTGACCGACCGCGTGTTGATGCTCCAGAACGCGATCTACACGCCGATATCTCCAGAGCGGGCGGCGGTGGCGGAGCTGCGCGATTCGGCGGCGGCGGATCAGGTCGTTGGCGCCCTCAGGCTTACGTCTATCGATAGTCGTCGCATGGGGATCATCGACGAGATCGTGCGAGAGCCCGACGGCGGCGCTCATACTGATCCCCTGGAAGCCTCACGCCTTCTCAAACGGGCGCTCATGATCGAGATCACGGAGGTCGTCGAACTGCACCGTCGCACGCTCGTGAGACGCCGTCAGCGCAAGTACCGGAACATCGGCGAGTCCGGCAAGCCGTTCCGTTCAGCCCTCAGACGTGAACTAAGCGTATGGAGAAGCGCGCTAAGCGCCAGCGTGCGGGCGCTTAGATCGGGCAGCGATCCGGGAGCGGAGGCCGCCGCGGAATCCGACGAAGGCCGACCCGGCGAATAAGCCCGTGACGCGACCCCTTCTCCCTGCGGGAGAAGGATGGGATGACAGAAATGAGGGAGAAGGCCTGCAATCCTCAAAATTTAGACCCGTCAAATCACTCGCCAGCTAACGCCCTGTTGGGGTTACAAACCGTTCTATCGCCTCCACCACCCCGTCCTCGTACACATCGCCCACCGTCTCGGTGGCTGCCGCCCGCACCTCATCCGAAGCGCTTCCCATAGCGACCGGAAGCCCGGCCACGCCAAACGCCTCGACATCGTTGAGCGAATCGCCCACGAACACCACGCCGTCCAGCGACACCCCCATGCGCGCCGCCCAGCTTCGCAACCCCGTGCCCTTATCGACCCCTTTGTGGGTGTAGTTCACGTACCAGCGTTTGCCGTCGGCGCCGACCGACAGGATCGCCGTCACCTGCTCCGAAGCGAGCTCAACCGCGGCACGCACCGTCGCTTCCTGGAAGTCCTCCGGCGCGTCCCGGTCATATGTAGAGGCGGCGATTACCGTTATCTGCCACGTCTCGATATCGGCGACGCTGCGCGCCAGATACCAGCCATCGACGGCGAAGAACCGCATCCCTCGGGGGCCGAGCGCTGAAACGATGGACCGTGCGTCCGCCTCATCCAACAGGTGGGCCTCGATAGTCGAGTTATCGACCGGATTCAGGATGCGAGCGCCGTTATCGGATATCTGCGGCGTCGTCAGCCCCAGCTCGCGGGCGTATCGGGCCACATCGGCCGGCTCCCGGCCTGAAGCGATCGCCACCGGCACGTGTTCAGCAGCACGACGCACAGCTTCGATCACGCGCGGGGACAGCGTGTCCTGCGCGTTGATCAACGTCCCGTCCAGGTCTAGGACGAGAGCGCTGGCCTGCCACCCCCTCTTGCGATACGCGCCCTTTATGTCAGCACCTCGAATTGGCCCTTTGGCTCCGTTCCGGACATCACCCGGCGTGCGTTCTGGTACGAGAACACCAGTGCCCGCTCCACCCGCTCCTCGCTGGAACCGGCGAGATGCGGCGTGACCACCACGTTGTCCATCGAGAGCAGGGGATTGTCGACCGGCGTCGGCTCCACCTCAAACACGTCCAGCCCGGCTGCACGAATCTGGCCGTCGTTCAGGGCGTCTATCAAATCAGCCTCGTTCTGCACCGGCCCGCGGCACGTGTTGATGAAGATCGCCGACTCCTTCATCAGGGCGAAG
>Ga0209403_10008231_pt1 | contig 10087 bp, 8 predicted proteins | sample ArcticOcean_MG_C_8_FD_187440 | JGI IMG/M metagenome (GOLD analysis project Ga0209403, IMG submission 187440) | Marine microbial communities from western Arctic Ocean - ArcticOcean_MG_CB11_86 (SPAdes) (version 2) | ecosystem: Environmental > Aquatic > Marine > Oceanic | place: Arctic Ocean...
TCGACCCAGTCCGATATGTCTTCGACGAGTCCGGCAGGCATATCTTGGTGCACGCCACCGACCCTGAAATACGCGGCATGCATCCGCGCCCCTGAGACGCGCTCATAGAATTCGAATAGTTTTTCCCGTTCCTCGAAACCCCAGAGCACTGGCGTCATCGCGCCAACGTCCATCCCCTGCGTTGTAACGTTCAACAGGTGGTTCAGAACGCGCGTGATTTCGCTGAACAGCACGCGCACATACTGGCCTCTCGGCGGGACCTCAAGCCCGAGCAGTTTCTCGATGGCCAGCACGAATGCATGCTCCTGGCACATCATTGAGACGTAATCGAGGCGATCGAAGTACGGAATCGCCTGCAAATACGTCTTGTGTTCAATCAGCTTTTCGGTTCCGCGGTGCAGGAGGCCAATATGCGGGTCTACGCGCTCAACGATTTCGCCGTCCAGCTCCATGACCAGGCGCAATACGCCGTGCGCAGCCGGATGCTGCGGACCGAAATTCATGGTGTAGGGCTTGATCTGAACTTCAGCCATCAACCCTCGCCTTCCGCCTTCTCGTCGCCTGGAAGGATGTATTTGGCGCCTTCCCAGGGACTCAGAAAATCGAACGTTCTAAATTCCTGCGTCAGCTTCACCGGTTCGTAAACGACACGTTTCTGCTCATCGTCGTAACGCAGCTCGACATGTCCCGTCAGCGGAAAATCCTTACGAAGAGGATGACCTTCAAAACCGTAATCTGTCAGCAATCGACGAAGATCGGGGTGCCCGGAGAACATGATTCCGTACATATCCCAGGCTTCGCGTTCGTACCAACCTGCCGCGCTGAAAACGTCTGCGACGGTGGGCACGGCTTGGCGTTCATCGGTTTGGATTTTAACCCGCACGCGCTGGTTATGGGTCAGGGAAAGCAGGTTGTAGACGACGTCGAAGCGCTGTTCCCGTTGTGGCCAGTCGACGCCGCCGATGTCTATCAGGACTCGAAAGCCGCAATTTGTATCGTCACGCAGGAACGTCAGAACCTTGACAATCGAATCGCGCTCGACCGTCACCATGAGTTCATGGAACTCGATTTCGGTCGAGACAACTTCGGTCGATAAGGTACTCGCGATGTGCTCCGCGAGTTCAGCAAGCGCTTCGTCCATGTTCCCCGTAACTGCTTGAGAGCTTCTGACCGTTCTGCTTGATCTAGCGGGTGATGGTTCCTGTCCGGCGAATTTTCTTCTGCAGCTGCAATATTCCGTACACCAGCGCCTCGGCAGTTGGCGGGCAGCCAGGCACATATATATCCACCGGCACGATGCGATCGCAGCCGCGAACAACGGAGTAAGAATAGTGGTAGTACCCGCCGCCGTTCGCACAGCTTCCCATGGATATAACCCACCGGGGCTCGGCCATCTGGTCGTAAACCTTGCGTAACGCCGGGGCCATCTTGTTGCAGAGCGTCCCAGCCACGATCATGAGGTCGGACTGCCGGGGGCTCGCCCGCGGAACGACACCGAAACGATCCAGATCGTAACGCGGCATCGACGCATGCATCATTTCCACCGCACAACAGGCAAGACCGAAGGTCATCCACCACAGCGACCCGGTCCGCGCCCAATTCGCCACATCGTCGATCTTGGTGACCAGAAACCCTTTATCGTTTAGTGCTTCCGACATCCGCTCGAACGGGGCATCAAGATCGTGCTCAGGCGATTGCGGTGCTGTAATTACTCCCATTCGAGAGCCCCTTTCCGCCATTCATAGATGAACCCGATGGTCAAAATGAAGAGAAAGGTCATCATTGACCAAAAGCCAAAAACACCAATGTCCCCGAGCGCAACCGCCCAGGGAAACAGAAACGCGACTTCCAGATCAAAGATGATGAATAAAAGCGCCACCAAATAGAAACGAACATCGAACTGTCGTCGGGCATCGCCAAATGCCTCGAAGCCACATTCGTAAGGCGATAGTTTTTCAGTATCTGGGTATTGGTGCGCCACAATATAAGAAGCGGTAACAATAGCGATCGCCATTACAACGGCAATCGCCAGAAATACAAGTATTGGTAAGTATTCGACGATAAGCCCTTGCATTTCACTGACCGTGATTACCAATAGAGTTGTACGCTACAAAAAAACGCGTCCGCCCAGCCACCAGTGACGCAACAACAGTGCACCGCCCCCTGCGCAAACGCATTCGCATTATAATGACGCACAAATACGATTAAAAGTAGAGATTAGCTGGACTACCCAGCCACTGACCTCGTATTCGCGTTAAGCGCCTAGACCTTGAAGATTTCTCGAAACTATCATCGGTTCGTCGTGGCGGGAGTGACGAGACTCGAACTCGCGACCTCCGGCGTGACAGGCCGGCGCTCTAACCAGACTGAGCTACACCCCCTAACCAAGACGAAGGACCCGTGTACTGCAACGGGTTTCACAGTGTCAAGCGATATGGCACGAACTGACCTGGATAACGATATTTCCAGGCGGCTGGTGGGCGGTGACGGGTTCGAACCGCCGACTTCCACGGTGTAAACGTGGCGCTCTCCCAGCTGAGCTAACCGCCCCAACATTCAAGTTACCAGTTGATCGTCAGTCAAAACAACGCCGGCCGTCCAAAGGACGGCCGGCGCCAGATTCGATTTGAAAATGCCGTTAGTTCACGGCTTCCTTCAAAGCCTTGCCCGCCTTGAACTTGGGTTGCTTCGAAGCAGGAATTTGGATCTTCTCTCCGGTTCGCGGATTGCGGCCTTCAGAAGCGCGGCGTTGAGCAACGCTGAATGTGCCAAAACCCACGAGCCTTATATCCGAACCACTCGAAAGCGCTTTCGAAATCGTGTCGAACACACTGTCGACCGCTTTCGCAGCATCTACCTTCGAGAGACCAGAGTCATCGGCTACGCTTGCCACGAGATCGTTTTTATTCACGATAAGGACCCCTTCACAGTTTTATTGAAATTTAGGTGAATAAATATCTAGGATGACATCTCAGACGCTATAAAAGTGTAGAACGCGTCCAACTCGTCGTCAAAGAGAAAAACCAGGATATCCTCAGATTTTCTCGGATTTTTTGCTCAATGGCCGCAATTTGAATGAGTACCTACCGACCACGGCCTCATCGCTCGGCTTTTGAAGGCCGAATGGCTCCTCACATTTCTCCGATCGCCGGACATTCCACGCACAACTGCAGCGGCGTAGCATCCTGCGCACTAAAGAAGATCGGGGTTGAATGGATCAATTCGTGTTTCCATTTGGGCACATGAATCTGCTCTGAGATACGAGAACATAAAACCAAAGCGGGAGCCAATTTGGCTCCCGCGCTGTTTGATCGAATTTGGAATTTTAGCGATCTAGTGCGTGACGACGCCGTCCAAGTCTCCGGCTGCGCCCTTTTTTGCGGCGACCTTGGCAATCTCCGCCTCCTCATCCCACTCAATGGGAATCAGCGGTTTGGTCAACGCATGTTTCAGCACGTCATCCACAATATCGACGGGAATGATTTCAAGTCCGCGTTTGACGTTATTCGGAATCTCCGCAAGATCTTTTTCGTTCTCTTTCGGAATGAGCACCGTGCTCACGCCGGCCCGCAAAGCCGCAATCAACTTCTCCTTCAAGCCGCCAATCGGCAATACCCGTCCACGCAAAGTGATTTCACCAGTCATGGCGATATCACGCCGAATGGGATTTTGCGTGAGAACTGAAACGATTGCAGAGATCATGGCCGTGCCCGCCGATGGCCCATCCTTCGGAGTCGCGCCCTCGGGAACGTGCACATGGATGTCGCGCTTTTCGAACGCTGTTGGCTTGACCCCGAATGCGATAGACCGAGACCGGACATAGCTCGCCGCTGCCTGCACCGACTCCTGCATGACATCACCGAGCTTACCGGTAATCATGATACGGCCTTTACCCGGCAACGTAATCGCCTCGACCGACAAAAGCTCACCACCGACCTCCGTCCAGGCGAGGCCCGTGCAGACCCCGATCAGGTCCTTTTCCTCGATCTCGCTCGAACGGTAGCGAGGCACGCCGGCATACTTTTCCAAATTCTTCTTGGTTACGCGCACACGCTCGCGACCATGTTGAACGATGTCCCGGGTCGCTTTCCGCGACAGACCGGCAATCTCCCGCTCGAGATTTCGGACACCCGCTTCGCGCGTGTAATGACGGATAAGCAAGCGCAAGCCCTCATCGGACAGCGCCCATTCGCCCTCTTTTAAGCCATGGGCATCGATCTGCTTCGGGATCAGGTGCTGCTTGGAAATTTCTACTTTTTCGTCCTCGGTGTACCCCGGAATTCGAATGACTTCCATTCGATCCAAGAGGGCCGGAATGATCCGAAGCGTATTTGCCGTGGTAATGAACATTACATCAGAGAGATCGTAATCGACCTCGAGGTAATGATCGTTGAAGGCGTGATTCTGTTCGGGATCCAGAACTTCGAGCAATGCCGACGAGGGATCACCCCTGAAGTCCGCCCCAAGCTTGTCGACTTCGTCCAGCATGATGAGTGGATTGGATGCCTTGGCCTTCTTCATGGACTGAATAATCTTGCCCGGAAGAGAACCAATGTAAGTCCGCCGGTGACCGCGAATCTCGGCCTCGTCACGAACGCCACCCAAAGACATGCGGACGAACTTCCGGCCGGTCGCCCGTGCGATTGACTTGCCGAGCGATGTTTTGCCCACTCCGGGCGGTCCAACCAGGCAGAGAATTGGCCCTTTGAGCTTCTTGGCCCGCTGCTGGACCGCGAGATATTCGAGAATACGTTCCTTGACCTTCGCCAAGCCGTAGTGATCCTCATTGAGAACATTCTCGGAGAAGTTGATGTCCTTCTTGACCTTGCTCTTTTTCCGCCAAGGGATGCCCAGCAACCAGTCGAGGTAGTTGCGAACCACCGTGGCCTCGGCAGACATCGGACTCATATTCCGTAACTTCTTGAGTTCCGCCGTGGCTTTTTCGCGCGCCTCCGTGGTGAACTTCGTCTTGGCGATTTTTTCTTCCAGCTCGGTCAGTTCATCCCGACCTTCGTCACCTTCTCCGAGCTCCTTCTGAATGGCCTTGAGCTGCTCATTCAAATAGTACTCGCGCTGGGTCTTCTCCATTTGACGTTTGACGCGGCTGCGGATCTTTTTCTCCACCTGCATAACGCCGATCTCGCCTTCCATCAGCGAGTAGACGCGCTCCAATCGTTCGTTCGCGCTCTGGATTTCGAGTAATTCCTGCTTGTCCGAGATCTTGAGCTGCAAATGCGAGGCAACTGTGTCAGCAAGCTTTCCGGGATCATCGATTTGGTTGAGTGAAACCAGGACCTCAGGCGGAATCTTCTTATTGAGCTTTACGTACTGCTCAAACTCCGCAACCACGGAACGTGACAACGCCTCAAGTTCCTGGGGATCGATGTTGGTCTCGTCCAGGATCTCCGCGTTGGCCTCAAAGAAATCCTTATTCTCGGCAAAACTTAGTACCCGGGCGCGGCGCCCACCTTCGACCAGAACCTTGACCGTGCCATCCGGTAATTTCAGCAGTTGAAGCACTGATCCGATCGTCCCCACCGAATGAATGTCTTCCGGTGCAGGATCGTCCTGGCTCGCATTCTTCTGCGCCAACAGCAAAATCTGCTTATCGGCTTTCATGACGTCTTCCAAGGCTCTCACGGACTTATCACGCCCGACGAACAGCGGAACGATCATGTGCGGGAATACGACGATGTCGCGCAGGGGAAGAACCGGGAAAACCTGGGTCGCGCTCGCTTCAATCATTGTTCTTATTGTTCCCTTTATGTGTCGACCAGCATGGTGTCACCGCCTCGTGCGCCAAGCACGGCCACACCGTCCGCGTCATACATGGTTTGCACGGGACCGCTATTCAAGCGGTCCGCTCAAGCACTGGTCTCCATGTCTTCGCGACGATCAGAATATATGTGCAGTGGCTGGGCGCGACCTTCGATAACTTCGGAATTAATGACGACCTCCTCGACGCTTTCAAAGCTTGGCAGGTCAAACATCGTATCCAGGAGATTGCCTTCCATGATGGAACGCAGGCCTCGGGCACCAGTCTTGCGTTTGATTGCTTTACGCGAGATGGCACGAAGAGCGTCATCGGAGAACGTCAGATTGACGTTTTCCATCTCAAACAGGCGCTGGTATTGCTTGACCAGTGCGTTCTTTGGTTTGGTGAGGATGTCGACGAGGGCATCTTCATCCAAATCCTCAAGTGTGGCGATCACGGGCAGCCGGCCAACGAATTCGGGAATGAGACCGAACTTCAGCAGATCCTCAGGCTCGACCTGCTTGAGAATTTCGCCGGTCTGCCGTTCGTCCGGGGAACGGACATCCGCGCCGAATCCGATGGATGTCGATTGGCCCCGAGCATTGATAATTTTTTCCAGACCGGAAAACGCTCCGCCAACGACGAAAAGAATGTTCGTCGTATCGACCTGCAGGAATTCCTGCTGCGGGTGCTTGCGACCACCTTGGGGCGGAACCGACGCAACGGTTCCTTCCATGATTTTCAGCAATGCCTGCTGAACCCCTTCGCCCGACACGTCCCGGGTGATCGAAGGATTGTCAGACTTACGGCTGATCTTATCGACTTCATCGATGTAGACGATCCCGCGCTGCGCCCGTTCAACGTTGTAATCGGCCGATTGCAGGAGTTTGAGAATGATATTCTCGACGTCTTCTCCGACGTATCCAGCCTCTGTCAGCGTGGTGGCATCGGCCATGGTAAACGGCACATCGAGAATGCGCGCCAACGTTTGAGCGAGCAGTGTCTTCCCGCATCCCGTAGGTCCGACCAGCAAAATGTTTGATTTGGCCAATTCGACGTCATCCGATTTGCTGCCGTGATTCAGCCGCTTATAGTGATTGTGCACGGCCACCGACAGCACACGCTTGGCATGGTCCTGACCAATCACGTAATCCGCAAGAACATTGCAGATGTCGTGCGGTGTCGGGACACCATCGCGTGACTTCACGAGCGAACTCTTATGCTCCTCGCGGATGATATCCATGCAGAGCTCGACACATTCATCGCAGATGAACACCGTCGGACCCGCTATTAACTTGCGAACTTCGTGCTGGCTTTTTCCGCAGAACGAGCAGTAAAGCGTGTTCTTCGAATCGCCGCTGCCAGACTTTGACATGGGAACTCCGTGGCTTACGTGGCCAAACCAAACCAGTGCGCGTATTGCGCTCAGTGCCTCATGCTAACGACTTCCATCTGCCATCCACAACGCAAATCTTGCGTAATTCGGCGGATAACCCCTTATATCTAGTTGATCATCCCCGTGATGAAGCGATTTCGGTGTGTTTGGCAGCACCTACTGTTAGGTGTCGCATAGCCTAAACCAATGCAAATCAAGAATCCGTTAACACAAAGAAGTTGATGCTCTCAGGTCTCACTTTTTTCGGTGCTTCCGTCACTGCTGGCAGCGTCGGCTGAGACGGGCCGATGCACCACAATCTCATCAATAAGCCCGAAACTCTGGGCGTCTTCTGGCGTCAGGAATTTATCCCGATCCATATTCTGTTCGATGACATCGATTTCTTGGCCCGTGTGTACCGCATAGATTGAATTCAACCGATCTCTCAAGGCGAGAATTTCGCGTGCATGAATCTCGATGTCTGCTGCCTGTCCCTGGGTTCCACCATGCGGTTGATGGATCATGACCCGTGAGTTCGGCAAAGCGTAACGCTTTCCGTGCGCGCCCGCCGCGAGGAGCAATGATCCCATGGACGCGGCCTGGCCGAAACAAAGCGTCGAAACGTCCGGACGGATGTATTGCATGGTGTCATAAATCGCGAGTCCCGAGGACACGATCCCACCCGGGGAATTAATGTAAAAGGCAATATCCTTCTCTGGATTGTCTGCCTCGAGGAAAAGTAGTTGTGCAGTGATCACACTCGCGACGTTGTCATCCACAGGCCCAGCGAGAAATACGATCCGCTCCTTCAAGAGTCGGGAATATATGTCGTAAGCCCGCTCCCCACGGTTGGTCTGCTCGACAACCATCGGTATGAGGCCTTGCATTCTAAAGTCCGTCATCGTCATCCCGCGTTTGTTTAGATTATTTCCGGAACATGTAGCTTCAGCTTCAGGTCTTACAAGTAAGGTGAGTCATCTGCGCGATGCGGGATTTCTCACGAAGGCTCTTCCCCATCACTGGCTGAGGAGCCGTCTTCCTCCTTTTTCTCCGTCTTCTTTTTACGTCGGCTCTTGGGTTTCGAGCCATCCTTCGGTTTGGCTTTAGCTTTGGATTTCGCCTTAGGCTTCTCCTCTGGCTCATCGTCCTCCGGCTCGTGGAGCAACTCTTCCGGCGTGACCTCGCGCTCCGTCACGGTGACCATCTCAAGGATGAAGTCGACGACCTTGTCTTCAAAAATTGGTGCCCGGAGTTGACCCATTGCGTCGGGATTATCCTGCAGGTGCTGAATGAATTCGCGCTCCTGGCCCGGATACTTCCGTGCCTGCTCCGCCATGGCCCGGTTGAGCTCTTCTTGATTGACCTCAATATTGTTGCGGCCGCCAACCTCAGAGAGAAGCAATCCCAAACGCACCCGCCGCTCGGCAATCTCTTTGTAATCCGCCTTAAATTCCTCTTCGGATTTTCCGGCCTCGCTCTCCTCACCCTCGGACTTGGCAATCTGCTCGCCAAATTGTTGCCAGATGGCATCGAACTCGGCGTCGACAAGGCCCGTCGGAACTTCGAACTCATATTGGCTGGCAAGTTCGTCTAGGAGCTTGCGCTTGACCCGATTTCGGCCAACGCGATCGTAATCCGACTTGATCTGGTCGGTCAGCGTCTTCTTAAGTTCCTTGAGATTTTCGAGACCCATCTTCGTTGCAAATTCGTCGTCGATGGCCGCCGCCTCAGGACGCTTGACCTCTTTGACATCGACTTCAAATACCGCGCCCTGACCAGCCAACTCTTCCGCGCCGTAGGATTCCGGAAATGTCACGTTAACTTCCAAATGTTGGCCCGCAGTGACACCAACCAACTGGTCTTCGAAGCCTGGGATGAATGACCCGGAGCCTAGAACCAACTGAAAATCCTTGGCGCTTCCACCATCGAATTCCGTTCCGTCTCGCCTGCCGACAAAGTCGATGACGACGGCATCGCCGCTCTCGGCTTTTCGATTTTCTTCAGTCTCGAAGGTGGTTTGGGCGTCCGCCAATCTCTCCAAATGGCTTTGAACGTCCTCGGCGGTTGGTTGGGCCTTGAGTTGCTCCACGGTAATGGAAGAAAAATCATCCGGCGCAATCTCTGGCAGAACCTCTACTGAAAGCGTGTATTCAAGCTCCCCACCCTCTTCAAATTTTGTAATTTCGATCTTCGGTTGAAGCGCGGGACGCAACCCTTGGTCAGACAGAGCTTGTTGGGCCCCTTCATTGACCGTTTCCTCAATGACCTCGCCCATGACAGTACTGCCGTAGCGCTTCTTAAGAAGCGACATGGGTACTTTGCCTGGCCTAAACCCGGGCAGAGAAATTGTCGTCGCCAATTCCCCGAGCTTGGCGTCAACGCGGGCTTCAATGGCAGGGCCCTCGACAATCACCTTAAACTCGTGCTTCAGGCCTTCGGCACTGGTTTCCGTTACTTCAATCAATGTCACTGTCCCAGATTTTTGTGGTCACACCCGGCCACGCGTGTGGACTCTCGTTTGCTCCAAAGGCGCTGTGGTGCGGCTGGAGGGACTCGAACCCCCACGCCGTGAGGCACATGCTCCTAAGGCATGCGTGTCTACCAATTCCACCACAGCCGCACGACTACCCAACAGGCTGGTATCATTCCGGCCCCAAAATATGGCCCTCTTCTATAGCACAAGAAGATTTGTCGCCAGCAACAAGTTGGACGGGTGTGGCCCATATCCCGCTGGAATCGCTAACACTCCCAATCTACAGGGAGCGTGTGCCTACTTTTAAAGTGTCTAGGGCAGATTGATGCGCTTCAAAAGGATCTAACACTGGACCCCATCTGAACACGTCCTCGTAGCCGCCAAGGCGACCGAAAACAGATTGCCGGAACAATCCCGTCATTGCGTGTTGGCTGTTCTTGCCCGTGCGGGCGTCAACCAGGCCATCGCCGACCATGCCGGTCAG
>Ga0209403_10008232_pt1 | contig 10085 bp, 10 predicted proteins | sample ArcticOcean_MG_C_8_FD_187440 | JGI IMG/M metagenome (GOLD analysis project Ga0209403, IMG submission 187440) | Marine microbial communities from western Arctic Ocean - ArcticOcean_MG_CB11_86 (SPAdes) (version 2) | ecosystem: Environmental > Aquatic > Marine > Oceanic | place: Arctic Ocean...
CTCACTCTTGTCACCATCCGTGATATTTCCGCCACCGAAGACATTCATATCAAAGTCCCACACCCCCTCAATCGAATGATTTCCACCAATGACCGACGCGTCCGTCAGCGCTATCGACGTAGCAATGGCCGTGGTTGGAGCAAGATATAGCGCGGCGATGGCCGCCAAAAGAACGTGGACTTGACGATTCATACTTTGTCTCCTTCGATCAAAATGGTGCTTGAGTGTAATCATTAGCTTGTCCTTTCAAAGTTGAGACTTGAGGTTTCAGGTTTCAGGTTTTACCAATCCGCAATTCGACACCCGCAATCGTGAGGATCTCCTCGTGCTTGTGTGCGGTGTCCGATCATTTTTCGCTGCCAGATGAGTGTTGCGCGATGAGGATCGTCATGATGAGGATCGTTATGACCTTCTTCCTTATTATGCCGGAGAAACTGAGCAACTTCAAGGTTTTAGTGGTTATGCCTGAGAAACTTCAAGGGTTTGGTGCTGGACGATGCCGCCGGGCCAACACTACGACAACCGAGGGAATCGCCGGAACTCCTTCCGCTGCAGGTGTTTGTGGCGAGCGGACCAACGAGAACATGTAAATAAGGGACATGCAATGCGGCGAGCTACCGGTTTGGCATCGGAATGACCTTTAAGATGTTAGTTGATATGGGCTTACGTGTCGCCAGGCTGGCCCACTTGCGCATTGCGCACTTGCGCATTGCGTGTCCTGTTTTGGCACTCGTCCGGCTTTGTCACCCCAGGATGTCTTTGACGATGTGGGACTCTTCTACGCCGGTGAGACGCTGGTCGAGGCCCTGAAAGCGGTGGGTGAGCCTCGCGTGATCGATCCCCAGGCATTTGAGGATGGTAGCGTTGAGGTCACGGACGTGGACCGGATCGGCGGCGATCGAGTAGCTAAACTCGTCGGTCTCGCCGTACGTCGTGCCGCCCTTCACGCCGCCGCCGGCGAGCCACACGGTCATGCACTTGGCGTGGTGGTCGCGGCCGTAGTTCTTATGAGACAGCCCACCCTGCGAGTAGACGGTGCGGCCGAACTCACCGTTCCACACGACGAGCGTGTCATCCAACATGCCGCGCTGTTTGAGATCGGTGATCAGCGCGTAGGTGGCGAGATCGGTATCGCGGCAGAGCCTGGGAAGGTGGCCGACGACGTTTTCGTGGAGGTCCCAGCCGCGCTTGTAGACCTGCGTGATGAGGACGCCGCGTTCGGCGAGCCGGCGGGCCATCAGGCAGCAGTACGCGTAGCTGCCAGGCTCTTTTGCTTCCGGCCCGTACAGCTTCCACGTGCTTTCCGGCTCGTCGGACAGGTCCGCCAGTTCTGGCACGCTCGCCTGCATCCGGAAAGCCATTTCATATTGGCTGATCCGGGCGTGCGTTTCGGGATCGGCGGTCTGCTCGTACGTGCGCCGATTGAGGGCGTTGACCGCATCGAGCATCGCGCGCCGGGTGCGGCGCGACATCCCGGCGGGGTCATTCAGGTAGAACACCGGCTCGCTATCCGATCGCAGCATGACGCCAGCGAACCGCGACGAGAGGAACCCGCTACCCCAAAGCCGCGAGTTGATCGGCTGGTCGTTTCCGAGGGTGAAGTTGGCCTCGAGCACGACGTACGTCGGCAGGTTGTGATTGACACTGCCAAGCCCGTAGGCGAGCCACGCGCCGAGCGACGGCTTGCCCGGGATCATGTTGCCGGTGTTCATCATGAGGATGGCCGGCTCATGGTTGATGGCGTCGGTGTGCATGGAATTCGGCCCTTTCAGCGTTCGTTGATGGGAATCCACGGGCGATTGTCGTGGCCTGTGTAGTGGGCACTGGGACGAATGATCTTGCCGTCTGCACGCTGCTCAATGACGTGGGCACCCCAACCGGACACGCGCGAGACAACGAACAATGGCGTAAACATGTTTGTCGGAACACCCATCCGGTGATACGAAACTGCGGAGAACCAGTCGAGATTCGGAAACATCTTTTTGATATCCCACAGTACCGTTTCCAGTCGCTCGGCAATGGCAAACATTTTCATGTCGCCTGCTTCCTCGGACAGTCGCCGCGCTACGGATTTGATCACTTCGTTACGCGGGTCGCCGGTTGTGTAAACGGGGTGGCCGAAGCCGATGATGATCTCCTTGCGGGCCACGCGATCCCGAATGTCTGCTTCGGCCTCGTCGGGATCGTCGTAACGACTCTGCACGTTAAACGCGACTTCGTTGGCCCCGCCGTGTTTCGAACCTCGCAGCGCCCCGATCGCCCCCGTAACGGACGAGTACAGATCCGAATTCGTGCCGGCGATTACTCGTGCCGTGAATGTCGAGGCGTTGAACTCGTGCTCGGCATAAAGAATCAGCGACGTGTGCATCGCTCGAATCCACGAGTCGCTCGGCCGACGTTCGTGCAGAAGTTCCAGAAAGTGCTCGCCGATCGAATCGGCATCCGTCTCGACTTCAATCCGTTTGCCGCTCGTGACGAAGTGGTACCAGTAGAGCAGCATCGACCCGAAGCTCGCCATCAGGCGGTCGATGCAGTTGCGCGCCGCGTCAGCGGCGTGATCTTCGTTTTCCGGATCGCAGCAGCTGATTATGGAACAACCGGTGCGCAGAACATCCATCGGATGAGCCGATGCCGGGATCGCCTCCAGCGTTCGTCGAACCGGCTCGGGCAGACCGCGCAACGATTTCAGTTTCGTCTTGTAGGCCGCCAGTTCGGATTGTGTTGGCAATGTTCCGTGGATCAGGAGGTGAGCAACCTCTTCGAATTCCGCCGAGTCGGCAAAATCCAGAATGTCGTACCCTCGATAGTGCAGGTCGTTCCCCGTGCGTCCCACGGTACAGAGCTCTGTATTACCCGCGGCGACGCCCGAGAGCGCGACGGATTTCTTCGGTTTCGGCAGTATCGGCTCGGTCATATTCGATGTCCTGAATTCTACTTACACATCCCCACTTCTGATCCGAAACACAATGAATCACGAAGTTTGCGGACTTAATTAGCCGTTTGGGCTAGCGCCCAAACGGCTAATTAAAAGTGGCGATGTCCAACTACTTAGTTCCTCTTTGAAACAACTCGTCAAGTTTCTTCTCGAATTCGTGATAACCAAGATGCTCGTAGAGTTTCTCACGGGACTGCATCGTGTCAATCACTCGCTGTTGTGTGCCGTCCTGGCGAAGCGTCTGGTAGACATTGAGTGCCGCTGCACTATCGGATTCCGCCACACCGTAACCGTGCACGGAGCAAGTCCCCAGGTCAAGTCACCTTGCAGGTGATACCACCGTCGACGACGAGCTGTGCTCCCGTAATGTACTTCGCTTCATCGGAGGCCAGAAACAGCGAGGCGTGAGCGACGTCCCAGGCATCGCCCATGCGTTTCATAGGAACCATCTCACGACGTTTCTGCAGCATCTCTTCGGCGTCGCCGGCGTAACCCGAGCCCACGTAGTGTTCGACCAGAGGCGTGTGTATCAACCCTGGCAGTACACAATTCGCACGCACGCCCCGGTCGGCGTATTGAACGGCAATCTGCTGCGTCAGCTGGTTCACGGCCCCTTTGGTGGCGCTATACGAAGCACACGGATAGCCAAAGTAACGAATCGAGCCGATCGAGGAAATGTTGACGATCGCTCCGCCTCCCTGTTCCACCATGTGTGGCAGGCAGTATTTGGAAGTGAGATACATGCTTTTGACGTTGACCGCGAAATGCCGATCCCAGGTTTCCTCGTCGATTTCCTCGGGGCCGCCGACTTCCGGGATTCCCACGTTGTTGTGCAGGATGTCGACGCGTCCGAATTCACTCAGGCACCGGTCGACCAGCGACTTGACGGCCTCCGAACTCGTGACGTCCGCTTCATGAGCCTGGCATTCACCGCCTTCCTCGTGGATGATCCCGCAGGTTTCCTCGGCGGCCGCCGGGTTACAGTCAACGGCAAACACGCGCGCACCCTCGCGCGCATACAGAACGGCCGCTGCCTTACCGTTTCCCCAGCCCGGACCAATCGAACCAGCACCGGTCACGAGGGCGACCTTATCTTTGACTCGCAGCGACATAATGTTTTCTGATCCTTGTTCGTGGTCGACGGAAGCGGGGGGAGATCAATCGGATGTGTGGAGCGAAGGCGTGAAGATCAGACATGCCGGCGCGTCATCACCCCCGTCGCTGGCGTCCTGTCGCAACACAAGCCGCGTGCCGATCCTGATGTTCTCAGGACGGTTCGTGTCGACACCTTCAATTCGAGCGACAACACGCGGGCCCTCGTCGAGTTCGATGACTGCGGAACAGTAGGGATGTTCGCGGTCGTAACCCAGAGCGGCCATCCAGGGCGGTCCGATCGCGATACAGGTAAAGGCGAGCAGGCGGCCAGTGCCGGCCATCGGCGTCCACTGCATGTCTGCCTTGTGGCATTGCGGGCACATTCCGCGAGGCGGGACGAAGACCACATCGCAGGCCGTGCAGCGTGATCCCTTCAACTGACCTTGCTTCAGAAACGCTGCGAATGCACTGTCGCTGATGGCGTGATCGGTCATGCGTTATCGCCTTTCCAGAATCGTAAACGTGCATGTCCCGCCGGTGCCGCCCATCGTATGAGCTGCGCCGAATCGCAAGTCTCTGGCCGGAACCTGTCGCTCACCAGCCGCTCCGCGCAGTTGCTGCCAGACTTCAATCAACTGCGCGGCACCGGTGGCGCCCACCGGATGTCCTTTGCACTTCAGACCTCCCGACGTGTTAATTGGTTTGGGACCATCCAGTCGCGTGAGTCCCTCTTCGACGGCTTTGAATCCCGTGCCGGGTTCGAAGAAGCCAAGGTCTTCACCATGCAGAATCTCCGCGATCGAAAAGCAATCGTGAACCTCGGCGAACTGAATGTCGGAGGGCGACAGGTCCGCCATCTGGTACGCCTCGCGGGAAGCAAAACGCGTGGCTTCGAATGAAGTGAGATCGTCCGCCGTGTGCAGATTTCGGCCACTGGCCTGCCCCAGTCCCCGGACATGGATCGGCGTGTCAGTGAACGACGCAGTAAGTTCCTCACCCACTAGCAGCAGGCACGCCGCGCCGTCGCTGATGGGACTGCAGTCGAACAAATGCGTGGGCCAGGCGATGGCCGGGTTGGCCTTGGGATCGCCGAGGAACTCCTTCTCGTCCTGCCAGTCCGGCGGCGATTCGCCCTTGCTTGCTGCCTTCTCAATCCGCGACGACATGATCTCGCGAATCGAACGTTGATGCTGAGCCTTCGGGTTGAGTCGTCCGTTCTCGTGACTCTTGATCGTGACGTTCATCAGGTGCTCACGCGTCGCGCCGTAACGATCGAAGTAAGCAGTGGCGATTGCTCCAAAGACTCCGGGATAGGTGAAACCCGCTTCGCGTTCATACGGGCTGGCGGCGAGCGCCAGCCCTTCGGCGACCTGTTCGGTCGACTGTTTCGACATCTGCTCGAAACCACCAACCAGCACGATGTCGTAAAAGCCGGACGCGATGGCGAAAACGGCTTCGCGAAAAGCCAGGGCGCTCGAGGCACACGCACCTTCGGTTCTCGTCGCAGGCCTCGGCGTCAGGCCGAGTGCATCGACAAGGATGGCGCCCCAGTGCGACTGCTGGACGAAGACGTCGTTGGTGAAGTTGCCCACGTACAGCGCGTCAATGTCGTTCGGCTCGAATCCCTTATCGACGGAGCCGAGCATCTCTTGAAACGCTTCGATGAACAGGTCGGTCGAATTCCGATCGACGAACAGTCCGAACGGAGACATGCCGGCGCCGACGACCGACACACCGCGGCCAAGTTTGCGTTTTCTGGTCATTGGATCGGTTACTCAAATGCCGCGTTCATGGTCTCGCCAGTAAGGTTCACGAAGTTTTCGCTTCATGATTTTCCCGTAGTTGTTTTTCGGGATTTCGGCGACAAAGTCCACGAACTTCGGTTTCTTGTAGCTGGCGATGTTCGATTTGCAATAGGCGACGAGTTCTTCTTCCGTTGCGTTCAGACCGGCGACCAGTGAGACGACGGCCTTGATGGCTTCGCCCCATTGTTCATCCGGTACGCCAATCACAGCGACTTCGCGGATTGCGGGATGCCGGGCCAGCACTTCCTCAATCTCGCGAGGGTAAATGTTTTCGCCACCGCTGATAATCATGTCCTTCGAGCGGTCCATCAGAAACAGGTAGCCGTCGGAATCGAAATAACCCAGATCGCCGGTGTGCAGCCAGCCGTTTCGCAGCGTTGTGGTGGTGGCTTCCGCGTAACGCCAATACCCCTGGGTCATGACGTCGGACCGAGTCACGACCTCGCCTGTTTCGCCCGCGGTCAGAAAGTTGTCGTCACCGTCGACGATCGCAACTTCAACGTCCGTGCGGCGAGTGCCGGCCGATGCCAGCCGCTTTGTCTGCGTTGCGTTCCCGTCCAGGACATGGTCTCGTTGCGAAAGTGAAGTGATCGTCATTGGCGTTTCACCGAGTCCGTAGATTTGCACCATGCCGGGGAACCGGGCCATCGCCTGCTGCAGGTCCTCAACCATCATCGGAGCGCCGCCCCAGACGAATGCTTTGAGCGAACTGACGTCGGTGTCGTCGACCGCTGGGCAGTCGACGAGCCGCTTGATCATGGCCGGCGCCGCGAACAGATTCGTCACGCGCTGCGACTCGATCGTCTCCAGCACCCACGCGGGGTCGAACGACGTTGATTCCGGAAACACGTGCGCGGCGGCCCTGCCGACGTTGGGGACCCCATAAAACCCGCTGCCGTGAGACAACGGTGCAGCGTGCAGCACGACTTCGTGATCGCCGAAGTTCGGAAAAATGTCCGCATAGAATCGATCCGTCATTCCCAGCAGGTTGCGATGCGACAACATGGCGCCCTTCGGTACGCCCGTCGTCCCCGACGTGTAAAACAGCCACGCCATGTCGTCCGGGGCAACCTCAACATCAACGAACTGCTCAGATTCTCCATCAAGCACATCGTCATAGTTCTGCACATCGCCGGCAGCGGGTCCGGTTGTGATGACATGCCGCACGCGCGGAAGGTCGCTTCGCACCTGTTGAATCGGCTGATCGAAATCGTCGGTCGTGATCAAAACGGACGCTTCCGAGTTGTCGATGATGAATGCAAACTCGCTCGGATGGAGCCGAAAGTTGATGGGAACAGCTCCGCAGCCGGCTTTGAACACGGCGAACATTGCCTCCAGCATCTGCGGACAATTCACCATCAGAATTGCCACGTTGTCGCCCGGTCGCACACCAAGTCGTTGCAGCGCATTCGCTAGCCGATTCACCCGCGTGTTGAACTGTTCGTAGTCCATGGTCAGCGAACCATGCACGATCGCCGGGCTCTGCGGGTGGGATGCGGCGGATGATGTCAGCAGCGAGCCGATATTCACGGTGCGATTCTCGTGGCCGGCTGACCAGCCGGAATGACGGGCAGGATGAGTCGTGACGGATTACTGATACCAGGCTCCTTATTTCTGATCAAACCACTTCGGGGGAACTTCAAGAGTCCAGACTTACTGATAACTGATAGGAAATTTGATTTCCACTCCCGGTCCTATTCTAGCAGGTGGAACGGCCATATCGAGGAGGCAAGATCTGGAAATTCCGCTTCACTCCCGCTCGCGTTCCGTCTCCCTTCGGATCGGGAAAGGCGCGGCAAGCCTGCTTCTCCGCTTGGTAGACGATTTGCCCCGTGTCGCTCACCTTCACCAGCCGAGACAGACTGAAGGGGCAACGCGTCATGTACTGGATCAGACGCTCGATGCCGGCCTGGTCGCCTGCTGGAAGATACACCGACTGGTCCACACTGAACCCACTGTGCTGCCAGCTCCGCATGTTCTCGACGACATCCGGCTCGATCTTCTCCTTGGCCAAGTACAATGCGAAGACCGCGTCCTGCCAAGCGACTAGCAGTCGCTCCCTATCGAACTGGGTATGCATACGAAGGGGAGTTTTTCTGCTCCGAGCCGTTATCCAGGGTGGAAAACTTGTCAACAGCAATACGCCGAACTCCACCGATGAGGGTGCTGAAGAATCAAAATTACTATCAGTTCTGTCCTTATCCTATTTGAGCTGAGTGTTTAGCCTGCGTCGTTTATTCGCTTGCGGAGCGAAAGTGAGCCAAGGCCGACGGCGGCCTGCTCTCGGATGTATTGTGGTCAAAAAGATCACTCCGGAAAGGGTCGGTCCCCGATTTTATTCATCCACCTCGCTAGATCCTGTTCAAGACGCATTCGGGCTTGCGCGTACTCGATTAGATCCAAGCGATCGTCTACTTCGTGTGTGTCGGCTTTGAGGTCGAAAAGGTAGTGTTCGTTCGTTCCACTGAGAATCAGCTTGTATCGGCCATCGTACGCCATACGGTGCCCTTGCCCTGGTTTGCCGCCAACGCCGACACATTCGCTGAAGACCGTCTTTCGCACGGTTGACTGAGGATTGCGAAACACCGGAGTTAGCGAATGGCCCATCGTACCGTCGGGGATCTTAGTGCCGGCCAACGCTAGAAGTGTGGGAAACAGATCGACTGAGGAGACGAGTGCCTGTGAGCGTTTGCCGCGAGCGACTCCCGGACCGACGACAAACATGGGCACGCGGACACTCTCCTCATGCATCGTAATCTTGTTGCCGAGACCGTGGCTGCCGAGATGGTAACCATTGTCGGAGACAAATATCAGTATGGTGTTTTCCCACAGACCAGCTGATTTCATTTGAGTGACGAATGTGCCGATCTGATGATCGAGGTGACTGACCACGGCATAGTACGCTTGGAGAAAACGCCACATCACGGCGCGACTGCGTGGTGGTCCGGCCGGGAGATTGCCAACATTTCGCACGTATTTGGAGTCTCGATAAAAATCCTCTCCAGGCAGGCCTTGATTGTTGAGGCTCTCCGAGGTCGGCGAGTCGCGAAAGTTGGCGGGTAAGGTCAGTTTGCTGGGATCGTAGAGATCCAACCACTTCTTCTCAGGCAACAACGGGACATGGGGCTGCCGTGGAGCCAGCCAAAGAAAGAATGGCTTGTCCGAGTCGGCACGCTCGGTCAAGAACTTGTCCATGCGAGCGAAAGTCTCGACGTCGTTGTGGGGCCCCATTTCCTTTCCTTCATCGAACCCGTAGTCGGTAGGCTTGCCCAAGTGCGATTTGCCGTAGGCAGCCGTATGGTATCCAGCGTTTGACAACAACTTCGCAAGGGTTCGTGAAGCCTCTTGCCCGTCCTTGTGGAATCGAGAAACAAAGGCATTTCGCTGCAACGCGATCACGCCATGCTGCTGCGGAAAGAGGCCCGTCATTGCCGATGCTCGGCTAGCAGCACAGATTGGGCTGGCCGCATAACATCTGTCGAAAATTAGTCCTTGTCGAGCCAACGAATCGAGAGAAGGCGTGTGGACATCGGGATTGTCGTAGCCAATCGCATTGTGCACTTGATCATCCGTAAAGATCACAACAAGATTGGGCCTCGTCCCCTTCTGAGGCGTCTCGGGAGCGAGCTCAATGCCCAACGCGTCTCCGAACCCAAGTAGCGAAAGTAACAGCCAAACAGAAAGGACGGGCAGATTGCAACTAACCGCTTTGCTCATAATTGCAGCTCGTGTGGCGTGGACAGCTGTGATTGGAGGGCGTCTGGAACGGTTGCAAGGACAACGCGTTCGGCGACCTGCTTCAAGGGGTATTGTATACACAACTCAAGCGGACAAAGTCGACTCCGCGGTTCGGGATTCCCTGCGTCAGTCAGAGTGAATTTGGCTCAACTCGCTCAAGCCACATTGTGTTGGTCACATTCAATGCGACAGGTCGAGCAACCCAGCGACTGGCAGGCAAATCCCGATACTTCCGCAGAACAGCAGGATGATCACTCCCAATAGCCACAAATGAGAGTAGACGGGCAGCAACCACTTCTGTTTGCATGACAACGAGAGTAGGGCAACGATGCCGGAATCAGCAAGCATCACAACGCCCACGATAAGAAACCAGTAGCTGATCGCGAACGACGACCATTGGAGCAACCGCTGTGTCATCGCTGGGAGTTTGACGTTTCGCTCCTCAAACAACTCAGCGAATATCGGGACGACAGATTGCAGGGACACAAGAAGCAATAGAAGAGCAATGAAGT
>Ga0209403_10008234_pt1 | contig 10085 bp, 8 predicted proteins | sample ArcticOcean_MG_C_8_FD_187440 | JGI IMG/M metagenome (GOLD analysis project Ga0209403, IMG submission 187440) | Marine microbial communities from western Arctic Ocean - ArcticOcean_MG_CB11_86 (SPAdes) (version 2) | ecosystem: Environmental > Aquatic > Marine > Oceanic | place: Arctic Ocean...
AATAGTTAATATTATAATTAAGGTAAAAGTAAATGAAGCTAACCATCGGTGGTTAAAATTTATTGCAACTGTGTTTTCAAAAAAATTTCTAAGACCATTATCAAGTAGCATATAATCATCTGGAATAAATTTGCCACCCATTAAAGGATATGTATTAAATGATTGTCCAGCATGAGTTCCTGCCATAAAGGCGCCAGAGATAATTGTTAAAAATAATAAAAAAATTAAGGTAAATTGAAAATTTTCAAAACGGTTTGAGGGTAAAAATTTAATATTATTAGAAGATAATGAATTCAAACCTATCCATTGTAAAATAGCTAAGATGATCACTGCATTAGTAAGATGAAAAGCCAATCTATACGGACTAACATATGGATTCTCATTTAAGCCACTTTTAACCATCCACCATCCAACTAGCGCTTGGAATAAACCAAATATAAATAATATAAAGAGATTTATAGTTAATTTTTTTGAGATCTTCTTTTGTAAAAGGAATATAAAAAGAGGAATAATAAAAACTATCCCAATACATCTAGCAAAGAATCGGTGAAACCATTCCCACCAATAAATATATTTAAATTCATTTATATCCATCGATTTGTTAATAATTTGAAATTCGGGAGACATTTTATATTTATTAAATGCGTTCATCCAATCTTCATAATGTAAAGGAGGGATAAACCCCATTAAAGGCTTCCAATCAACCATTGATAAACCTGATTCAGTCAATCTGGTTAGGCCGCCTATAGCTATCATAAGAAATATCATGAAAGTAAGAACAAATAACCAAATCGTTACAAAAAAATCACTTTTTTCAGATTGATCAGAAATATTCATAACAACTATATAATGCTTGGAAGCTCAAAGAAAAGTAACTTTTTTTTAAATAGTAATTTAATTATCCTTATTTGATTTATAGAAATATATTTGACAATTTTTTTTAATTTGTATACAATATATTTGTATACAAACAATGGCAGACACTTCTTCAGTAGAAAACAAGATAGGTTTATTGATATGGAAAACTTCTAATTTTTGGCTATCAAAACTTAGAAAAATTCTAGCTCCATATAATTTATCAATTAATGAGTATTTTATTCTTCATTCTATCAAGTTATTATCTATTAAAAATTCAAATATTTATCAGAATGAAATTTCAGAGTTTATAGGAATTGATATATCGGTAACTAGTGTTACATTAAAGTTATTAGAAGAAAAAAAATTCATTTCTAGGGAGGTTAAAAATGATAATAGAAAAAAAATTATAAATATATTGGATAAAGGAGATGCAATGTATTTAAATTTGCACCCACTGATTGAAAAAGAAGAAGAGACTCTATTTAATAAACTTAAAAATGAAACTTTTAATTTCACAAATTCTCTAAAGTTGATATTGGGTAAAAAAATAAGAATTAAAGCAGATAAAATATATAGATGATGATAGATCCTAAAAATCATGAGAATTTAAAAGCATGGCCTTTTCAAGAAGCTTTGAGAATTATTAAAAATCTGGGTGGTTATACAAACTTTAAAACACCTAATAAAAATTTTGTTTTATTTGAAACGGGTTATGGACCCTCTGGCTTGCCTCATATAGGTACTTTTGGTGAAGTTGTTAGAACAACAATGGTAAAAAATGCCTTTGAGCAACTCATTGATTGTAAAACAAAATTAATTACATTTTCTGATGATATGGATGGGCTAAGAAAAGTTCCTGACAATATCCCTAACAAAGAAATGCTTAAAGAATATATTGGCAAGCCCTTAACTTCTGTACCAGATCCTTTTGAAAAATATGAAAGCTTTGGTCATCATAATAATGCTAAATTACGTTCATTTTTAGATAAATTTAATTTTGAATATGAATTTATAAGCTCAACAGAAAAATATAAAAATAATAATTTTGACGAAATCTTAATTAATATATTACAAAACTACGAGTCAATTCTATCAATTATGTTGCCTACATTGAGATCTGAAAGAAGGGAGACTTATAGCCCGTTTTTGCCTATTAGTCCAAAGACTGGCGAGGTCCTTCAAGTTAAAATAGAAGAATATCGAGTTAAAGATAATTCGGTTATCTTTACAGATCCCTTTGATAATAAAAAAACAGAAGTTTTAATTACGGGCGGTCAGTGTAAATTACAGTGGAAAGTAGATTGGGCAATGAGATGGGTGTCTTTAGATGTTGATTATGAAATGTGCGGTAAAGATTTGACAGATAGTGTCCAGTTGGCATCTAAAATTTGTAAATTAATGAAAAAAAAACCTCCTACTAATTTAATTTATGAAATGTTTTTAGATGAGAAAGGAGAAAAAATATCAAAATCTGTTGGAAATGGAATTGGTGTAGATGAGTGGCTAAGATATGCTTTACCTGAAAGTCTATCTCTTTACATGTTTCAAAAACCTAAATCGGCTAAAAAGTTATTTTTTGATGTTATTCCCAAAAGTATTGATGAATATTTTTCTCACTTAAATAAATTTCATAAACTAGATACAATAGACCAATATGAGAATCCTATTTGGCATATTCACAATGGCATTGCCCCAGAATTTAAAAGTGAGATTACATTCAATTCTTTATTAAACTTAGTTAGTGTTTGTAATACAAGTGAAAATGAAATTATTTGGGGATTTGTGAATGAATACGATTCTTCTCTTAATCCTAAGGATAACCCACAATTTGATTTACTAATTCAATACGCAATAAATTATTATAATGACTTTGTGTTGCCTAAGAAAAAATATCTTAAGATTGACAATTCAAATAAATCTATTTTTTTGAATATGAAGAAAATTCTTAAAGAAATTGATAGTAAATCTTCATCTGAGGCAATACAAACAGAAATTTACGAGTTAGGAAAGAGACATGAATTTGAAAATCTAAGAGATTTTTTTAAACTTATCTATCAGGTATTGTTAGGACAAAATCAAGGACCTAGGTTAGGATCCTTTATCAAACTTTATGGCATTAAAAAAACTATTAATTTAATAGATAAAGTTTTGGATAATGAATAGTTTTTGTGTAGAATAAGTAGTGCAAAATATTATTTTTAAAATAATAAGAAAATTACCTCCAGAAATTTCTCATAATATTACATTAAAGCTTTTAAAATTTAATTTTGATTTTAATTTTAAAAAAGTAATAAATGATCCAATCTTACATCAACACATTTTTGGTTTTGATTTCAGTAACCCAATAGGAATGGCTGCAGGATTTGATAAAAACGGAGAAGTTGTTAATTCTTTATTAAATTTAGGTTTTGGTTTTGTTGAAGTTGGAACTGTTACGCCAAACCCACAATATGGTAATGATAAACCAAGAATTTTTAGACTTAAAGAAGATATGGCAATTATAAATTATTTGGGTTTTAACAATAAAGGCGCAGATTATGTTTCTAAAAATTTAAAAAAATTAAATTTAAGCTCTTTATCAAAAGGTATAGTTGGAATTAATATAGGTAAAAATAAGTTCACTGATAATTATATTGAAGACTATAGTTATTGTTTGGAGAAACTAGGTCCTCTTGCTCATTATGTTGTAGTTAATATTTCTTCCCCTAATACACCTGGACTTAGAGATATTCAAAAGAGAGGTCAAATTGAAAAACTTGTTAAAAATTTAAAAGATAAAAAAAATAACTCCCCTTTATTAGAGGGTACACCAATTTTTTTTAAAATTGCTCCAGATATGGAGGAAGAACAAATTAGGGATATTGCTTTGATGAGCTTATCTAATAATATTGATGGTTTGATTATTAGCAACTCGACAGTTGAGAGACCAAAAACTTTACAATCAATTTTTAAAAATGAAATTGGTGGATTAAGTGGCAAACCCTTATTTATAAAATCAACACTAATGCTTAAAAAAATGTATTCTCTTACAAACGGTCAAATACCTTTAATTGGTGTTGGTGGAGCAAGTAATGCTTTAGAATGTTATGAAAAAATTAAAGCAGGGGCAACTTTAGTTCAAATTTACACAGCCCTTACTTTTCTAGGGCCTAAAATTATAAATAAAATATTATTCGATTTGGTTAATTTAATTAAAGCAGATGGATATAAAAATATCAAAGATGCTATTGGGAAAAATATATGAAAAAAGTTAAATGTATATCTTGCTTAAAAGATATTTATAAAAATTATGATACCTTTGTTTTAGACCAGTGGGGTGTTATGCATGATGGTATTGATGGATATCCAAATGCAATAAATTGTGTAAAAAATCTTTTTAATTATGACAAAAATTTAATTATTATTTCTAATTCATCTAAAAGAAAAGAATCAACTTTTAATTATTTACCAGAATTAGGATTTAATAAATATCATTTTACAGAAGTGATGACAAGTGGTGAAATGATTTGGCAAAGCTTAGTTTATGAAAATTATCCTCTTACAAGAAACTTAGGAAAAAATTGCTTTCATATATATAACCAAATAAAAGAAGATGGTAAAGAAGATGGTAAAAAATATTTAAATGGCTTGGAAAAATTTAATTTTGTTGAAGATATTGAAAAAGCTAATTTTATTTTAGGTTGCACTCCCTTTGCGGATAAAGAGGTTTTAGATTTTGTTCCTTTATTAGATAAGGCGTGTAAAAAAAAAATCCCATTTATTTGTGCTAATCCTGATTATGATACTCTAGAAAATAATTCTAATAATACTAAATTTTGTATAGGAACACTATCTGAATTATATAAAAATATGGGTGGAGAAGTCTTTATTTTAGGAAAACCAAGTATAGAAATTTACAATAAAAGCACTGCTAGCATTCCTAATATTAAAAAATCAAGAATTTTGGCAATTGGAGATTCTCTCTATCATGATATTAAAGGTGCTAACAATTTTGGTATAGATAGTTTATTGATTACTTCTACAGGTATTCATAGTCATTATTTTGATAAAATAAATCCAATATGGGAAAGTGATGATAATACTCTCCAAAAATTAGGGATAATGCCAACTTTTATCTGCTCTGATTTAAATTTTTAATATATCCTGCTTGACAAAACATAAATTACAAATAGTAACGGTTCTAAATATGTCAATGAAATGTGAATTAACTGGTAAAATGTACCAAAGTGGAAATAATGTAAGTCATGCAAAAAACAGAACCAAAAGAAGATTTTTGCCTAACTTACAAAATATATCGTTTTTAAGTGAAAAATTAGGTAGAAAAATTCAATTAAGAGTTGCTACCAGTACTATAAGAACTGTTGAAAAAAAAGGCGGTCTTGATGTTTTTTTACTTGATACATCTAATACCAAGTTACCTCCCGAAGCTTTAAAAATTAAAAAGCTTATTATTTCTAAGAGTAATTAAGATTATTTAAATTGATTTTTTTTGAAGCTATAGCAGATCTTCTTTCTTTAGATTTTATTGGTTTTGTAGATTCTTTAAACCAAACTTTTATATTAGTTACCTGGTTTTATTTTTTATTTTTTTGTCTTTTAATAATATTAATTCTTTTAAAATTATTTGGTGAAATTGGTATGTATATCTACACTGTGATAGCAATAATTGCTGCAAATATTCAAGTTTTAAAAATTGTAGAATTTCCATTCTTTAATAGTCCTATAGCATTAGGAACAATTTTATTTTCTTCAACTTTTTTAACGACAGATATTTTATCAGAATATTATGGAATTAAATTTGCCAGAAAAAATATTATTATAGGTTTTGTTGGTTTTTTAATAATGACTATATTTATGCTTTTTACCATAGGATTTCCTCCACTTAGTGAAATAGTGGCAGGAGATGAATATATATGGGCTATGTCAACACAAGATAATCTTTTATCAATATTTTTACCTTTTCCAACTTTTTTTGCTGCTAGCATGATAGCATACTTATTTAGTCAATACTTTGATGTTTGGTTTTATTATAAAATTTCAATTATAACAAAAAAAAAATTTTTATGGTTAAGAAACAATATATCTACCATGACTTCTGCCTTATTAGATAATTTTATTTTTAGCTTATTTGCATGGATAATTTTAAATCCTAACCCTCTTGATTTTAATACAGTTTTGTTTACATTTATCTTAGGAACCTATATTTTGAGAATAATTATAGCAATTTTAGATACTCCTTTTATATATTTGGCAAAATATTTTTTACCAAATAAAATAAATGACTAAATTTCAATGGCAAGTTAAAAAAAAATCAAGATATTCTCTTGCAAGAACGGGGGTTATAAATACACCTCACGGTGGAATTAAAACCCCTGCTTTTATTTTTTGTGGAACCAAAGCATCTTTAAAATCTTATAGCACTATTGATGCAAAAATAAATAATACTCAAATAATTCTATCTAATACATATCACTTAATGTTACAACCGGGCAGCAATACTATAGCAAGGCATGGGGGGTTGCATAAATTCATGAATTGGCAAGGACCCATGTTAACTGATAGCGGAGGTTTTCAAATATTCTCATTGGGACATGGATCTGTTGCCGATGAAATTAAAGGAAGGGGGAGCTCAACTAATAAAAATAAATTTCTTTTGAATATTTCAGAGGAGGGAGCTCTTTTCAAATCATACGTTGATGGAAGAAATTATTTGTTAACTCCAGAAAAATCTATTAAAATTCAAAGGGAAATTGGTGCTGATCTTATTCTTGTTTTTGATGAATGCACACCATTTCATGTAGAGAAATCATACACGGCTAAATCTATGAAGAGAAGTCACAGATGGGCAACTCGGTCTATAAATAGTTTTAAAAAGGATGGTGTTTATTCATCAAGTTGCGGTTCTGCAGGTTTACAATCATTGTATGGTATAATTCAGGGTGGTGTATTTGAAGATTTAAGAGATGAAAGTATTGAATTTAACTTAAATTCCAAAGATTTCTTTGGTTTAGCTATAGGTGGTAGTTTAGGGTCTTCAAAAGAAGAAATGTACAAAGTTGTGGAATATACGTCTTCGAAATTAGGTGAAGATTTTCCTATACATTTGCTAGGAATAGGTGACCCTAAAGATATTTGGAGTTTGGTAAAATATGGAATAGATACTTTTGATTGTGTTAGCCCAACGCGCCTTGCTAGACATGGAAATGCCTTAGTAAAACATAAAAAAGGTAAGATAAATTTAAAAAATAACATCTATAAAAATGATATTAATCCAATAGATATAAATTGTAATTGTTCAACGTGTTTAAATTATTCAGTTTCTTATTTGCATCATTTATTAAAATCACAAGAATTATTAGGACTTAGTTTGGTTACTGGTCATAATATTTTTTTTATGAATTCATTAATGGAATATATTCGCAACAGTATTGAAAATGATGTTTTTGAAGAAGCAGAAAAAAATTGGTACTTAGATTAAGGTTTTTTTTTATTAGGAGTAAATATATTAGATAATTCTTTTAATAATACTTCCCCTAATTGATCTACATCCATAATAGTTACAGCTTTCTGATAATATCTCGAAACATCATGCCCAATTCCAATTGCAACTAAATCAATATCAGTTTTATCTTCGATTTTTTGAATAATATCTTTTAGATTTTTTTCTAAATAATTTCCGGGATTAACTGACAATGTGGAATCATCAACTGGAGCTCCGTCACTTATAATAATTAAAATCTTTCTTTTTTCATTTCTTGATTGAAGACGGCTAAAAGCCCATAATAAAGCTTCTCCATCAACATTTTCTTTTAAAATTCCTTCTTTTAACAGTAATCCTAGATTTTTTTTTGAACGTCTCCATGGAGCATCACCAGATTTATATATTATATGTCTCAAATCATTAAGTCTGCCTGGGTTTTTGGGTTGACCATTCTTAATCCATTTTTCCCTAGACATCCCGCCTTTCCATGCTTTAGTTGTGAAGCCTAATATTTCAGTTTTTATTAAACATCTTTCTAAAGTTTTAGCTAAAATATCTGAGCAAAGAGCAGCAACCGTGATGGGTCTACCTCTCATTGATCCAGAATTATCTATTAACAAAGAAACAATAGTGTCCTTAAATTCAATATTTTTTTCTTTTTTAAAAGAAAGTTTATGGGTTGGGCTTATTATAATTTTCGATAGTCGAGAAGTATCAAGATATCCTTCTTCTAAATTAAAATCCCACTGCCTATTTTGCTGTGCTTGAAGTTTTCTTTGAAGTCTGTTGGCTATTTTTGCGATAAGTGGTTTAAAACTAAATACTTGCTGATCAAGAGATAAACGTAAGCGATCTAATTCTTTAAAATCACACAAATTCTCTGCTTTTATAATTTCATCGAACTCATTAGTGTAAAAATTATAATATTTGTTTTTATTTTGGGTTTCAATTTTTGGAAAATAATCCATTTCGTTTTCCGAACTATCTTCTCCCATTACCTGCTCTTCATCTGATGAGCTTACTTGTAGGGATTCTTTAGAAGAAGCATCTATATCATAGTCTGCATCTATTTTACTTTCTTGATCTTTTGATTCATTATCCTGATTATTAGATTCATCATTATCTTCATTATCTTCATTATCTAATGGATCTTTTTTATCAGCATTCGATCCATGTTCATAAAATCCAAGTTCACTTAATATTGTTTTAAGCTCTTCTGCAAAATCTTTTTGATTTGAAATATTATTTTTAAGTTTAGAAAAAAAATCATTATATTTTTTACCTAATTTTTTTTGAATTATTTTTTTATAATCTAAATATTTTCCATCTAATTTATTTTGACTTAGTTCACTATAGCTAACGTAGCGAAATGCATTAACTATTTCTTTCTCACTTTCTTTTATAGAGATAGAATTAATTAAATCTGCTTGATGTTTACTAAATATATTATTTTTTATTCCTTTAAAAAATTTAGAGCCTTTGGTTTCAATTCGAGATTGCTCGACTGCAGAAAATATATCATTAACAATATTGTTTTTATTTAAATATTGATTATGTATTTTTTTCTCATGAAATCTAATTTTTAAAGCCATTAAGTCTGCCTCAGCTCTTATATAATTTAATTTATTTTTAAGTGTATTTAAGTTTGGCTCAATTATATTTATGTTCTGACCATCAATAGAAGATTTTTCTTGAACAAAATTTATTTCAATAGAATTTGATTTACTTATAGATTTTATTGTTGATGCAAGTGATCTTTTAAATTCTTCAATAATTTCTTCATTTGCCAACATTCAATACCTTTGCGTCTTTCATATCAATTCCGAAGGCTCTCTGAAAGTATTCAACAATAATAGATTTTTCAAGCTCATCACATCTATTTAAAAATGAAAGTTTAAAAGAGTATTCTAAATCTTTAAATAATAAATAATTTTCAGCCCAAGTTATTACTGTTCTCGGGCTCATTACTGTAGAAATATCTCCATTTATAAATCCCGATCTAGTAAGGTCAGCTGTACTAACCATTGACTTAATAATATCCTTACCTTCTTTATTATTAAGCTCATTAACTTTAGATAATATAATTTTTTCTTCAGCAGAATTTTCTAGATAGTTTAATGCAGAAACAATATTCCACCTATCCATTTGACCTTGATTAATTTGTTGAGTTCCATGGTATAACCCAGAGGTATCCCCTAGACCAACAGTGTTAGCTGTTGCAAAAAGTCTAAAGAATTGATGAGGGTTTATAATTCTTGATTGATCTAATAAAGTTAATTTTCCTGCAGCTTCTAACACTCTTTGAATTACAAACATTACATCGGGTCTTCCTGCATCATATTCATCAAATACCATTGCTACTGGATTTTGATAAGCCCATGGTAATATGCCGTCTTGAAATTCAGTAATTTGTTTTCCATTTTTTAAAATTATTGCATCTTTTCCAATTAAATCTATTCTACTAATGTGACTATCTAAATTTATACGGACACATGGCCAATTCAATCTTGAAGCAACCTGCTCTATGTGTGTAGATTTTCCTGTTCCATGATATCCTTGAATTAAAACTCTTCTGTTATTTGAAAATCCAGCAAGTATAGATTTTGTTGTATCTGGATCAAATTTATAATTTTTGTCAAGAGCGGGTACATAGTCATTTTTTGATTTGAAACCAAATACTTTAAAAGCACATTTTACGCCAAATATATTACTGGTATTAATTTCTTGATCTGGAGATTGCTCAAAA
>Ga0209403_10008235_pt1 | contig 10084 bp, 10 predicted proteins | sample ArcticOcean_MG_C_8_FD_187440 | JGI IMG/M metagenome (GOLD analysis project Ga0209403, IMG submission 187440) | Marine microbial communities from western Arctic Ocean - ArcticOcean_MG_CB11_86 (SPAdes) (version 2) | ecosystem: Environmental > Aquatic > Marine > Oceanic | place: Arctic Ocean...
GGAAACTTCGTTTCCATTACTATCGATACCTTTGAATTGTGGCGCTGGGGTTCCTAAACTCGGTGATGCGTTCACGGACGAAAAAAAAAGTTGGTCACAAAACACACCAAGAAAAGTAAATTATATTTAAATCTCATCGTGCTGTGTTCCTATACTATCATTTTAATAAAGGTAATTTGTTTATACGATATGATCGCATATCCTGCTTTCATATTTATAATAATGTTTCTTTTATTTTTGCTGAATTTTTGAATTCCACCGTTCTCAATAAGACCATCTATTCCCGGAAAAACATGCACTGATTCTATCTTTTTTAATTCATCCATATTCATTGTGATAATTAGTTTTATTTGATTCCCAATACTAAAAACTTTAGATGGCCAATGTAATTCCTCAGGAACTAGACGCCTAAATTTTTTAAATAGTGATGCGTTTACCAGATTAATTTCGCCGTTTCCTTCCGGCAAGTTGAGACTTAAAACTTTTCGCAGAGGAATACAAATCTCTCTACATACTAGCCATTCAGCAATAGCTTTAAGATTGATGGGCCCTTTTTTTTAACAGTTAAAGGTATGAGTAAGAGTGTTTCATTTTCGTAGCCATAATTCACGAGAGGACCTACTTTTATGATGTCGGGTAAAGGCCAATGAATTATTCCGATCTCTACGTTTTTAAATTTTTTCCATTTGAGTTGGGTTGGCAGACCAGAATCACCTGCGTAACGCCAATACGTATGCCAATTGGGTTGGAGTTTTTGGTGTAGCCCAACCCATATAATTCCCCTGTCTTTAGGTGCTGATATTGTTTCACTAATGAGAGCGGCCTTAACCAATTCAGTTTCATTATTTGCAGCGAGGGTATTAGATGAAAAATTCAATAATGCCTGTATCAAAAATGCTAATACGCCCATACTTGTAATGGGTAATTTTTTGATAATATTATTTCCTTATTCTGTTGTGTTTAAATTTATTTCTAATTAGTTTGAGGTTGATATTAACAACAGAAAGGAGGTGATCCAATGTCCAGTGATATGGATGCTATTTTGATTGGCCTTGGTGTTAGTCATAGACGTAGGAGTAACCTCTTCGCTACCGGCTAGCGCTTAATCCAGTGATAGGGGCAATCAATAGCCCACTCACGGAAAGGGAGGCATCTGCGTGTTGTCTCCCTTTTTGTTATTTACAAGTTTATGACTTGTCTTTTATTTTCAAAAATAAATTGCTAATTTTAATTATATCATTTTTAAAAATAACTTTAGGTATAAAGAGGTAAATTATGACTATGATCGCTGTTGGTGAAAAGGCCCCGTCATTTACGATGCTCAATCAGGACGGTGAAACTGTTTCTCTTAAAGATTACGCTGGGAAGTTTGTTTTAATGTGGTGGTATCCCAAGGCAGATACGCCAGGTTGAACCATCGAAGGCAACGGGTTCCGTGATAGAATCCAAGACTTCGGAGAAAAAAATTGTGTGGTTCTAGGTGTTAGTTTTGATTCGACGGCTGATAATAAGGCTTTTAAAGACAAGTTTGATTTTCCTTACGACTTGTTAAGCGACGGTGATAAGGGAGCATCTATCCAATTTGGCGCATCAGACGGTTCCCCGGGTAATGCCAGCCGGGTATCGGTGTTAATTGGGCCGGAGGGTGAAATCATTAGAGCCTACGAAAAGGTGATCCCCGCAGACCATCCTGAACAAGTGCTAGCCGATCTAGCTCTTGTTTAAATAGATCTATTCGCGTGCCCTATCAGCTTTATTATTGGTCCCACGTCCAGGGTAGAGGCGAAGTTATTCGCCTTGCCCTGGAGGAAGCCGGAGTTGACTATACCGATGTCGCGCGCGAGCAAAATTCGGAAGAGGAATCCCGGAACGTTATCCTTAATGTATTACAGGATAAAACACTTTCACGAGTTCCATTTGCCCCCCCATTTTTGGTTGATGGTGGCATTATGATCGCTCAAGCTGCAAACATTCTCCTTTATCTATCGGACAAAATTGGGCTTGCGCCGCCGGATGAACCTGGACGTATTTTTGCTCATCAAATTCAATTGACTGTCACCGACTTTTTGATGGAGGTTCATGACACTCACCACCCAATTTCGAATGCCATGTATTACGAAGATCAAGTCGAAGAAGCCAAGAAGCGCTCGGCTAATTTTATAGAAAATCGTATTCCCAAACACATGGCTTATTACCAAAATATCCTCAACAACAACCCAACTAAATCCAAATGGCTGATCGGTGAAACTCTTACTTATCCAGATCTTTCCATATTTCAAATTGTTGAGGGACTTCGTTATGCTTTTCCCAATGCATTTTCTGAAGTGGAAAAACACTATCCGAAAATAATCGCTCTACGTGATGCTATCTCCATACAACCGAACACTGCGAAGTACCTAACATCGAAACGCCGGATACCTTTTAATAATATGGGCGTTTTTCGTCATTATCCTGAGTTGGATAAATAACCAAGATAACACCTTCAATCCCGTTCGATTTGAACTAAGATTAATCCAAGAAGGCTAGGTTCTGCACTTTCGTTAACGAATGCTAGCTGAAAGATCTTTATTCACCGTCTGATTTCCATCTTTTATTAATTAATTCTTTGGGGGCGAATGGTCCATGAGGAAGTGTGAGCGTACGCCAAAAATACGAAAACGAATTCGGGAACAGGTCTATGGGAAAGGTATCTTCTTCTAGCTTATCCCTCGGAACCTTAACTATACTTATCTGAGGATGCTTTTCAGCGAGATAATCTAATTTTTCTTTGCGTGATTTGATTGGCGTTTCGCCACCATCAACTACCACGCCAATTAATTTTCCTTCCATCCAAAAGGCTACATCAATTTCAGCAAAATTAGGTTTGTTGTCCATAAACTTAGGAGGCAACAGTATGTGGGCTTGAGGTAAAGGAAGCCACGCAGAAAATATCCAATCCTTGTAAATAAAAACTTCATCCTCAACACTCTCCGGCTCTAATTCATTTTTGTGTTTTTCAATCTGAGAATGCAAAAAGTCAAAATAACTTTCCAAAAATAACCGGATTAGTTTTGAAAATTGATTGGTGCAATTAATAACGCGTTCCCGACTGATTTGGAAAAGTTCCTCTGTGGATTGAACATTTAACATCTGCCGGGTGGATATTTCTAACCAACCTGAACTGCTAAATCTAAGTCCGGGCGACGACGGGTATAATTCCGCATAATTGCTGGAAAGCTCAAATGCGTTGTCGCTCGGCAGGATGCTAATATTTTTGAAGGTAGTTACCGGGTTACTACACTGACCGTATATGATCAGTGTCCTTGGAAAGTCTAATGACAAGAAATTTGGATAGTCGTTTGCCATTTAAATCTATCGCATTGGCTTCCTAGATATTCATTTCCATGACGTATAGTCCTCCCGCCCACCTGTCACCTGCGTATACTATAGCATTCTCGTCAACATAGACTTCGTTCATCTGGATTGTGCTGACGCGAGAGTTTATGGGGCCTGGCGGGATGAAATAGGCGACCAGTTCAGGCTGATAGGGGTTTTTCAGGTTATAGACCCGAATTCCGGCATTGAAGAAGGCTCCAATGATTATTTCTTCACTAAAAAACGAGGGTCCGGGCCGGTTTTCATGCAAATTGTGGGAGCCAAACCTCCCTCCTTTATTGCCGAATTCATCTACCGATGGGAGTGGCAATGTGCTAATCGGTACTAAGTTTTTTTCATTACGAGCATCTATGACCCAGGTTAACTTTGGCCAGTCTTCACCATCATCCTTGATGCATTCGTCAGTTACGATCAGCAAACCCCGATCAAATAGCGGAAGGACCGTATGGGTAAAGCCAAGGTAAGGATTATGAGGGCTCCATTGGGAAACAACCTGAGGATTGGATTTATTCGAGATATCCAAAACAACCGCTCCACCGTCAATATAACCTAAGTAAGCTCGGTCAGGATGACTTGGATAAATATTGGCATTGTGAAGACGAAAGGCGTCACCACCTCGCAGCTCTTCGATGGGATCGGGATTGATCCGATCAGGAGGCGGAGCGTCGTCCTTCTCGCTGGTGCCAGGGTACCACCAACGACCGACTTCCTCCATTTTGCTAGGATTGCGGACGTCGATAATTTGATAAAATTGATCGTCTCTTGGATGGCGTGGAGTGAAATCGGGAGCGCCGCTGGCCATATGAACATACTCCCCATCTACAAACCAAAGGCAGTGTACTCCCCGGGAGTGGGGCCCTGCGGTCGAATGAAAACCAATCGATTTTGGGTTTTCGGGCTCACTAATATCAAATAGTTCGACACCTGCCGGCTCCAAACCTAACTCATAGACCTGATAGGCAACGGCAAGGATGTCTCCTGTCACCTCAAGAGAATTAGAGCGCATATTCTGGTGGGGCAATTCTGTCTGACAGACAATTTTTGTGTTTTTTGGATCTGAGACATCGACACCGGTAAAATTTTTGGGTGGACCCTCATGAGCAATCCATAAGATACGTTTATCCTTGTTGGTAACTTGCAATGCCATCCCCTCGCCAACGCCACCAAAACCGCCAAGGTCATTGTGGGAGAGAAGGGTCATGTTGTGAGATTGTGTTTCAGACATACAGACTTCCAATGCTCTAATGTTTCTTTAAGTCTGTTATTATCTAAACGAAATTTCTAAGATGCAAACATTCACCAGTCAGATAGCTGTTTGGTGCAATAATTTAGGATGGACAATATGTCTGAGAGAATAAAGGCATTATTACCAAATAGGCTTCCGGTGTCTGTTGTTACCGGGTTTTTGGGGAGTGGGAAAACTACCTTGATTAATTATCTGGTTAGGCAGGAGGGCTTGGGATCGACTGCTCTAATCATAAATGAATTCGGTGAGATCGGTATAGACAACCTTCTAGTTGAGACGGCAATTGAAAATACACTGTTACTGGAAAATGGCTGTATTTGTTGTTCATTGAGGGGTGACTTGATAGATACTATCTGTGATCTTTTTGCTAAAGTACGAAATGAACAAATACCCCAGTTTTCGCGAATTTTGATTGAAACAACGGGTCTGGCAGACCCTGGTCCAATCATTAACAGCATTCAAAGCGACAAGGCCGTTATCGACCGATGCCTCGTGGACCGCGTGATCACGGTTGTCGACGGTGTTCAAGGGAAAGCTCAAACAAGTAAATTTGAAGAAGCGATGTTCCAGATTGTCCAGGCGGATATTGGCTTAATTTCTAAATCCGATTCAATCTCCTCAGATCATCTAAACCAGCTAAGGAATTTTCTCCATCGAATTAATCCCACACTAATAATTGAAGTAGTTGAGCACGGCAGAATTGATCCAGCATTACTCTTCTCGGACCTCGTTAAAAGTCCCTCGTATCCTATACTTGAGGGCCACGGGAACAGGCACAAATCCCATCATGACGCAGTGCACGAAATTGAATCGCGTCATAACGATATAGCATCTTGGTCATTGGTCTATGAGAAGCCTCTTGACGAGGTTAAGCTGCGAGACTGGTTGTCGATGATTTATTCCCTGCGACCTTTTGCTCTATTGCGGATGAAGGGCATTATTAAATTATCAAATTCAGATCGACCAATGTTTTTGGAGGCGGTCGGCAATGTTGTGAGTCCACCTAAATGGCTTGAAAGTTGGCCCAACGGCAAAGAAGAAACACAGTTGGTGCTGATTTTTAAGGGTCTATCAGAGGAAGCATTAACAAAGAGCTTTCATAAATATGTGCTGTCTTAGGTTGGTGATTTAAACAAGTGTCCTTTTAAGTTATTAAAATCATCAGTAAATTTTTTGGGGTTTGGTAAGGAGCTACAAGATTTTTTATGATCGGAAATGTACCGTTATCATTATTCGACTAATACAATTTGTTTCTATTGGCTTTAAAAAAGACCAATAACCGAGCCTCACCATGGGGAGGGTCTTCGAGTTCGCTATTGAATAAAATAAAGTAACAAACCGGAAGCGTAACAGTGCCTTATACAAATTGGGAATGGTTTCAGGAATGGCCTTAGATTTAAAATTTGAAAAAATAGAAGACTTTTATCAAGTCTACGACAGGCATAGAACTTATGTTAATGCGAGTGTGCGGAAAAAGCATATACGTAATTTTGATGAGCAGATTTGGGTGCCTGCTGAAGTAAAACCATATCATTCAGTATTAGAACTAGGCACAGGTACAGGGTTATTTCTTGCCTATCTTGAGAGCAAGGGGATTAGGGACTTTAAAGGTATAGATAGCGATCCAAAAGTATTAGAATACATGCCGCAGTCTATCGCTGATAATGTAACAATTGGTGATATCTGGGTAGCCTTGGAAAACACAGAAAATCACTTCGATAGAATTGTAATGTTGGATGTTTTTGAACATTTTTCTTATTTTGAAGGCAGAAAATTATTATCCGAGTTGAGAACTCATCTCACCGAAAATGGTAAGATTATTTTGCGTATTCCTAATGCGGCGTCCCCTTTTGGGTTACAATATCAATACAACGACCTGACGCATAAAGCGGTATATGGTCCTGGTAGCATTGAACATTTGGCCTATGCCGCTGGCTATAGAGTTGAGCGACGTCTATCGGCTAGACGGGGTAACCCTGTGAAAAAGCTAATTGAGTCTTTTGTATTCAGGATCTTTGATAGTGTATTAACTGAACCACCCCCTTTATGGGGTGCTAACATGATTATTGTTTTGTCACCCTTGTAAGCTGTAATCCCAGAACTTTTTCTACATTGGTTTAACTAAATTTGGGAGGAGGTGTTTTTTGTCTCGTCTGATCAGCGTGGATTTGACCACTCAATTATGTTGGTCTCGGGCCAAATATGATCACACTAGCGCCAACTATACAGATGAAACCACCAAGTAAATCCCATCGATCTGGAAATTTGCCTTCTACCGCCACCAACCAAACCAAGGAAGCAACAATGTATACGCCTCCGTAGGCTGCAAACGTCCGTCCCGCAAAGGCACTATCAACGCGGCTTAGCAAGATTGCAAAAATCCCGAGTGAGATGAGACCTGGTACGATTAGAAGAGCGCTTTTCTCCAATTTTAGCCAGGCCCAGAAGGCATAGCTTCCACCAATTTCCGTTGCAGCTGCAGCAGAAAATATCAGACCAGTCCATATGTAGGTCATCAGAAATACCTCTATTTTTATTATCAAATGTCTAAATGATTAATCATTCTTATCTTTTCAAGGATATAGATGGATTAATTGGTATTGATTTTCAGCTTGGATTTTTGTGTGCATGACGCAAAAATTACTGTAAAACAACAAATAGCTGACAAAAACAGTTACTTGGGAGTTTTGTTTTCGTGCTGAATTTGGTTGATTGGCGTTTGTTCATTGTCGGTTTAACCTTATCGGTTTTTCTTTTAGATCTACCTGTCCAGGCCCAGAAGTATAATACGGTGGCCGTAAAAAGTGGAATTCAGGGGACAAAAAAGAGGGTCGAGGTGTCCCTCAATGCCATGCCGGCGGGGGGTGCTCTTAGTCGGGCCAGCATCCTGTGCGGGACAATTTCGAACCTGAATTCGGAAGACGGCTGGGTAAAGATCTCGGCAGAGGCATCTGATAAACGGAAAGTAGAAGGATGGCTTCATGGCATTTATGAAAATAAGCTGACATCGCAGTGTAAAAATAATGGTGAAAGTAGAGAAACGGAAACGGTGGAAGTTGCCGCCAAAGCTGACGGTCCTAAAGAGCCATCGGCAAAAAAAGATAAAACAGAAAAAGATATAAGCGCATATAGTGCTGCGGCTGTTTTGCCTGATCTTCTGGGTAGCCACGGGCTCATTAAGGCCGCGCAGTCAGACCTTGATGCGGCTAATGAACGTAAGCGAGAGGCGTTGGGTGCGTGGTTTCCGAACCTGGTCGTAGCTAGTCATTGGGCGCTCGAAGATAATAACAAAGCCCCTGGATCGGACGACACCAGAATGTATGCTCGTGGCCTTGACTTGACCGCCACCCAGTTGCTTTGGGATTTTGGAGGCGCCAATGCCGGCGTTCGGATAGCCGATTTAACCCATAATATTGCCGAGGATAATTTAGGGGTGGCCAGGCAAGATCTCATTCTGCGGGCTATTACCGCATACCTGAACTATAAGCGGGCTGGCGACGTCCTCAAATATGCAGTTCAGTCGGAGCACAATGTTAGGAAACAGACTGAATTAGAAAACGCACTCGTCCGACGTGGGGCTGGTCTTTCATCCGATGTCATGCAGGCTAAGCAGCAATTAGCTGCAGCTTCTGCTCTCCGCGTTCAGTCGTTGGGGGCGTTAAAGGTTGCACAAAATAATTATCGTGCTGTATTTCGCAACGATCCCCCACCATTTTCCAAGATGAGTAAAACAAAAATTCCAATTGGAAGCCTACCCAAAAAATTAGAAGAGGCGGTTGAAATCGCTGGGCGAGAAAATCCCAAGCTAATTGTTGCGAGCACTTCTTACCATTTGACAAAGGAGGCCACGAAAATCGTGCGAGGTGCTCTACTGCCTCGTTTTGAGGCTGTTGCCACGGCAAAACATAAAGATAACCAAGCTGGGACGGCTGGTATAGCGGAGGAATATTCTGGCAAAGTCCAGGTGACGTGGCCTATCAATCTTGGATTAACAGCAGTAAATACTCTGAGCGCATCAAAAAGCGATGCGACGGCGACGTCTCTTCGTGTCGCCGAGCAGCGGCACCTTATTGAGGAGCAGGTGAGAAACTCCTGGGATAGTTTACAAACGGCGCGGGCGATGTCTCAGTTTTTACGTAACCAGGCGAATATTGCGTCTGAGTTCCTGGAGGTTGCGCGAAAAGAAAGAAAAATGGGGAATAGGTCCCTACTCGACGTTTTGGCCGGTGAAACAGCTTTGATCAACGCAATCAGCGCCGCTCGCTCCGCAGAAACGGATATTCGTTTGTTTGCATTTACCCTGCTAAATGCCATGGGTCGGCTCACCCTTGATACGGTTACGAACTAAGATCTATAAATTAATATTCGCTAGGAATCAGTTTTATAAATTTTGATTTTAAGATGATGGGAAATTGAGTTGAAATCAAAATCAAGCATTAATGCGGTCATTTGATGTGCGGGAGTAGTACGAGGAAAGTCGTTCACATGGTGATGTAAATGGATACTCTTGTAACAGCTGAGACGGATGTAAGGGTTATCGACACCGCCGGTACTGAGCAAATCCTAGTTGGAGAGCTTGGTTGGCTTCAGGGTGCTGAATTTGTCCGGATTGGGCCCGATCTCATGCTCGTCGGTGAGGATGGCGGACAAGTCCTTCTGCAGGACTACTTTATGCAGCCTGAACCATCGGATTTGCTGGCAACAAATGGTGGTATTTTCGACGCCCATTTAGTGGCAAGACTAGCTGGTCCAATGGCACCGGGACAGATTGCTCAGACCACCCCGACATCCGCTGAACCGATAGGTCAGGTCGATACAATCGAAGGTGCCGTTGATGCGGCACGTGCCGATGGAACCAAGGTAAAGTTGGCAAAGGGTGATCCTGTCTTCCAGGGTGACGTTATTGAGACAGGAGCGAATGGCTCAGTCGGGTTGATCCTGGCTGATGATAGTACATTTTCCATCGGTGAAGATGGCCGGGTCGTCCTCGACGAGATGGTCTATGACGCTGATGCCCAGACTGGGAGCTTGAAGGTGAACCTGGTCCAGGGGGTTTTGTCATTCGTCAGCGGCCAGATTGCCAAGACCGATCCCGATGCCATGACGCTCAATACGCCGGTTGCGACGATTGGTATCCGTGGCACCACGGGTGTCCTAAAACTTCCTGCTGGTGAACCGGTGACGGTTGCCTTAGCGCCTAATGCCGATGGGACCGTCGGCGAAATGACAGTTACCAACGCCACCGGTACCCAGGTTCTAAACCAACCTTTTCAGGGCGTCCAGATAGTTAGTCTGACGGCACCTATCAGCCAGCCTTTCATTATTCCAGCAGCCGATTTTAGTCAGCAGTTTGGCGCGGTTGTCTCACGAGCCCAGGCTGCTGAAACCCGTGCTGTGACGGTCAACCAACAAATCAGGCAGGAACAGCAACAGCAACAGCAACAGCAACAGCAAGAAGAAGCT
>Ga0209403_10008236_pt1 | contig 10082 bp, 10 predicted proteins | sample ArcticOcean_MG_C_8_FD_187440 | JGI IMG/M metagenome (GOLD analysis project Ga0209403, IMG submission 187440) | Marine microbial communities from western Arctic Ocean - ArcticOcean_MG_CB11_86 (SPAdes) (version 2) | ecosystem: Environmental > Aquatic > Marine > Oceanic | place: Arctic Ocean...
CCATCACGCCTAGACCACGCATTGTCAACAAAGGACTTACGTCCATTTTGTGCCGATTTCAGGGGGGCAACTGTCGAAGATGGGTCAAGCTGATCGCTGAACGCTTTCACAAGCTACGCTTGAACACCCATCCTTCCAACCAGCGAGCGCCCAACGATGATTAAACTTACACGCCTCGCGGCAACCGCTCAATCACAATAGCGAATTTCGTGACGCTTGGGAAATATCGGGCGCACGTGCTCGCAACACGATGGAATTTTTGATCGAACAAAGCCTCGATCGTAGCCGCATGCGGCTGGGTAACGCGGGAGCCGAAGAACCGCTCTATAACAGCGTAAATACCGAACTACTGAAACAAAACTCAAGAGTCCAAATTTTGATGTGGGATGAACGGGTTCAGGACCTGAATGGTTCACCACCCACGAATTAGCGTCGATTTTCTGGTCCCCGCCTCGCAATTGGGAAAGGGAAATTGAAAGAAAGAGGTCAACGATGGCAGCAAACGAAACCGCGCAACCGGCAGAGAATCCCCCAGGCAAGAAACCCGGCATGATGACCTTCGTCAAGGCCCTGGCTTTTGTCTCGGTCATTGTATTGCTTGAGGTGACTGGCGCCTCCATGATCATTCCCACGGCCGAAGAAACGGCTAAGATCGCCGAGGAATTGGCCAGCGCTGATCTTACACAGGCGGCAGAAACTGGGGGCGAAACAGTCGAAGAGAGTGAAACTGAATCGCTAGCATCAAGCGAAATGAAAGAAGTCGAGCTCGGGATGTTCCACATACTCACTTATAATCCAGAGACAGGCAGCCGCCTCAATGTCGATCTCGAACTCTTCGGCACCGTGCTAGCAGACGAAGAAGACGATTTTTTCCCTCTCTACGAAGCCAACCAGCGCCGCATTCGGGAACAAATATTGATCACGGTTCGCAGCGCGGACGTCACCGATCTAAGCGACGCCGGGTTGGGCTTGATTAAAAGGAAGATATTAGAGAAAACCAATCGCGCTCTCGGCAGGCCGCTATTGCATGAAGCTATATTCAGCAAATTCTCCTTTGAAGAGCGCTGATTGAGAAATGACGAATGACGAGTATTTTATTGACACCTTTCGTCATTGGGTATTTAGTCATTCGTCATTCAATTGCGACAGTAGGAAAGGATTCCTATGGCAGACGACAACGAACAAGTCGGCCAAGACGATATCGAAGCACTTTTGCGGCAGGCTCAGGATGGTGCTAGCACGCCTGCGCAAGCTGAATCTTCACCGGCTCAGCCCCAGAATGCAGCGCCGCCTACGGCCAACGATGCTACCGTCGATCAGGCAGAAATCGAAGCCCTACTCGGCAGCGATTCTACACCCGCTCGTCCTGCCGAAACAGCTTCACCGGCCCCGGCAGCCGCTGTGCGGGTGGACGATGACTCTGCGGTGACACAGAACGACATCGAACTCCTGATGAACAAGGCTGAGCAAGCACTGGCCTCGATCGACGATTTCAGCGCTCAACCTACTGAGATTTTGCCACTAGGTATCAAGCCTTTCGAGTTTCAAAATTTTGGCGGCACCCCTGCCAATTCCGATGCCGCTACGCTCGAGTTAATGCGTGACGTTCAGCTCGACATGACGATTGAGCTGGGGCGTACTCACATGCACCTCGAAGACGTGCTGAAGCTTAAGCAAGGGGCCGTGGTGCCTCTCGACAAGCTGGCCGGCGATCCGGCAGACATTTACGTCAACGGACGTCTAGTGGCTCGAGGTGAGGTGCTAGTCTTAAACGACAATTTCTGCGTTCGTGTCGCCGAGCTAATCGTGGGCGATAGCGTTTGAGCTTCGCCTAGCCGAAGCTTGGGTGCACGATGCTCTATAAACCTTGCTAGCACGACTCACCGATCAGCATCAAGACCAATTGCTCTGGCTAATAACTGGCCAAAATCCTATAAGCCGCACTGCGCCAAAAGCCCGTTTTTAACGAATCGCGCCAGCGCCAAACCTAATCTCTCCTGCGGCAAAATTATGCATTTGCTAAGTTGCAATTCGAGGTCCCTGCGCGCGGTGATGCTAACGGCACTGGCAGCGCTGGGGTGCGCCGGCATGACGGGAGAGGCGCATGCCGAGAAGTTGCTTGAGTGGTCGTCGGAGTCGCCTGCCCCATCAGCTCATCCATCCGAATCGGCCGTGATCGTAGCCAGTTTTGACGATGCGCCGATCGCTGCGGCACAACCGCCAACTCTACAAGACCCCCGACGGATGGCACCGCAATCCTCCGCCCCGCGAGACGACTCCTCTCCCGGGCGAACAAACGCGCAAGGGTCAAAACCTGCAACCTCCCTCCCGCAGATCGAGTCTTTGACCACCGCCGGTACGGGACTGGCAATTGTCGTGGGACTGTTTCTGATCTGTATGTGGCTCATGCGGCGCAGCGGCCCTAAACCAACCACGCCATTACCGGCAGAAGCGGTGGCGGTGCTCGGCCGAGTCCCCTTGGCCAACCAAGGATTTGCCCAACTCATTCAAATTGGCAACAAACTCGTGTTAGTGGGAATAACTGCTGATTCTTTGACGCCACTGACCGAAGTCACCGACCCCACCGAAGTTGAGCGTCTGCTTAGTCTTTGCCATCGCAATCGCAAACAAAGCACTACGGCCGAATTCCAGCAGGTGCTCCAACGACTTTCTCAAGAACCGGCCCAAGGCTTCTTGGAGAACGAATCTCGCACCGCCTATGACGGAGCAAGTCGATGAACAGTCGCCGCAAAATTCGTAAGTGTGTAGTCGCGGGAGCGCTGCTCTTGGCACTGACGCCGGCGCTTGCTGCTGCCCAAACGGCAGCCTCGCAGACGTCACTGATTCCGACAAGCATCGGCGGCCCGACGCAATGGACCAGTCCCGAGGGACTGAGTTCTACAATCCAAGTGATGCTGCTGCTGACCGTGGTCAGCCTGGCGCCGGCCCTATTGCTGATGACGACTAGTTTTGTACGCATTCTCGTGGTGATGGGACTGCTCCGACAAGCACTGGGTACCCAGCAATTGCCTCCAAGTCAGGTGATCACGTCGATCGCCCTGTTCATGACGGTACTACTGATGACCCCCGTCTGGACGGAGGTCTACGAGGAAGGAATCAAGCCCTATACCGAAAAACAAATCTGCCTAGAAGAAGCCTGGCAGCGCGGCACGTTCCCGGTGCGTAAGTTTATGGCCGCGCAGATCACCCGGACTGAAAATGACGACGATGTCTATCTCTTCTTAAAATACATGCCAGGGGAAGTCGATCCAGAGACTGGGAACCTCCCTGATTATGTTTATTACGGGGCAACATCCGCCGAAAACGACGTCCCGCTCCAGGCGCTGCTGCCTGCTTATATGCTGAGCGAACTCAAGACTGCGTTCTTGATTGGCTTTCAGATTTATCTGCCGTTTGTGATTCTCGATATCGTGGTCGCAAGCGTGACCATCTCCATGGGCATGCTGATGTTGCCGCCTGTGCTGATTTCGTTGCCTTTCAAATTGCTGCTATTCGTGCTGCTGGATGGCTGGAAGTTGGTCGTTGAGATGCTCCTCAATAGTTTTGAAGTGATAACTTAGGAACAAAATGGATCCGCAAGACGCCGTAGACATTGGCCGCGAAGCCCTCCTTATCGCCACACTCGTCGCTGCGCCGGTCCTGCTCTCGGGCATGTTTGTGGGCCTCGTCGTGGGCCTGATCCAGGCACTCACCCAGATTCAGGAACAAACGGTAGCATTCGTGCCCAAGCTGATAGCGATGGTGCTGGCGCTTGCCTTTACGCTGCCGTGGATCTTGTCGCGACTCATAGACTACGCCGAGGGATTAATCACGAATATCCCTAACACTTTATAAATGTCGAAGTACGTCGGGTGGGCACTGCCCACCAGAATTGCTTTGGACCTTCCGACAAGCTTAGCGCCTTTGCGTGAGTCTTCGAAAAAATGTCGCTACTGGAAACTGTGCTGATTAACCAATTCGCGACCTTCACGCTGGTACTGGCGCGCGTTGGGGCGCTCGTCATGGCGGCTCCCATTTTCGGTTCGGCGGCGATACCGATCCGTGCCCGCGCTTTTTTGGTCGTTGCAATCACATTGCTGATTTCGCCGCTCGTAGCTACCCATCCGCCGGCAGACATGACCAACCTGCTCATTTACGGTAAGTATCTGATTAGCGAAGCCTTGGTGGGCCTGCTGCTGGGCTTTGGGGTGACGTTGTTCCTGAGCGGGATACAAGTGACGGGGCAGATTGTCAGCCAACTCGGCGGTACTGCGGTTGCTGAGGTGTTTGACCCGACGGCGAACGCTAACGTTTCGATTTACTCTCAATTGTTTTACTTTCTGGCGCTTGCCATGTTTGTGCTCCTGGATGGCCATCGCTTGGTGATGGACGCGCTTTTGGACACCTACCAATACATCCCGCCGGGACGCGCTTCGCTTGGCAGCACGTATGTGGAAGCTTTGACGACCCTGCTATCGCAAAGCTTTATGCTGGGCCTTCGCGCCGCTGCCCCCACGATGACCGCGCTGTTGCTAGCGACCCTCGTACTGGGCCTCGTGGGACGCACCATGCCACAAATCAACATTCTGGCTGTGGGCTTCGGTCTTAACGCGCTGCTCACAATGGGCTGCTTGTTCACCTCTCTAGGTGCCGTGGCCTGGGCCTTCCCCGAGCATACAGTAGCAGCCGTCGAGCTACTCCGCGACACGCTGCGCCAGTCCGTTCCGCCCACTCCCTAATATTGCCCATTCATGGCCGATCAGTCGGGTGAAAAATCACAAGAAGCGACCCAGCATCGGCGCGATCAGGCGCGCGAGAAGGGACAGGTCGCCTACAGTCAGGACCTCGGTTCCGCCGCACTGTTGGTCGTGGGTGCCTTGCTGCTGCAGTATTGGGGAGCGCAGGTCGTTACCACCACGGGCGCTTTGATGCGCGACCAACTCAGCTCCGCAGGACCGCTTGCCGCCGATAGCACAGACATACTGGCGCAATCGCAAAAAATAATCTATTCGGTAGGCAACGTCGTATTGCCCGTCATCGGATTACTGGCGCTAGCGGGAATTGCCAGCAATATCTTCCAGACGGGTTTCTTATTCGTTCCCGAAAAGCTGATGCCCGACTTCAGCCGTTTGAACCCGGCGAGCGGACTAAAGAGGATCATTTCGCTCTCCGGCGCGATGAAGCTGGGCTTTGGCATGTTCAAAATCGGTGTCGTCGCGGCGGTGGCCGGCATGGTGCTCTATTTGCATCACGAGGAAGTACTTCTCGCCAGTGCCATGCCGATCCGCGAGCTCGGACCGTTCATGATCGGTATTGTGCTAACCACGGCATTGTGGGTTGGCATTGCGCTATTCGCCCTAGCGCTGTTCGACTTCGCTTACCAAAAATGGAAGCACGAACAAGACTTAATGATGACGAACCAGGAAGTGCGCGACGAAATGAAGAACATGCAAGGCGATCCACAGATTATCGCACGGCGCCGCGCTGTGCAGCGACAACTGGCAATGAACCGCATGGGCGACAAGGTGCTCCAAGCCGATGTCATCGTCACCAACCCCACAGAATTGGCCATGGCGATTCAGTACGATCCCGAAACAATGGTAGCGCCTGTCGTACTGGTCAAAGGAGCAGGCGTGCTCGCGCAGCGGATCAGGCGTTTGGCGCTGGAGCACAATATTCCCGTCGTCGAGCGCAAACCCCTGGCGCGGTTACTTTACAAAGAAGTCGAACCTGGGCACCCCGTTCCCGACGGCAGCTTCGCCGTAGTGGCCGAGGTTCTGGCCTACGTTTACCAGCTCAAGGGCAAGAAGGTCGCGGGCAGCGTAGTGCGACTCCGAAACATCCGAGTTGGCAAAGCCACGAGCGCAATCAGGAGAATAAGGACTGCCGCCGAGGGATCTGTAGGGGGATCAGATGTACCGATGTTAGTCAAGTGCGTCGAGCGTGATGACGCGTAGTTTTTTTGAGTGGAAGGTTTTACTTTGATTTCGTATTACGAGCTCCTGCTTCTCTGTTCCGTTTGATTTCGATTCCGAACTCTTTTGCCAGACTGAGCACCGCCTCGTGGACGGTTTCGCCTTGCACTGTTGCCCAGAGATCGAGCGCATTGCCTTTTACGGCGCACTGCGGGTGGAAACACTGAAAGACGTTCTTCTCCAGGTTGACCGAGAAGCTACGGCTACGTTGATTGCATGCTTCATGGATCGGACAGGCGCTGCGGCGTTCTGCACCTTGACCGCGAAGTGAGTCGCGGTAGCCAAGTCGCTTCAGCACTTGCTCGATCGCAACTTGCTCTCGAACATAGGCAAAGTCGATCGACGTTTTTGTAGGACTTTCCGAGGAGATATTAACCTGATCGGGACACTTTTCTACGCTCGATTGCGCCGCGGTGACCGACTCTGGGGTCACCACCGTGACCGACTCTGGGGTCAGACCCTGTTAAAGGGTTTTCGGCACTGCCATGGGGTCATTCCCTGTCCGCAGTTTTGGTTAGCTTTTGCATGATGTCTGCGAAATTCTTTTTATGCTTTTGCGATTGCTTGATCTGGGCCTCGGCTCGGCGCAGCAAGTTACTCACGCTGTCTGGGTGACTTAGTCCGAAGGGGGCCATGAGCTCGCGTAGGGTCGCCGTCGTATGCCGATGCGCTACATACGCCGCCATATCACGCCCTGCTGCCGCGCTACGGCGTACACGATACGCACTGGGGTCCACACCAAAGTGATTGGCAACAACTTTAATAGCATCGCTTGCTTCAATCCCACCCAATCGGCGAGCATGCCGAACTTGGTCGGGTTGATTGGGCGATATGTACTTCTTCTTGATCATCCTGAGGAATTTCTCGCTTCCTAGCAGCCACCCTTCCCAGGCATCCAATAGCGGGTTGCGAGGAGGTTCGACCAAGCCTGTCTCAACAAATCGACGAAAAGCGCGAATCGGATCCTTGCCGCCGTATTCGCCTGCCCATGCATCCCAAACCGGCTGATAGGTCACGAAATCAACTTGTTGCCGTTGTAAAGCATATCCCGGGTAACTACTCCACCGCCAATCAGCCGGATGTTCAACCAAAGGCCGTTTTCCTCGCGTTGGATTTAGATGGAGATACCGCGCCAACGTCCAGAAGTAAGTCGAATCCTCAATCAGTTCACCTTGGAAACGTCCTTGAAACAGATGTCCGGTGCGCTGATGACGTTTGGCATACCAATTGGCATAGCCACTGAGCAAATACTGCATTCCCTTGGAAAGGTTGGGACGAGGAGTGCGAAAAAAGAGGTGGATGTGATTTGGCATCCACACGTAGGCGAAGACTTCCCAGCCGGTCCGGACTACTGTTTTTTGTAAGCCATCGGTCATCCGCAGAAAGTCGTCATCCTCATGAAACAGGCGCTGCCGACCATTCCCACGCGCCATCGCGTGGTAGATCGCCCCAGCGTATTGAATTCTGAGTGGTCTAGCCATGGCGGCATCTTAACCCATGCCAGGTCCCTTGAAAACCCTTTAACAGGGTCTGACCCCGACACAACCGATAGGAGTTCACTCGGTTGGTTGCGCGTCTTAGAGCATTATTCCTCGTATCCATAGCGCTGAAAATAACCTTGCCAGCGCTTACGGATAACCGCTCGCTTCTCTTCAGACAGTTCGTAGTGGTTACGGCGATAGTTTTTTACATCGGCCAGATACTCTTCTGCCCTGGCTTCCACGCGAGAGAATTCCCCTAGCTCTAAAACATCGTAGATCTGTCTTAATCGCTCTCGTGGATTCTCCACCAAGTCTTCGTAACGCAGCTCGCAAATTTGATTATCCCTCAACAAGCGTCGGTCTGCTTCGTAGGCTAGATACATGCGCTCCAGCGAACTCAGCACGTACGGCTCAACCCAATCCTGATCACCAAGAGCTTGCATCCGCTGCACTTCGTTGAGCGACTTCCACAAGTTGATCGTAGACACATAGAGATCGTAAGGGTTACGCACAATGTGCACAAACTTGGCGTCCGGATAGAGTTCTAAGAGAGTCCGCACCCGAGCCGTGTGTGGCGGCGATTTTACCACGATGCGGCGGGGATCGCGAAATGTGATCCGTCGAAAAAACTTTGCCAGCTGCTCCTGCCACTCTTGAATTTTTTCAGAGGGTAGGTCGTGCAGGTCAAGGTACTCGGGATACACCGCACCCCGCCCGGGAAACATCATCGACAAGTAGGGCGAGGGCAGGCCCAAGATGCCGAGGGCAAATTCGTCTTCCTGCGGACGCTGCCATCCGGCGGCCATATTATCCATGGGTCGGCGACTCGGCAGCAGTCTCTCGGTCCACGGCGTGAACCATTTGTCGGTGAGCACGAAATGATGTGGAACGAAACACTGGTACGTCGTGGGGTAGGTGTGTGCCGGATCACGTATCAAAAGTTCGTGCAAAAACGTCGTCCCAGCACGCCAATGCCCTAAGATAAAGATAGGCGGCTCCGTCAGTTCGGTTCGAGCGATGCGACGACTATAAATTAAGCTATCCGTGGCCGCTGCAATGCTATTGCAAACGCTGAAGAAAGTAATGCTCGCCGCAGTATGCAGCCGCGACGCCGACACGGGGAATCCGTTTCGAGCTAGCGTACCGAGCCAGGTCGATAGCTTCATGCCATGCCAAAAGCGCGGGGTGTACCACGGAATAGGATTCTTCACTACCCGCTCGCGACGCGGCGCTGCCAATCTTTCAGAAAGTACGCTCACTTGTTCATCCGCGTTCTATTCGTTTGCTTGATTCATCCAATGGGATTCGCGCAGCCCCTGCTTGGCGGGCGCGACGCTCGCGACGTGCCGAGCGAGCCATAGTGAGCCACATGGCAGCTAGCGCGAGCACAAATGCAATCCCGCCCCAAAGCGCCCAAGGGCTCTGTCGCGATTCGCTCACCTGAAGCCAGGTTGGCGCATCGGCAAGTATCAAGGGAGTATACAGTCGCCGCTGCCGTCCTGTCTCCCCTTCTCCCGGCTTCACAACTTCTCGTGTTCTATAGAGCCAACTCTTAAAGAAAATGCCGGAAACGCGCACCGGCTCGCTAAGCACATCCCCTTCGGGAAATCCTGTCGGCAGGCGGTTCACGCAGCAGACCACCGGGCGACTCTCTAAATATTTGGCTTCGGGCGTAAATATCTCGATCTCGAAATACGCGCCAATTTTCGGCCGTTCGGGTACTGCAATCCGCACCGCCCGTCGGGCAACGCCTTCGAGTTGGATCAACTCCCCCACTTCGCTTTCGGGGTGAACAAATAGGGGACCGAGCGAAGACAGGCCCTGCTCGCTCTGCTTGATGACCGCTGCGGCGACACTTTGGCGCTCGCGGAGGGCGGCTTCTTTTTTTTGTAAGTCTTTTCGTTTTTTCGGCGTGGCCGTCTGCGCTAATTGTTCTTGCGCTGCTTTGTATTGTTTTCGAAGATCGGGTTGGGCTTTGCGCCATTTGTCGGCAGCGGTGGCAACGTTTTCTTTGCACCGTGCTGCAAGCTCTTCGTGATTCATGCGACCCAGCGCCTGGAGGCAACCGTAAAACGCCTCGCCTTCTCGACTAATACTGGGAAACACAAACGGCTGCCGATGAACAACTTCGTCAAGCAATGCAACGTCCATTCCTTGACGGGCCAGGAGCAACTGCCCCATGGGCACGCCTTGGCGGGGATACCACGCTAGCCGATCTGTGACCAATAGCACCCTGCCCTGGGCTGGGCTCTTCGACACCTGAACTATCACACCTCGAAAACGCACCGCTTCGCCTTTTATCTCGCCCGACTTCCAGCGACGTGGAATCTTTCTCGAAATGAGGGTTCCGGTAAACGCCGGCGAATCGCTGCCGAATTGACAACGATAAACGGTAGATAACCCCTGCGCTTGCGCGATTTCTTGAGGGACCGAGAGAGCCTCCCACGACTCAACTTGCGCTGAAACCTCAACCAATTGGCCCCCATGAGCGGCCGGCTCATCGAACCAGCGTTGTGGCTGGGTAGCACGAGTCCATTGCTGCAACTGCTCGTCAGGATATTGTCGCAGCCGATACAGGATCTGAGTCAGGAGCGACCAGTCTTTGGCTTGCCAGACGTCCGAGATC
>Ga0209403_10008237_pt1 | contig 10080 bp, 7 predicted proteins | sample ArcticOcean_MG_C_8_FD_187440 | JGI IMG/M metagenome (GOLD analysis project Ga0209403, IMG submission 187440) | Marine microbial communities from western Arctic Ocean - ArcticOcean_MG_CB11_86 (SPAdes) (version 2) | ecosystem: Environmental > Aquatic > Marine > Oceanic | place: Arctic Ocean...
GCTAAACGGCTGACCGCAAAACTCGAACATCACCGTTCGGACCCGTGCATACGGGTTGAATGTAAGACCCTGATCGATCGCCCACACCTTGCCGTCCGCGTCCTTCAGGCAAGCGCCACCCTTCCGATCGGCGTTATTGACTATCACGTCAAATCCGGCGATCGACTCGAACTGCTCAGATTGCTCATCCCGCATCGTGAAATAAGTTTCTTCCGCATCGGCGTGGATAAACATCTGCACGCTTCCCTCTCCGTGCGGCCCGTCTCGTATAACCGTCGGTGGGATCGCCGGCCAACCCAGTATTCGACTGAGGAGATACGACGCCCGTTCGCGCTTGTGCAATCCGGGAGGGAAGTCCCTCAGTGGACGTTCGCCGGACTGCGGTTTGTACACGCCTAGGAGAGGTACGTCCCCGCCGAGGTCCGTTTCAAAACGCACAATGAACACGTAGTTTGAACCGTCCGGGTGTAACCCGGCCTCGACAATTTTGGCCGTTTGTAACAGATCAAGGATGTCGTCTTCAGAACGGCCATCCAGAACCGGGCCTCTGTCCGAGTTGAAGGCGTCTTGCAGCGTCATCCGTATACCGAAATCCCCGCAATGAGTGAGTCACACGCCTGCGGACTCACTCCACCGGGATTCCCGTCTTACTGTGCCCATTTGACCTCGGGCATACGTGTCCGTCCGGTTCTATGGGACTGTGGCAGTACGGGCACCGCGGGCGCCCGGCGGCCACGATTGTCTGTCCATCTTCCGCCAGTGCCCTCGCATCTGAACGCCTGAAGCTGAACTGGACCTCCACCTGTGTTTCTTCAGGGCCGTCATCGTCGTCCCTGTCGCCAAGATCCGTCGCTTCCATCGTAAAGACGTCAGTGGACGTGTCGTATCGCACCCGCATGTCGCCGACCTTGAATTCGACGCTCACAGGCTCCCCCGTGTGGGCATACTCCGGGACAAAAGCAGACGGTGAATCAGGCGGTTCCTGGTCTTCGGAAAGCTGACCTATCGCCAACGCCAGTTGAAGGAGTTGGTCTTTTTCCATCCAGACGATGGCCTGCCCTCGCGAACTACGGACGGTGATATTAAAGGTCCGTTGCCCGGGTTCGCCGATGGTCTCGGCCGCTATTGAATCGACAAGTCCAAGGTCAACACGTTGATCTTCAGCCAAAGTTCATCCCGTCGGATAGGGCCCGTAATCCACGGACCCGGATTAAGTTTCCAGTTCGTTCACAGGTTCAAGCCATTCTAGATATAGCCCCACGGGCCCGAAAGGGCTCAATTCGCTCCTTACGGGAGTCCCGCAGGCCACTTCAACCTCGGAGAAGCGACAGCAAACCTTCGCCAGCCATCGCGATCTGATCATCGACCTGATCAAACGGCGTTACCCAGCTCAACAGAATATGCTCCGCTCCCGCTTCATGAAACTCGTTGATACGTTCTGCGGCCTCCTCTGGTGGGCCGAGTAGAACGTAACGTTCGGCAAGATCCTCGTAACTCCCGGAGTAACGATAGGCATCGGACAACCCTTTGGCTGCTGTAGCCACTGCCTCCTCGTGAGAGGACCCTAGTGCAGTCATCAAATGGAGTCCGTAACCAAAATCGGCCTCGTCGCCGCGCCCCGCCTTCCCGAGCATCTCCCGCACTTGTCCCGCGCCTCTCGCGTACTGCGAAGGAGTAAACAGGTACGGCAGCCACCCGTTTCCAGCACGTACCGCACGTTCCATCGCCGGTTCGCCTCGTCCACCGACCCAGATCGGAGGTCCGCCGGGGCTGTGCGTAGAAGGTGAGAGGGTGAACCCATCAAAATTAAAGCGCTTGCCATGATGGTTGGCGTCAGGTCCGGCCCAAATTGCGCGCGCCACATCGATCGCCTCGTCTGTACGCGTCCCGCGCTGATTGAGCGGAATATCCATCGCCTCGAACTCCGCCGGGAATTCGCCTGCGACGCCTATCCCAAGGATGAGACGCCCACCCGATGCGAGGTCCACGACCGCCGCCTCTTTGGCCAGTAACACCGGATGGTGTAGTGGTGCGATGACGATCGAGCTAAGCAGCGATACGCGGTCGGTCGCGCCTGCGGCGACGGCGAGTGCCGAAAGAGCGAGCTGGGTCGGCCCGCTGGGATCGTCACGCATAACGTGTTCGCCTGCACCAACGAAGTCAAATCCGTAGTCTTCTGACTGCTTCGCGTGGCGCGCAGTATCGGCTACATCGCTCAGGTTTACGCCGATTTTCAGGTTGTTATCCGGCACGTTCATGGCTCCTTTTCACCGATCGCTTCTTTTTCGATTTGACGCCTTCGGGTTTTACCGGAGGCACAGGTTCACCGGCATCCTCAAGAAAGTAATAGACCGTGTTTGGGCCGACGGACGCAAATCGTTTTCCGATCTCTCGCGCCCGTCTCTCGTACGGCAGGTCATCCATCGAGCGGAGATAATCGTGAAACGATCCAAATTCTTCACCAATTCGCACGAACTCGGAGGCGTTCGCGACCGTCGCACGTAGTTTGCGCTTGTTCCTGATGATTCCCGGATCTTGCTGGACGTGATCAATCAACAGATCCGGCATCTCGGCAACGGTCCCTGGATCAAAAGCGTAGAAAACTTCTCTAAACCGGGGCCATCGGGACGCGACTGGATCGCCAGAAAATCCCGAGATAAAGATTTTCCGAGTCAGATTATCCAGGTACTCGGCATCACTATGTGCGGGAGGCGCTTCAGTCACACCAAGATGGTGCCATACGTAACGGTGCCGTGGGGTGCCGATCATGCGGGTCACCATTGACCACCTCCAGCACATGGGATGTCCTTCCGTTTTGCCGTCAACTCACCCATCACCATCCGCAGCAAATCGTCGCTTTGTTACGAATTCCGTTGCGGTGCGACCGGACCAGTGCTAGCCTTATTTTTAGCCCGTCCTTTTATGGGGCGGGTATTTTTTCGTCAATTTTTCGAGCGTCCAGCCGGTATCCAGGCATGCCTAAAAGAAGCAATCAGATGTCCGAACCAATACAGATATACGACACCACTCTTCGGGACGGGACGCAGCAAGAAGGCATCTCACTCTCCGTCGACGACAAGCTTGCGATCACTAAACGCCTAGACGCACTTGGCGTGCACTTCATCGAAGGCGGTTTCGCGGGCGCCAACCCGAAAGATGACGAATTCTTCCAGCGCGCACAAACCCTTGACCTCAATAACGCCGTCCTAGCATCTTTCGGCAGCACTCGCCGGGCGGGTGGCAAGGTAGAGGATGATGGCGCTATCGTTGCGTTACTACGTGCCGAGACGCCGATTGTGACCATCGTCGGCAAGGCGTCGGCCTGGCAGGTAACCAACATCCTCGACACTTCCGTAGAAGAGAACCTGCACATGATTGCGGACTCCGTATCTCACCTCGTCGCACATGGACGCACCGCCATCTACGATGCGGAACATTTTTTCGACGGCTACAAGTTCGACGCTGATTACGCATTACAAACCCTCCGCGTGGCTGCCGAAGCGGGCGCAGAAACGGTGGTTCTTTGTGACACCAACGGCGGCACACTGCCCCATGAGGCGACGGAGATCGTCACCGCCACTTGTGATTACGCCGCTGAAATGGGTGTTCGCATCGGCATCCACGCCCACAACGACACCGATACAGCGGTGGCCGTCTCCCTGGCCGCATGGCAGGCGGGAGCGACCCAAATTCAGGGCTGTATCAACGGATACGGCGAGCGTACAGGCAACGCGAATCTGACCAGCATCATCGCCAACATGAAACTAAAGATGGACGTCGATGTGATATCCGACGAACAACTCAGCACCCTGACGGACACCTCACTGTTCATCGCCGAAACACTCAATATGTCCCCTCATGCCTTCCAGCCGTATGTCGGCGCCAGTGCGTTCGCTCACAAAGGCGGCCTCCATGCGGCTGCCGTTAACAAGCAACGACAGTCATATGAGCACGTTGAGCCTGGCACCGTTGGAAACCGGAACGCAGTAGTCGTCTCTGAGTTGTCCGGGCGCGGGAATGTACTGCGCCGCATACGTGACCTCGGCCTCGCGGAAGATCTAACCGACCGAGACATCAAAGAGATCGTCCATGAGCTCAAGCACCTCGAGAATCGCGGGTTCTCATACGAGGGTGCAAGCGCGTCTTTTGAACTGTTGATCCGTCGACATCTCCCGAATTACGAGGCTCCGTTTGAGCTGATCGATTTCATGGTCCTTATTGAGAACCGACGGACAGCACGCGTCTCAGAACCCACCGGTTCCGGAGGGATCCTGTCTGAGGCGACGGTGAAGGTACGGGTTGGCGAGGATATCCAGCACACGGCTGCCGAGGGCAACGGTCCAGTCAACGCCCAGGACCACGCTATGCGCAAGGCACTGATCCAATCCTACCCGGATCTGGAATGTGTCCGCTTGACCGACTATAAGGTGCGTGTCGTCGCCGAGGGGACCGGCACCGGCGCCATCGTCAGAGTCGTTATCGAATCGTCGGACGGACACGATACATGGAGCACCGTGGGTTCTTCTGAAAATATTCTTGAGGCGAGTTGGCTTGCGCTTGCAGACAGCATGGAGTATTGGCTCATGTGCCTTCGGCCGCGCGTGCCCGGAGCTTCCTGATTCCGAATATCTAGGGGCGAACCGCCTTTCGTATCTTCATAGGTATTCCTCATCCAAAGTTGATCATGTAAGTGGCGACTACGGCCAGATTTGTTGAAGCTATTCCATGAGCCTTGGAGAAGTGGTACCGGATGTGTAGCTGCCGCCATCGAACACACCAATGAACCGCTCGGCGACCTCGCCGTAATCTGATATTCGATACGCCCTTACGACCGGCCTAGTCTTCTCAACCAGTGAAATAAGGACGTAGAACAGATCCATCCAACCGCTTTCGGTCGCGTTTCGGACGTCAGTATCCGACGGATAGCCCTGCGAGTAGGTGCACGAGTCGGAAATCGCCACGAACTCTTCTCCAGCCCCATCCGCATCCCGCTCCGCTTCAATCACGTCAAGCAGGGCGATTTTGAACCGGTTGACCCGACTCTCGTGGATATTCTTGATACGCGTTAATTGCCTAACAATGTTTCCTCCCCACAACACTCCTCTGGCTCTCTCTCCAGCGCGTGCGTGATGATCTCCGCTAGGAGCAACTTTGGAAGTGTGAGGGATTTGTCGTTCGTATCGGCACAGTTCGTCGAGCTATCGCGTTGTAGAAATTCGCATCAGGGTCCATTTTTCGTCCTCTCCTGGAAATCATGGCGCGCTGACACGGGTATATGATGCGCGGGTCACAATATGCGGGTCACAATATGCAGATAAAACACACTACCGTTTACAGCGGACCTGGACGATATGCTGGGTGGCCCGCCAACTACGGCATATGGAGCTGGAAAGACGAGATCGTTACCGGTTTCACCCTTGGCTATCACAACGATAAGGGCGGGTTTCACGCCCGTGATACCGGGCAGCCCTTTATCGCCATGCAGTCAAGGAGTCTGGACGGTGGTCTGACCTGGGACAGCATCCAGGCTCCACTACAAGCGCCCGGGAATATGGGGATCTCCGCCGACGAGCACATGGCGGCTCCACAGGGTCCGTTAGCGGATCGCGTCGGTCCTCCGGTTGCACATCCGGGCGGTATCGACTTCACTCATCCGAACTTCGCAATGCTGTGCGCACGGACCGGGCTGAAAGCGGGCGCCGAGTCCTGGTTCTACACATCCATAGACAGGTGTAGGACCTGGGACGGACCGTTCACGCTGCCGATGTTCGGTCAATTGGGAATCGCTGCACGGACGGATTATCTGGTCGATGGGCGAGGAGAGGCCACGCTTTTCCTTACAGCGACCAAGTCAGACGGCGAAGAGGGTCGCGTATTTGGCGCTAGGACGGTGGACGGCGGCCAGTCCTTCAACTTTGTATCGTGGTTGCGACCACACCCACCGGGGTTCGACATCATGCCGTCATCGCTTCGGCTGGACGACGGTGGAATGATCACCGCCCTTCGGACCCGAGACGCTTCAGGTAGCGGCGATTCGATAGATCTTATGCGAAGCGACGATAACGGGATAACGTGGCGTCATACCACCACCCCTGTATCCGACACCGGGACCGGCGGTAATCCACCCGCTATGATCCGCCTGTCCGATGGTCGAATTTGCCTGACATATGGATTTCGAAACGCCCCGTCGGGGATTCGGGCCGTTTTAAGTGATGATCAGGGTGGGTCCTGGAGTCCCGAAATAGTGCTCCGTGATGATGGAGGAAATCACGATATCGGCTACCCGAGGTCTGTCGAACGCGACGACGGAAGTGTTGTTACCGTGTACTACTACAACGATTCTCCCGATAAAGAGCGTTACATCGCAGCAACTATCTGGAAGCCTTAACATGCGCTCACCAACCTGCCAGTGGTTAAGTGGCATGAGTCTATGAGGAGAGATCAAGCCCGATGAAGATCACTGATATCGAAACCTTCGTGATTCACCCACCCCACGGCAAGAACATGCTGTTTGTCAAACTCACCACGGACAACGGCATCGTAGGTTGGGGTGAAGCGTACACGCAGACCGACCGTGACACGGCGGCGATCGCCCACATCGAGCAACTTGGTCGATATCTGGAAGGCCGAGATCCGTTCAACATCCGGCACTGGATGAACGTAGCTTACGAGGACTTCGCTACGAAGCGCGGAGGGATGGACCTCTGGTGTGCTTTGAGCGGCATCGAGATCGCAATGTGGGACATCGTTGGCAAGGCTGTCGATCAGCCCGTTTACAACCTGCTGGGGGGTCCCGTACGACCAGCGATTCGCCTGTACGCAAACGCCTGGTATGGCGGAGCGAAGACGCTGGAAGAGTGGGCGCTGGCGGCTACTGAAACGGTGAAAAAAGGCTTCACAGCGCTCAAGTTTGACCCACTTTCCGGACCGTGGCGCGCCTATCCGAACTTCGAGGATCTGGAACAGGCCGCTGCGGTCGTCGGTGCCGTCCGTGATGCAGTTGGCGGCAAGGTTGAATTGCTGATCGAGATACACCGGCGGCTGGCGCCCATGAACTCGATACGATTTGCCCACATGATCGAACGCTACAGACCATACTGGTTCGAAGAGCCTAACCCGTCGGAGCACGTTCCTGCACTCAAAGAAGTCCGTGACGCTACCGACATCCCGGTCGTGACCGGAGAAGCTCTCTACACCCGCGAAGAGTTTCGGGATGTGATCGACCAGCGGGCCGTCGACATCCTCAACCCTGACATTTGCATCTGTGGCGGCATCCTTGAACTGGTGCAGATCGCAGACATGGCCGCTCCCCACTACATCGCCATATCGCCACACGGTAATAACAGCACGGCTGTGGGTCTCGCTGCGGCGTTGCAGGCGTCTGCCGTGATGCCGAACTTCCTGATCTACGAATACTTCGTACACAACCAGGAGATCTGCGAAGACATCTCGGTGAAGCCATTGGTGCCGTCAGGAAGTTATATGGAGCTGCCGACGGACCCGGGAATTGGCATCGAGCTCGACGAGAGCAAGTTCGCCAAATATGCAGGTGACCAGTACCCGAAACGCAACCTACGAACGCTTGAAGATGAGAGGGAATGGCACTAGAGGGCCAGGTATGACTACAGATAAATAGAACCCGTGTACCGGCGTACACATTCATCCTGACAACTGGTGAGTACCCACCGTCCTCAATCAACGAATAGGCGGACGTTGGATCGGCACAGGGAAAAGCGCACCGCCTGTATTCCCAACCGCGCAGTTATACGCAAAAACACCCTATGGGCGGATAGCTATCCGCCCATAGGGTGTTTTTGCTAGGACACATCTATTGCGCATACCATTTTCTCGGAAGGAGAACGACAGGCGCAGCAAGCCCAGTTCACACAAGGTTGTCGCGACAGCAATTGTTCAACCTACCCCGGCGTCAGCTCCTGGGTTGTCTCCGCACGAGTCTTGATCTCATCCCAGTCCCAGAGCTGTGGAATGTAATCCACTGCTCCCCAGATCGGCGCCTGGTCTGCGTAGTGCGGGCTGCCCGGATGGCCGGAAGCGCCCAGCGGGGAGACCCACTTGGACTTGCTCCAGTCGGACGGATCGTGGATGTATCGGTTCACCGATAGACCCGTGATTATGTACTTGTTGCCTTGCGAGAAGCTCCCCGCCTGAGGCGTGTCGATGCCGCCACCCATCGAAATCTCTGGCGGGTCGAGCACACCATCTGTATCCGGGAACGACGCCGACAACGGGTGTACCGGCTTCGTGTGATGGACCTTGCCCCAGACCCAACCCGACATGTCTGATCCAAGCAGTCCGGTCAGTTCATCCACCGCCCCCATCAGCGCGTCTGAGATGATCTCGTCCCAGGTCCTGTCATCCGGGAGGAACTCGTCATCATCTGACCGCAAACTCTCCCATACGTGAGAAACCAACTCGCCCCAGTGGGACGGGCCGCCACGACCGCTTCCGGCCAGTACTTCGTCCACCATCGGGCCGAAAAGGTGGGTGGCGATCTCCCATTGGATCTGCGACATCACCTCTGCGACTATGAGTGGTTCAACGTCGTCACGCCCCATCTCACCGTCCCAACTCGCCAGCAAAGACTGGGCCTCAACAGCACGGGCATTGTCAAAATCAAGCGATGCGACCCTTTGCGCGACCCATGTCGCCGGGATCGAAATCCGATCACCATGAATGGCGCCCATCGACTCCACATTCATCTCGCCCTTAGGCACGGCCATGATCCGATCAGTGATTCGTTTGGCCCGCCATTCGTTCGCGAAGAAGTGGTTGATGTGATACGGGTACTCGTCTGTGGTCACCTTCTGATTGCAGGTCACTGCGTACCCGACTTCGGGGTTCCGAATGTGCGGCAACTCCTCCCACGGAATCTCTCGCTCCCACTCGTACATCCCTGAAGCAGCGTCTACCGGTGCCCATGTGTTTGCGACATCACGGATGGGGATTCGACCCCTCAATCGATAACCGAAGTTACCCTTCGTGTCGCAGTACATGTAGTTGTTGACCGGCTCGGTCCACTCCTTGACCGCCTGCTCAAGTTCATCCGCATTGCCGGCCCTCAGGATGTCGAGCACGGAGTCCATCCACTTGGTTGGCCCGTTTGTTCCGGTGTGGCTGAACGCGAGTCCAATGCCGGTCCGAGGATCTCCTGCGACTATCCGGCCATGCCGGGTGACGACAACCTCGATCGCGAGTTCTTCGTGCCCCTTACAGTTCACAACCTCGGTTCGCACATCCGCCGGGTACCAGCCGCCCCGGTACTCGTATTCAAGTCCGCCCGCCGCCTCACGGAAACGCTCAATGAACAGGTCCTGGTAGTCGGCGTTTCCGTGCGTCATTCCGAAGCCGACATGCTCCGTGTGGCTGAAGTGCGGTGCCCCTGGAACGCCGGGGACGGAGTAACCAGACACCGACCAATTCGGACATGACATGTGTATCTGGTAGTAGACGTTGGGCGTGTCCAATCCACGGTGGGAGTCGCCTGCCACAAGCGGCTGGCCGGATTCGGTCCACTTACCGCTGACGACCCAGGCGTTGCTGCCGTTGTCGATCTCGCCAATCTGGTTGAGCATCTGCCACGATTCAGCAAGCTCTTCATACGGATCGTACCGGGCACCGGTGTGTTCGACTCCCGGGGGCGTAGTGACAAGGTGGTCCAGCGGGTAGCCCCGGAACAGCGCCGCCGCACGCTCCGGGCCAAGTGCGTTCGTGATTCGAGCGCGCCACAATTTCATGTCGAAGGTACCCATCAACATGTTGCGCACCTTGTACACGGCGAACGAATGCCAGGGTTCCCAGCGCTCTGGTTCATCGCCAAGAAGCTTGTACTCGATTGGCAGCGTCTTCGTGGTTTCGATGAAGGCGTTGATGCCTTCCGTCAGCGCCTCCACCATCGCCTGTGCGTCCGGCCGCGTCGCCGCCAGGTCCGCCTTCGCTGCACGTTCAAGGCTGAGTCGCCGCATCAGCCTGTCCTCTTTGAGCCCTCGAGGCCCCGCCCATTCCGCCCATCGGCCAAGTGCTCTGCGACGGTCGTACTCCATGTGCCACAGCCGATCCTGC